>Ga0153939_1000512_pt1 | contig 14659 bp, 13 predicted proteins | sample TSNJ023MetaG_FD_104734 | JGI IMG/M metagenome (GOLD analysis project Ga0153939, IMG submission 104734) | Attine ant fungus gardens microbial communities from New Jersey, USA - TSNJ023 MetaG | ecosystem: Host-associated > Fungi > Mycelium > Unclassified | place: USA: New Jersey, Brendan T. Byrne... | reverse complement strand
GCTCCATTTCAAAAACACTAAACATCGGACTGCCGCATAAAACTGCGAACACGAATTTGTCACGTAAGGTAACGATCAAATCATTGGTGCGCGCACGGTTTTGATGCCGGAGCCGCTTGTCTTTTTGACGTTTAGCCACAGCAGCGTCAGCCTCGCGTTGGAACACAGCAACAGAGTTAAGCAGAACCATGCTTGCCCAAAAATCCTGGCGTATGCTATTTGGAGTTTTACCGGAAAAGTTTTCAACGCAAAGCATACAGTTTTGAGAACTGATCTTCCTGCAGATCAAACAGGTTGGCAACAAGAGTCTCCGTTTCACCAGAGGATAGAAAAAATTTGATGACACGTACAGACAACCCGTTTTTAAGGGTCTTAATGGAATCACCTATAGGTGCGGTATTGATTTCAGATACGAACACGGAGTTGCAGCGCACAACAAATTTCAGCCCGGAACGCTGCAACTTACCCAGCAAGTCAAGAGAGGGATAGCCACGGTCCATGACAACGATGCTGTTTTGGGCAATGTGAGGCAAATCCACACTAAGGAAATCAATATGCTTTTCACACTCTGTGCGCTCGTTCATGCCTGCCTTGGTGATAATCGGGTCAAGCGTCCAACCATGCATTACATCAAAGAGGACAGAAACTCCGGCAGCTGGGCACTGTGCCCTTTGGCCGTGAGTACCGAATTCCCGGTAAATCTCCTCTGTCCGCGGCAGTTGCAAAAAAAGAGCCGTCTATTCCGAATACATGATATCCATTCCAGAGCGTTAAGCTCGTTATCTCCAGAGTACTCCCTTTTGACAATGGTTCTGAGCATAGTTACAAACGGCGAGTGATCGAAATTGCTTCGCAATTTGGAAAATGCTTGCTGGCAGATGGGCTCACCTTTCTTATTATGCTCAAAATACATGTTCAAACGGGTTTGCAATGTAGTTTTCCGCATATCCAACATGAAAGTACGCATCGGCAGGGATTATGCGATGGAAATTGATCTAAATGTGAACTACGAAATGTTTAGCGGAATACTGCTGGAAGATCAGACGGAAGAACATGGCAAAATGAAAGAAAGCGCCTGATAACAGACGCTTTCCTGGTGGACCGTAAGGGGATCGAACCCTCGACCTCTGCATTGCGAACGCAGCACTCTCCCAGCTGAGCTAACGGCCCAAAACCTTATGAACTACAGCCCCTTGATAATTGTCTTATCTATAGTATCAGAAAGGCCTGGGATTGTCCAGTGTTTTTTCTGGGTTCTGTAAATTTCACATCAGGCGCCTCGCCCGGCAGCCCATTTTTTGTGGATTGCATGCAATTATCCGCGGAAGCAAAAACAATGGATTACCCCTGCAAAGCTAATGAATAGAAGGAGTGCTCCAACTTCGCAGGCCCTGCCACTTTGATATTTCGCCAGATGGTTTTCAGCGGGAACCGCAAAAATATGCACTTATCACATAGAATTGTTCACGGCATAACAATTTCTATGCATAATAATGTTTTCTACACACGATGACGGATTTGTATGTTTCTTCTATAATGTAAACATATTTTAGATTTGAGATGAACGGCTTGTGAAGTAAATCAAAATTAATTCTGATACATCACAATAATTGATTGCCAATGCGTGCAGCAACAGATTCATACATGCTGAAATATGATATTTTTTTCAAACATGAGCACAAAAACAACGAGGAGGACTTTCAATTTGGATAGACTTCTTATAAAAACGGCCCCGCCCGGTCAAAAAACCATTGATGACATATATGCCGGTCTTGGCCGCAGGGTGGCATATGGTGAACGCGGGGTATGCCCGGTTGATTTGACGGCTGTGTTTTTACGGTTGTGCCGGTCGCAGAGCTGTGGGAAATGCGTTCCGTGCCGGACGGGGCTCGGCAAGATATTGGATTTGCTGGAGAAGATACTGGAAGGACACGGCACATCCGAGGATCTCGATCTGATTTGGAGGACGGCAAGGACTGTCGCAGATTCGGCGGATTGCGCCATCGGATTCGAAGCCGCCGAAATGGTATTGGGCGGCTTCGAGACATACAGAAAAGACTTTGAAGCGCATGTAAATCAAGGCTCGTGCATCGCGGCGGGTCAAGCGGTGAGGTGCCGGTGGAACTGCCCTGCCCATGTGGATATTCCGGGGTACATAGCTCTTTGCGGGCAGGGCCGCTACGCCGACGCCCTTTGCCTGATCCGAAAGGACAATCCCCTGCCAAGCACATGCGCGTTGATATGCGAGCATCCCTGCGAGGAATTTTGCCGCAGAGGCATTATCGACGACGCGGTCAATATCCGCGCCATCAAGCGCGCTGTGGTCGAAAAGGCGGAATGCGTACCGCCGGAAATCTGCGCTCCGCGGACAGGCAAAAAAGTCGCGGTCGTGGGGGGCGGTCCGGCCGGACTCACGGCGGCGTATTATCTGTCCCGCATGGGGCATGGCGTTACAATTTATGAAAAGCGCAAGCGGTTGGGCGGTATGCTGCGATATGGCATCCCCCTCTACAGGCTGCCGGACAGGTTCCTTGACGCCGATATCGACGCGATTCTGGCAGTCGGTATCGAAACCGTGATGGAAACCGGGATCGGCACGGATATTCCTTTTGGCGAGCTGCGGGGAAAATACGACAGCGTTCTGGTGACGATAGGGGCGCACGGAGGCAAGCCGCTGGGTATCCCCGGCGAAGACGGCGACGGCGTGTTGTCGGCGGTAAACCTGCTTTCCGACATGGGCGACGGTAATCCGCCTGTTTTTACGGATAAAAATGTCGTCGTAATCGGCGGGGGAAATGTCGCCATGGACGCCACCCGGACAAGCGTCCGCCTTGGCGCGAAATCTGTGCGGTGCGTATACCGCCGCCGCGTGGAGGATATGACCGCGCTGCCCGAGGAGGTCGACGGTGCCGTCGCCGAAGGAGCCGAAATCATCACGCTGCGCGCGCCTGTGCGCGTGGAAAACGGCGGCGACGGTACTGTTAAGGCAATTATTGTCCAGCCGCAGATTATCGGAGAATACAGTGGAGGGCGTCCGGCCCCGAGAAAGGCAAATCTTCCGGAGGAGCGCATAGAATGCGATATTGTTGTGGTGGCAATCGGGCAGGCGATTGAATCGGAGCATTTCAGCGGCTGCGGGATACCGCTCCGCTACGACAGGATCAAAACCGGATTAAGCTGCGCCATCCCCGAAATGCCCGGCGTCTTTGCCGGCGGCGACTGTACCTTTGGCCCGGCTACCGTCATTCGAGCGATTGAAGCCGGTAAAGTATCAGCCGCCAACATAGACGCGTATCTGGGATATTCCCATCAGATTGAATCCGGAGTGGATATTCCCCAGGCGCCACACAGCCATCAAAGCATATGCGGACGCGTGACCAATGCCGAACGCGAGGCGCTTGCGCGCAAACGTGATTTCGAGCTGATCGAGCTGCCGATTTCCGATGAGGAAATGGTTCAGGAGTGCTCGAGATGCTTGCGCTGCGATCACTATGGGCTTGGCGCCCTGAAGGACGGGAGGGTTTTCAGATGGTAAACATCAAAATTGACAAACAATCTGTCAGCGTCCGGGAAGGATCGACAATACTGGAAGCGGCTGCGGCCGTGGGTATTGCGATCCCCACGCTGTGCTATTTGAAAGATTTCTGCGAGGCGGGGGCATGCCGTATGTGCGCAGTTGAGATCGAGGGCGACGGCAAACTCTCCACCGCCTGCAATACCAAAGCGGAAAACGGCATGGTCATCCATACAAACAGCCGCCGCGCGCGGGAAGCAAGGCGTGTAAATCTTGAGTTGATCCTTTCCGCACACGATAATAATTGCCCGTCCTGCGTGCGGAGCGGAAACTGCTCGCTTCAGACCTTGGCGGAGAATCTCAACATACCGGAAATTCCCTACGACAGAAAATATACTCCGAGAGAATGGCCTCAGGATTACCCGCTTATCCGCAATGACTCCAAATGCATAAAATGTATGCGCTGTATCTCCGTGTGCAATACGGTGCAGTCCCTTGGAGTGTGGGACACCCGCGATTCGGCTGCCCGGCTGACTGTGGATGTAGCCGGTGGCGGCGCTATAGAAAAAAGCGCTTGCGCGCTGTGCGGGCAATGTGTGACACATTGTCCCGTGGGTGCGCTGATCGCGCGGGACGATACGGAAAAGGTGCTCGACGCGCTGTCCGACCCGAACAAGGTTGTAATCGTGCAGATAGCCCCGGCGGTGCGAACGGCATGGGGCGAGGACGTCGGACTCGGCCGCGAGGAGGCCACCGTGGGCCGGATGGCAGCCGCCGTGCGCGCACTGGGCGCGGACTATGTTTTTGATACCAATTTTTCGGCGGACCTCACAATTATGGAGGAGGGCTCGGAGCTGCTGCAACGGCTGTCCAATAAGGAATCTTACAGCTGGCCGATGTTTACATCCTGCTGCCCCGGTTGGGTGCGCTTCCTCAAATCGCAGTATCCCGAGCTGCTTTCGAATTTATCTACCGCCAAGTCCCCCCAGCAGATGTTTGGAGCGGTGGCAAAAACCTGGTTTGCCAGCCGGGCGGGCATTGACCCGGAAAAGATATTTTGTGTATCCATTATGCCCTGCATGGCCAAGAAACACGAATGTACGCTGCCCGGGATGGATAGCGCGAAGACGGGCCAGGATGTGGACGCGGTGATCACAAGCAGGGAGCTTGGCCGCATGCTGCGGGCCTGCCATATCAATGCGCCGAAGCTTGCAGAGGAAGATTTTGACGACATCCTCGGAGAGGGCACCGGCGCGGCGGTGATCTTCGGCGCCACAGGCGGTGTGATGGAGGCCGCGCTGCGCTCGGCGTATTACCTTGTCACAGGCAAAAATCCCGATCCGGACGGGTTTTCGGCGGTGCGCGGTATGTCCGGTTATCGTGAGGTGACCGCGGAGCTTGACGGGATACCGGTACGCGCAGCGGTAGCCAGCGGGCTCGCCAACGCGCGGGAGATTATCGAAAAGGTAAAAAGCGGCGAGGCCGCATACGACTTTGTGGAGATCATGGCCTGTCCGGGCGGGTGCGTGGGCGGAGGCGGCCAGCCGATAACAGACGGCAAGGAGCTTGCCACAGAACGCGCCCCCGTTTTGTACGGGCTGGATCAAAGCGCCGCTATCCGGTTTTCACACGAAAACCCGTCCGTCGCGAAGGCGTACGAAGAATTCTTCGAGAAGCCCCTTTCACACAAATCACACGAGCTGCTTCACACAACGCAGGATTTTCTTGATATATCGCTCACTCCCTGTATCAAAGTTAAAGCGCTATCATAAAACAGGATTCTTTTACGCGCCTGTTGAAATCTTAAAGTGCCAAAAAAGCGAAATATATTTTTAAGAGGAGGGAAAGGGAGTCATGGTATAAGCTCCGGTATTTCTAAAAAGACGGGTCCTGTTTGTTAGTGGTAGAAAGAATAAATGGAGGGAATTGCATAAATGGAAAAATCAAAGTCAAGGTCTTATTATCATTGGATTATCTTGTTTTGCGGCATATTGCTCGGCATTTGCAACATGGGCAACTCGGCTCTCACGAGTCCCATGATGCCTTTTTTGCGGGAACAAATCGGCATGAACTATTCACAGGCCTCGATACTTATGACCTTGCGCACATTGACCACCGTGCTCGGGACGCTTGTCATGGATAAAGTATTCAATAAGTTTGGCCTGCGCTACGGCGCCATGATCGCTTTTGCGTCCGCTATTGCCGGCGCAACGCTTTTGGGCCTGGCGAATACCTACGCCGCCTGTCTGGTTGCCTTTGCGTTTGTAGGTTTCGGCTTTGGATTGGGCGGTATGATGCCCGCCGCTCTGTTGATGAGGCGTTGGTTTACAAAGAGACGCGGTCTGGCGGTCGGCCTCTGCTCGTCCGGTTCCGGCATAGCAACGATGGTATTTGCCGCGCCGTTTGCGAGCATCATCAGCGAAAGCGGTATTTTCGCGGCCCAACGGATCTGGATAGCTGTTATGGTGGTGGGAGCTGTGCTCTATTTCCTGCTGGTACGAAATTCCCCCGCGGATAAGGGGCTCCTGCCATATGGCGAGGGTGAGCAGACGGAAGAAGCGAAAGAAAAGAAGAACAGCGGCCCACTGAAGCCGATAGCCAAAAAGGATACGTTCTTACTGTACTCCACCATCGTCGCCGTCGGCGCCATGGCCTTCTGCAGCTATGATAATTTTACCTTGGCAAGCACACAAGCCGGCTACGATCCGGTGATGATAGGCGTGGCGGTTTCCCTGTTTGGCGGCATCATGATGTGCGGTAAGCCGCTGTACGGCCTTGTCGCCGATTTGATCGGCACTGTGCGCACCAACTATATCTTTTTTGGATTAGCGATACTTGGACACGTCTTCTTCGTTATGATGGACGGTAAATCGATGTTCTATCCTTACGCGATTGTTGTTCTCATGGGTTTGTGCGTCTACACAATCAGCACTGTCGGCTACCCAATCTGGACTGCTGAACTGGCAAGCGAGGAGAAATATGCCAACTTGCTGAAAAAAATACAAACTACCTCTACGGTATCCGGTCTTGTTCTCAATCCGTTTCCCGGCATAATCGCCGATAATTTCGGCAGTTACCGCCCATTTTACGTAATTGTTGGCTGCTTGCTTATATACGCGCTGATTGTCATCCAGATGCTGTATAAACGCTACGTGCCCAAGGTATCCAAAGCGGCCAAAGCACCCCAAAACGCTTAATCGCAGCATAGTATTACTTCGCAAGCAAATAAGCAAGATAGGAGAGTTGCTATATGAAATTAGAAATCGGAAATTTCAGCGTCAAGGATATTCAGTTCGGTGAAGAAACATCTTTTGCGAACGGTGTTTTGACCGTGAACCGCGAGGAAGCCATTGCCGAAATGAATAAAGAGGGCATGCTGAAAAATATTGCGCTCTATGTCGCCAGGCCGGGTGACAGCACCAGGATTGTCCCCGCCAAGTCCACGGCGGCGGTGCGCTACCGCCCAGACGGTCGATCCGCATTCCCGGGCTACACGGGTTCAACGGCGATGGCCGGAGACGGTGTCACCTATGCCATGGACGGCATGTGTGTTACGGCAGCGGGCCTGCACAGCCGCCTGGGCATGAACAGCATGATCGACATGAGCGGCCCCGGAGCGGAGCTTTCACCCTATTCCAAGCTTCTAAACCTGGTCTTTGTGGCAGAAAATGCCGACCCTGCGGAGGACATTCCCGCCATGGATAACGTTCACTTCGTGAAGGCTTCCTGCTATCTGGCGGAATATTTGGGCCGCACGCTGGAAAATCAGGAGCCGGAGGCATGGGAAACCTACGAATGGGACGCCTGCCAGGACAATGGGCTCCCCAGAGTCGCCTTCTTCTATCAACAGTGCAATATCCCGAAGTGGTATGACGGCACCTACTACTACGGCTATGAGCTTAACGGCGTTCCCTCCACCATCGTGCAGCCGCTTGAATGGCTGGACGGCGCCTTAACCGGGGACGGCGGCGCCCTGCCCGGCAACGGCGTCCGCACGACCTACAGCTTCCTCACCGCACCGATCATCAAACGCCTTTTACAAGAGCATGGCAAGACCATCAACCTGGCCTGCACCGTTCTTGTGGGCCATGTGGAGCCGGTGGATGATAAGCAGCGAATAGCCAATGCGTATGTGAGCCTTGCAAAGACCTTGGGGCTGGACGCCGTTATTGAGATGGAATCCCACTGCGGCAACGTGGATGTGGATTTCATGATGACCTTGGGCGGTTTGGAGCGCGAGGGCATCAAGACCGTGGGCATCTTTGTGGAAAACGTGGGGCGTGACGGCACAAACCCCGGAAAGACCTACGCCGACCCTGCCGTGGATGCGCTGGTTTCTACTGGGAATACCTGTCAGGTGTATGAGCTGCCTGCCATGGAAACCGTCCTTGGCAACCTGGATTCCTATAAGGAAGACCCCTACTGGGGCGTATGGCTTAGCGATCCCGTGCGCGGTCCTTCCCTGCGGGAGGACGGCTCCCTCATCGTAGACACCCACGCGTTTATGGAACATGACGGCCTTCTCGGCACCTCTGTGCTGACGATGAAAGATTTCTAAGGAAAGGAATGGTTATATTATGAAAAAGATTGTTGTCTTTGTCAATCAGTATTTCGGCCAGATCGGCGGCGAAGAGATGGCAGATATTGTGCCGGAATTGCGGGAAGGCCTTGTGGGTCCCGCGAATGCCATGCAGGCCCTGTTGAAGGACGCCCAGATCACCCACACCATTATCTGCGGCGATAATTACATGGCCAGCAACACCACTGCAGCCCTTGATACCATCCGCGGTTTTCTTGAGGGTATCCCGTTTGACCTGCTCATCGCGGGCCCCGCTTTCAACGCCGGCCGCTATGGCTTTAGCTGCGGCGAAGTATGCAAGCTGGTGCAGGAGGTATTCCAACGCCCCGCAGTCACCAGCATGTGCGAAACCAACCCCGGTGTGGATCTGTACCGCAAAAATGCGTATGTGGTGGCCGGCAGCGCCTCCGCCGCCGGCATGCGCAAGGACATGCCGAAGGTTATGGCTCTGGTCAATAAGCTTCTTGCGGGCGAAGAGCTGCTCGGCGCCGAAGCGGAGGGCTACTTCCCCAGAGGCATCCGCAAGGAGGTTCCCTATGAAGGCGGCAAAAATGCGGCCGATCGCGCGGTTGACATGCTGCTGGCAAAGCTGGCGGGCCTCCCCTATGTTTCCGAATACAAGGTGGAGCAGGAGGAGCGGGTAGAACCCTTGCCGCCCATCGACGTGGCCGGGAAGCGGGTCGCCTTTATGACCACCAGCGGCTTGGTTCCCATCGGCAATCCCGACCGCATTCCTTCGGGTAGCTGTACCCACTATGGCAAGTATTTCATCGGCGAGCAGGACGAACTCAAAAGCGGCGAATGGATTTCCATCCACGGCGGCTACAATGTGAGCTTTGCTGCGGAGAACCCTATGCTGCTGATGCCCTTGGATGCGCTCCGCCAGCATCAAAAAGACGGCCATTTTTCCTATCTCTATCCCTACGTGTATAGCCTTGCCGGCAACCAGACCGCCAAGGGCGACGCGATACGCATGGCGGACGAGATTCTTGCCGAGTTTCGCAAAGACGGAATTGACGCCGTTATCGTAGGCTCCACCTGAGGCACCTGTACGCGTTGCGGTGCAATGATGGTAAAAGAAATTGAAAAGAACGGCATGCCCGTTGTGCACATGGTCAATATGGTGCCCGTATCCCAAGGCATCGGCAGCAACCGTATTGTAAAGACCTACGGCATCTCATTCCCCATGAACGATCCCAATGTCACCCCGGAAGAACAGAAAAAGCAGCGTTATGAACTGGTGGGGCGCGCCCTCAAGGCGCTGAATACCTCTGTGACCGGCCCGACGCTCATTTCTTAACAAAACAAGGAGATTTTATTATGCCACACGTTGCCATTACAATGTTTCCGGGGCGGAGCCCTGAAGTAAAAGCGGATCTGGCCAAAAAAGTGCAGGATTTTCTTGTAAAGGAACTCAATTTGGAAGAAAAGTATATATCGGTTTCCATTGAGGATGTTGCAGTGGAAAATTGGGATGAATCCATGAAAAAAATTCCTGCCGACACAATGTATATCAGCCGTAAAAGCTAAATATGCGAGGCGTGGGGCTGTTGTAAACCAGACTATAAACCAGACCGCTTATTGCAACAGCCCCATATGTGCCAATCGCTCCCCCTGCGGGGAATTGCGCTTTTCGAAAGGGAAGTACTAGGCGCGTGAGCAATCAAACAAGGAGGTTCATATGAGGATCTTTGGCATGCCAATGGAGGTCTCTTGGTATTACTGGGTGTCACTCATCGTGGTTCCGATTATTATCGAGATCGTGCTTCGCTCCAAATGGTGGAAGAAAAAGATGGATTATTATTTCTCATTCAACCAGGAACAGGAGGATGATAAATAATGTACGGAACGATGCAAATTGTAATGGCGGTCGTCTACATGGCTGTCCTTGTTGTTGTCGGCCTGTATGTCAGCCGTAAAATCAAAACCTCCGACGACTATTGGGTGGGCGGCAGAAACGTGGGACCCTGGACCACCGCCATTTCCTACTGCGCAGCCTATCTTTCCACGGCTGCGATCATTGGTTCCATTCCCAATCACTACGACTTCGGCTTGGGCTATGGCGGGTTCAATCTATTATCCTGCCTGATCTTCGCCGCCGCATTGATCTTCTTCGTGCTCGCGCCGAAGCTGCGAGCCTTATCCGAGCGCTTGCAGGTGGTATCCATGTCGGGCTTCCTGTCCGTCCGATATCAGTCCAATCGGCTGCGCGTGATCTGCGGCACGCTGGTGGCCGTGATGATGATTCCCTATGCGATCTCCGCCTGCATGGGCATTGCAAACGCCATGGTCTCTATCCTTGGTTTCCCCTATACTTACTCGGTTATCATCATCGCCGTGGTGGCTTTTCTGTATCTGATCACCTCGGGCTTCTGGGGCGTTTCCACCACCGATCTAATTCAGGGCATCACCATTTCCATCTCCGTTATCGTGGCGGCGGCCATCGTCCTTTCGAAGGCAGGCGGCCTTACCAACGTGGTAACTTATCTTGCGGAAACCGCCCCACAGAAAGTAACCTGGAACTCCGGCATGAGCTTTATAACGCTGTTCAGCTATGCGGGCGTCTGGGCCTTCATCGCTTTCGGCCAGCCCCAGCTTATCACCAAATTCATGGGCCTTAAAGACGCCAGAACCATCGGCACCGTTATCCGCGTAAGCTATGTATGGAACTACATCGCCATGATCTGCCTGCAGATCATCGCATGGTCCGCCAACTACCTCTATCGAAACGCCACCTTCGAGGCCCGGGACACCATCGCGCCCATGGTCATTAAAGATTATACCGGTGGCTTCGTAGCAGGCCTGTTCCTGTGCGGCGTTCTGGCTGCCGGCCTTTCCACCGTGGTTGCGCTGGTGCTCACCTCTGCCTCCTCCGTTGCCAAGGACGTTTATGAGGACTTTGTGGGCAACGTCCGGGGCAATGAGGCCGTGGATCCCAAGAAATCTATCTTTATCTCCCGTGTCGTCACCGGCGTTGTGATGGTGGTTGTTGCAATCGGCACCATGTATCCCCCGGATTTTGTGTGGGGCCTCTCTACCATGTCCGCAGGCGCCATGGGCGCAGCCTTCACCGCACCCCTGATCCTGGGTCTGTTTTGGAAGCGTGCTACAAAGCAAGGGTGCTATGCTGCCGTTATCGTAGGCGTTACCACCTCAATCGTGTGGTATCTTACGGGGCTTACCAGAATTGTACACAGCTTCGTGCCCGGCACGGTAATCTCCTTCATTCTGCTGGTAGTAGTATCCCTATGCACCAAACCCGTGGAGCAAGATGTTCTGGACGTCTTTTTTGAGCCCGGCTGCAGCAAGTCCAAGATCGCGGCGGTTATCGCCGGGGGCAAGAGGAACTAAGCGATGCCAGAATATGGGTCAAGCTCTCATAACGGAATATACAGTTTATTTCGTGTTTCCTAAAACGCGTTGGGCTGTTGCGGAATGAATATACCATTTTGAGGTATACTCCGCAACAGCCCCTAGGACTTGTTTGATAAATCGCTTTGGATGGCATTTTCGCAGCCCTAAAAAGTTTAAAAAAACTCCAATGGATCCAGCAAACCAAGATATGCGAATATGACAAGAGAGATAATTAATTGTGAATGAAGCCGCCAGTTGTCAAAATCAATTCCAAAATCTTCTTTTAATTTAATGACACGATGATACATCGTATTTCTGTGAATAAACAAAAGCTCGGCAGAATTTTGAATACTTTTACCAGAGTATATATACACTTCCAAGGTTTTTAAATATTCTGTTCCATTTAATTGATCATATTCGTACAACCGCCGCGTTGTAGGGTGACAAAAATCCATAATATTTATTTTCTCTTTACAAATTTCGAGCATATGAGAAATTACAAGGTTTTCATACAGGTAAAAATACATATTCTTTTTATAGTGCATTCCAATTTCTATACCTTTAACACTTTGCTGAAAATAATGACTTAAATTCGTAATATCATTAAAATCATGACTGAGCGCGGCGAATAAATTGTGTTGACGCATAAATTTGATCAACTCCGGAAAATCTCTCCTATGCAAGCATTGCTTCCGTTCACATCCCAGGATTGCGACATAGTAGTGGTTGTACAAGTACAATTCTGTGCCGAGGATGTCTTTTAGCGCCTCGTAAACAGATACGTGGGAATTTTGAGAGCTTTTGTCGATGGCCAGGACATAATATTTATCCTTATTTTTCCAACGCAAGGACTGAATTTTTTCTTTTACAACGCTGGGATAGATCAGTTTGTTTTGCAACAGATCCAATACCATGTGCTCCATTGTGTAGTCTTCCTTGTATACGCCTGCCGAAAACAATTTACCGGCCAGGGCCGCGCAGAGCAGATCGACATATTCCGGATCCAGTGGGCTGAATATGGTTTCCCGCTCTATAACAACGATAAAACCGACGATTTCATAGTCGTGGTCGATTTTTTCCACTATGTAACGCTGTCCAATTGCGGAATCATGCTCAACAATATGTGCTTTGTTTTCTGTGGAGAGCAGATCGATGAGCTCGGAGGACAGCGGAATATCGGGCGGGAATCCATTATCCGAATCGGATCGGGCAATCAGATTGCGGTTAGCATCCAAAATCAAAACCGGATTCCCCATAATTTCCTGGCAGATACAAGCCATCGAATCGTACGTGCCGTTGTGGGAAATCGCCAGGTACAGCCGCGACAGGGCCGCGTGTTTTTGGGAGTGTAAAATCAAGGTATCCTGCAGCTTGTCAAACAGCTTTGGCACCAGTGCTTCTTCCACACACAGAATAGAGATATCGGATTGCGGCGGCGCAGACGCTTCGGACTCCATGTCCGCGATATACAAAATGCCCGGGCGGCATTCATCGCCGGGGTTGTGCCGCTGAACGGCGTATATTGCAGTTTTTTCAGGGCCGGTATACCGGAGGATGCAGCCGCTTTTACGCAGCTCTGCCAGCAAAAACTCTACTTTTAAATCCATTCCACACCTCGTTGCACTTTTAATGTTCCATTTGTATTATCTCTGTGAATGAATATTACCGTTTCCCTTCGCTATTTATTTGGTGGGTTTCATTATATCATATTATTAATAAAAATTAAACAATGTGAATTAATTCTATGAGGACTTGCAATTTGCGCTTCCATATACACATATCACATAGAATTGTTCACAACGTAACAATTTCTGTGCACAACAATGTCTTCCATACACGATGACATGCTAATCCGTTTCTTCTATAATAAATTTAATGTTTACTGCTTGGAAATACATTTTATACAAGGGGTTTTGGTACATTGGATAAAGTATATGACCTACTCATTATCGGCGCCGGTCCCGCCGGGCTGGCGGCGGCAATTTACGCCGGACGTTCCCGCCTTTCCACCCTGGTAATAGAAAAGGAAAAGGACGGCGGCCAGATCGTTATCACCAGCGAGATTGAAAACTACCCCGGCGGTATCCATGAGGAAACCGGTCCAAGTCTCATCGCCAGAATGGTGGAGCAGGCGGAAAAGTTTGGCGCGGAAAAAATCTATGACACCATTCAGGAAATCCAGCTCACGGGGGAGGTCAAGGTGCTGAAGGGCTTAAAAGGCGAATACCGGGGAAAAACGGTGATCATCGCCTCCGGCGCCAGCCACAGGCCCATCGGTTGTCCCGGTGAAAAGGAGCTAACCGGCAAGGGCGTATCTTACTGCGCCACCTGTGACGCCGCTTTTTTCGAGGATATGGAGGTATTTGTGATGGGCGGCGGCGACTCCGCCGTGGAGGAGGCCCTGTATCTTACCAAGTTTGCCAGAAAGGTGACCATCATCCACCGCCGTGACGAGCTTCGGGCGGCAAAATCCATCCAGGAGAAAGCCTTTGCCAATTCCAAGATTGAGGTTATGTGGAACAGCGTTATCGCTGAACTGAAGGGAGACGGGATTCTGACATCCATGGTGGTGAAGGACACCAAAACCGGCGAAACCCGCGAAATATTTGCGGACGAGGAGGACGGCACCTTCGGCGTGTTCGTATTCATTGGCCTGATCCCACATTCCGAGCTGTTCAACGGGCTGGTGGATATGGAAAGTGGGTATCTTCGGACGGACGACTGCATGAAGACAAATATCTCCGGCGTATATGCCGCCGGGGACATCCGCGTCAAGTCTCTGCGCCAGGTTGTCACCGCCGCTTCCGACGGCGCGGTTGCGGCCACACAGGCCGAAAGATACCTTACCGGCGAGGAATGGTAGCTTGCTCGCCAAATAATACTACTTCATGATTAAAAAAACGATACGTTTGCATTTGTTGAGATACAGAGGAGGTAAAACAGTATGGTTGAATTGACAAAGGATAGCTTTGAAAAAGAGGTTATTCAGGCAACAGGCAAAGTGTTCGTGGATTTTTATGGCGACGGCTGCGTCCCCTGCCAAGCCCTTATGCCGTTCGTACATAGCTGTGCCGAACAATACGGGGACAAGCTCAAGTTTGCCGCTTTGAATACCACAAAGGCAAGAAGGCTCGCTATCGGCCAGAAGGTTCTTGGACTTCCGGTCATGGCCGTTTACGAAAACGGCGAAAAGATTGAGGAGCTCATTAAGG
>Ga0153939_1000501_pt1 | contig 14762 bp, 13 predicted proteins | sample TSNJ023MetaG_FD_104734 | JGI IMG/M metagenome (GOLD analysis project Ga0153939, IMG submission 104734) | Attine ant fungus gardens microbial communities from New Jersey, USA - TSNJ023 MetaG | ecosystem: Host-associated > Fungi > Mycelium > Unclassified | place: USA: New Jersey, Brendan T. Byrne... | reverse complement strand
TTACTTTGGTCTGACAGGTTGCAACATATACTCGTAAAAATTTCCTTCGGTACAATTTTTGGTTGGATCTTACACACTCAGAGTCACATCATTGAAGTCTGAGTAGAATTGATTTATCCATGAATGTCGGAAAAGTCGAAGAAATTTGCATGCTTTTGAAATCTTGTTTCGATAAAAAATCCAGCGAGTGATAGACTAGATGATAGACTAGATGGTTTATACGTTTAGTGTGCCTCTGACTACGGAGTTGCGTCGTGTAGACTGTCCACAGACTGTCTATCTCGAGTCTTGTACAACAAATTCTCATTATCATGGACTGTGCACCTCAGGATAGCACCCCGGAACTTTTCGCCAAGAGAAGCTTGGTATTCTTCCGGCAAAGGTGGATCCATCCATTGATGACTGGGAGATTGGTGAGCCATCGCTGCGGAATGCAGTTAATCCAAGATGAAATATTTATGACCCCATAGCCTCATCGCACGCAATTCCTAGTCCAATTAATCGCTGCTCCCCACTCAACTTGTCCATTGCTCGAGACAATAAAAATACTGAAAAGAGGCCATGATATGAGTCTATCACGGTCTATGAGACAGGTTAAACCTCGCAGAGGCGAAAAATTAAATTGTTCTCCTGTCGAGTAATGAAGGATGACAGAGTTTGTCGATCGAATAGTCAGATAGAATGGTCAGATATGGCAGTTCTATAGAAATAGACCATCAGAATTTAGCAACCTTGATAAAGGTCCTCTGGTCGTCGATAACCACGGTAAGACATTTATCCCTCGGAGGATCTACTGGTGTATAGTCAGGTGAAGTGTCTCCAAAGAACACATAACCTGGAATGTATCGATCCACAAAACTGGTGGTGTTTCAAGCTATTCTCGTTTTCATCATCACGAGGAGATGGGAGCTTACCTTTTCACAGCTTCGTCTGACATACCCCTTCCACCATTCTCAGCCCTCATGTTGTGTTCTTGCTCGAGGCGCCATTGATAAATAATCGAGTAAGTTGACAAAGAGCCAGTGTTAGAGTCAAAAGAAAGAGGTTTTATCTTTAATAATTCAAGATTAATGAACTTCGATCAACACATTTTCATTGAGCTAATTGTTACACCTACTCGGATAAAGGTATCAAAGAAGTTCCAGAGACGACTGTATTGAAGAAGTGCTTCGTTCGTTCTTTCTACATCTCGTTTACTACACAGGGTATCACCCGGTAAGCCCAGTTTGTCTCGTTCCTCTATCCAAATACCGTCCCAGCGCTTGTCTAATTCTTCCTGTGTGATTGGGTAGAAGCCTACACACCAGCCTTCTAAAATGACAACGTCCACAGCTGGAGGCTGTTTAATTCGGACCCCCGAGCCATCCATTGGCAATCGATCACCTTGCCCATTGAAGAGGCTCTTGTCAAATCGGGGTAGCTCTACGGACTGGCTACCATCCTTTAATGCTTCCAGAATGCTGATGCCAAGTGCAACATCATGGGTCCCGGGTTGTCCTCGCCCCTGCCACAAAGGATTGTGAGGTTTAGATGCAGCAAGATCAAGGAGTTTAGCATGAGAAAGATAGAGATCGTCTATAGACAGTAGAGCTGCCCTGAGATTGTGTGGTTCTGATGTCAAGTACTCGCGAAGTCGCGCCGAAAGATAGGTTTTTCCAGAGCCCTGAGGTCCTTGTATCGCAACAAACAGCGGTTTCTTGTAGCTAAGCTGTTTCAGGATGTATGCAGTGACAGCCTCGAACGTGGTGGTCACCGACATTATATGAGGCGAAAGATAATCGCTTATTACTGCCGGCCCGGATTCAATTCTGGGTCATGTGATTGAGTCCAGGGCTGTACAGGCACGTGGTCACAAACACACTCATGAGTTCGTGTCACCTTGATATTTGTCCTGCGCTGCTACGGCCCCTCACAAAGTAATGATGTCAGACTCTAGTTCAAATGTCGACGCTTCTCCTGCGCAGAATATATCTGCTCAATACACAAAAATCAAACGTCAATACCAGCAAACTTTGGACCGCTGGACACCTCACATCTTGCAACGCTGGCTTGCAACTGTTGGGCTCCTTGCAATCTTCATGCTCAGGATTCTGATTGCACAAGGGGTGAGCAAAATTTTAGGAATTTTTTTTATAAACGCTCAGATTACTCTTTTAGTGGTATATTGGTATGTCTGAAATTTGTTTCTTTTAGGGAATCCCGTCTTACGCCTTTTCATATGTTAAACATAGTTTGCTGTGAGTTTATCCGAAAATGTGTGATTTTATGTTTCTTACCTTGTTTAGATGCTCATGCAATCTATCTCCTAAACCTCCTTCTTGCTTTCCTCCAACCAAAATTTGATCCCTCCCTCCAGGAGGACCTTTTGGCCGACGAGATTGAGGGAGGCGGCGAAGTTGAAGTTAGTCCTCTACCATCCCAGAGAGATGATGAGTTCCGTCCCTTTGTGCGGCGCCTGCCTGAGTGGCAATTCTGGTATGATGGCTTCTTGACCACTGTTTCTGTTTGTCCTCATATACCACTACAAGGCTGTCGTCGACGCGGGCCACACTAGTTGCACTGTTTTGTACAACTTCCGAAGTATTTGACGTTCCCGTCTACTGGCCTATCCTCGTTGTCTATTTCTTCGTTCTTTTCACTTTAACCATGCGCCGCCAAATACAGTATGTAAATTTATTCAGATTTCTTGGACTTTATGAGCTCACATCTGATATAGGCATATGATCAAATACAAATATGTCCCCTTCGATATCGGACGGAAGGCTCGTTACGGCGCAAAATGAGCTTGGTGTGCTTTATGTTTATAGATATGGTATAATATCATAATGGCAATGACCCTTCTCTAAATGAATCTGCGCTTGCGTCTGTACTGCCTTGAATACCCTCCTATCAAGTATCCAGTCGTTGTTCCGGAACCGAATTCGTATTGTAGTCTACCTTGATTTGTATATTGAGCGTTTCTTTTTTTGTTCTCTGGGGACGCGGATGGAATAAACATCTCTTTATACTGTGCCAGGGTCAACCTAATTTTGTCCGTTAGAAGGAATGAACCAATATGGAAAAAATGGACATCTATCTCGAGATAAGTAGCCCATGGTGTATCACCAGTGACCAAAACACGAGGTCTGAGAGTCCTTGTGATCAATACATAATTATAATGACATGCTGAGACCAGCTCTTGATATAGAAATAGAAAAGCAAACTTATCGTCATCGGTTGAGATAAAACAGAGGGCCCTGACATAGAAATTGATGGAGTACCCCATCTAGAATGCCCATTTCGTGGGGAGCCCCCATCCTAGAGATTTTGCTGACTCGGGAACCAGTTGTCCGTTCCATAGCTACTAACAGTGCTTTGGTCTGAACTAAGATGTCTCTGATGGATTTAATATCATAGACCATGATTTATGGTTCTTTTGAAGTAATTTTGGCATGTCCTGTTCTCCTGGGCGTAGAACCTCAATATCTGTGAAATACATCAGATTATGTCCAAGACCATGCTGTTATTGTTGTTGATGTTGATGGTGATGATGATACCGCCTGGCTTTGCGGGCCGAGGTGTGGCCAGCCCAGTTGGGAAAGCTTTTGTCTCTGTAAATAACAAAAGTGCTAGAAGGGCTGAGTAGCGCTGTCCAGCACAGTGCAACTGTGACAGTCCTTGGAACATGAAATGTTCTCTAGACCTGCTTTCCTATCATGGGAACACGTACATGAACAACAAACTCTGAAACCTATCAGTTCCCGAGCCATAGGGGCAGTTTCAAGGTAGTCCCATTTTAAACTCTACGCAAGGAAGCAAGAGCAGCGGAAGTGGCGGGGATGAGAACAAGATCGTACAAGCGAGGCAAGGCTAAACTGTATTTACTCTCGTAATAATTCTCGTGCAATGAGACTACCGTTCGATGCATGAGGAATAGGGATGTCCAATCGGCGGGAATAAGGACATCAGTGTAAATCTCCTTCTAAAGAACCCTGTGTGGGATGGTAAACCGCGCTGATTCACAGACGTGCCTCGATGGGAGCCATTGATTCTACCACGAGGCTGAGATGATGAAATAATGGCGAGAGTATCACCATATCGTTCGCACCTCATGGGCTGGTTGGTAATCAGGGAGTCATTTTTGGTCACTCCTTGGTTTTGCGCAAGTCATCGAGTGAATCCCTCAGCCAGCTGAGAGCGTTTTCACGAGATTTGATTAATCGCCGAGCCCTCGCCAAGTCAAGCGAAGAATAATCTAGTTTCTTCTCCGCCTGTGGTCTAGAGCCCTGGCCAGTATTGCATCCTTCCCTTGATATGAGCAGGGTTGACTGTGACTCGAGGCTGCTGCCAATTGTAATCGAGGGCTTCGAAGCAGCCTGTTGTTGGAGCATTCCAAGTTCTTTTCGAAGTCCTTCCAAAATAACATCCAGCATCTCCAAGGTGGTGATGGACTCTCGTAATTCCTCGGAACGTTTGAAAGCTCTACATACTTCCATAGCGCATGTTTCTATATGATCGAATCTTGAGGGACCCAATAAGATCCCACCATACCTGCATTAGCAATACAATGAACCGAATGTCAACCCCGAGCGCAGATGAGTGTTTTGGAGAGCGTCTCGGATAAAGATGGTTCTGCTAGAAGGGCGACTTACCATCGGCTCACAACCACCACAGCATCAATGACCGCTAGATTCTGCATGACTTTCAATGTCCTGTCTCCAGCCCATTTCTCTCCATCGTCCATACTTCCAGAGACGAGCTGAAATTCATCTGGGCCACCCAATCCCGTGCATCCAGGTTTCACGACCATGCATCTCCACGCTGCAATCTCATGCGTAGCCTTCCTGTCTACGTGTAATACATGCTTGACGTGTTTTGCATGAGACTTGGCCTCTTCAGCAGACGCTGCAGTGAAGATATGGGCAATGAATGTTGAGCCCCGGTCACGAATCTCCGCCGAAGTGGCAATTGATTTGGGTGCCGCGAAAGGGAGTGTGTTTTGGAATGACATGTTTTATTACGTGGACTATAATACAATGTCATGTCACAGTACAGCACGTGTCTAATTTACATCACAAATCTCTCCCTCTTCTTTACTTTGTCTCTATGGTCAACTCGCTTACTCCTTCCTCTCCACATCCAACCGAATCTCCGGCTCTTTCAAGGCCGAAAATCTCTCGTGCCCCTATCCAAAACCCCTTTGACAAGTTCACTCAAAGTGATTATGACGCGTGGATTGCAAAGCTCATTGGTCGTATCGACAAGGCTTTGGCCTATGACGACATTCCTTCTCCGCAGAAATTCATTCCATTCTTGACTGCTGAAGCTTCATATGCTGGCTCATTTATGCCGAAACCTGTTCAAGAATCTGAGGATGACTTGGATAGTAACATTGAGGATTCATTTGCCCAAGTCAAGGCACGTCGTGTCAACAAAGGAAAGGCACGCGATCCCAGGGAGGGGCCAGGTCTCTGTCCAGATTTTGGCAGACAGAACAAACCGATCGAAATTCTTTCAGATGAGGATGAGCAAGACGATGGCCAAGTTATTGATTCCGAAAGATCTGAAGATGATGAAGAAGAAGAAGAGGCATATGACGAGGATGAATATGAATCCGAGGATGAGGATGAGGAGCAAGTGGGTACTTCAGCCTGGGCTGAGGGGCATTGGAATCGTAGAAAGCACGTAGAAACAGACGAAGGCGAGGAATACTATGAAGGGTACGATGAAGAAAGTAACCAGGCCGCCAGTGTGAGACGAGAAGGTCCAGAACAAGATATAGATTTTTTGTCAGACATGAATTCCACTGTTCAACAACAAGAAGAGGAGCAATTTTTATCAGATGAAGAGTCCGCTGACACGCACTCTTCCTCTCCTCAGTTCGATGATTATGTTGACGGCATGCGCTCTTCGCCTCCTCAGTTCGATGAAGATGATATCTCTGACAAAGTCACTTGTGAGTTCTTCAAAGTACCATCACCATGTGTCCACTTCACTGTATTGTCATCCAGCATTCTCTGATAGTTGCAAGCGCCAACTTTCTACCTCCGATGTTCTCCCCAATGTTCAAAGCCCATGGTCTCAAGTTGAAAATCACGCAGAAGGTTTTCATATCGAAGGAGATGTCATCCTTCCTCGTGCGGACAAGCAGGATCCACCTTCTGCACATGATCTTAGTGTCAAGGACGACATATCTGCCACTGAATTCTTGTTTCCTGATGTCGTTAGCGACGATGAATATGTAAACTCTGATCAAGAGGAGGGAGAGTCGGGAGAGTGGGAAAGTAACGAATCAGACGAGGATGAGGAGTTTGACGAAAGTGCAGGGGTAAAAGACTCGAATGATATAGTCGAGGAGAATTCAAGGGAACAGGAAGTTGATGAAGTCCATTTATTAGATAAACTTCGACCATCTCATGCTTGTGGACCCTTCGTATGTCCTCAAGTTGCCTCCTGCTGACCGACTCTTGCCCTCATCTTATTTTCAAGGACATGTCATATTTAAAGGGGTCTCAATTCCTTGGATCTGGTATGAAGTCAGGTCCAGGAACAAACGAAGAGCCTATCATGATTGACTCTGATGATGACGAGGAGATTGTGGCACCTCGACCTCGACCTATTGCTTCTGTACCTCAAAGTCAGCTGGAACACACGTATAGCGCAGACAGAGAAGGATATGCAGAGAAAGAAGAGTTCGGATTGTACGAAGGACAAGAAGAAGAAGAAGAAGAAGAAGAGTATATCTCAGACGGTTCGATTAATGCAGTGTATGCCGACAGGCAAGGACAGGAACCGATTGACGTTAAGGTAATGGGTGATCAAAGCAATGGCGCGCAAAAGCTTGACGTTGAGGATGGAGTCCAAGAGGTCTCTGGAAAATCCAAACCTAGTGATGAAATAGTAGCAGATATACAGACAAACAAGTTCGGATCGGCCAGCGAACATAACAGTGGAAGAGCGGTTTGGCCCACACTCTCGGCAGAAGATGTGCAAACTTACCGTATAGTGGATCCTCTTTTCTTCCCTGATTCAACCCAAAACGAGACATCCGTCGTCGAATCAATTGCAGAAGAGTCTGTCCGCGTCGCATGTTCCATAGCTCGAATTATTGAACAATCTACATGTGGTAAGTAACAATTATACTGCTCTTGTCTATTGGTAACTTATGCATAATAGACAATATCGTAGATTGGAGAGCACTACCCAACTTTCTCACCTCCCTCGGTCAATCATCATCAACAATTGTTGGTCATCATGAAATTTCGAGTGCACGCCCTGTACCAGCTCTTGCTACTGCCAATGCGTCAACTGAACTGCAGACGGCGAATATTGATGCACCTAGTCAGCATACAGTGACTCATATGAAGTGGGTGCCAACAATAAATGATAACGACATTGTCCTTTTGGAAGACCCCGAGAAGGTTGAGACGAGGATGAGTGAGGAGGGGCGAGCAGAGGAAAAGGAGAGCAGGAAGGGCGAGAAGAAGCGAGTCATCGATATCGATGATAAAATGGATGAGCTAGATGGATCTGAAGGAGAAGATGGATCTGAAGAAGAAGACGGCAACCAGCCTGGAGTGGCGACATTCGTACTCGGTGATTTGGGGTATCCAGAAGACGATGAACTTGAAAGTCAAGACGATGGTAAGCTTTCACATTTTCTGGGCACTTCTTCGGGCTTTGACGTGCCAATAGAGTTGGATGAATCTGAGTATGAGGATGGTCTGTGTTGATGTGTTCATCTTTTTTCTAGCTTACGTATTTTCAGATGCATCGCGAGCGTCTACTCCATCACAGGTAGTAAGGGCTGAAACACAAGCACGACATACGAGCGTTGCAGAAATAGCGTTGGAAGCCTCCCAAGATGGAAGTGACAAAGAAGTCCATATCTTCGCCAAGCATCTAGAAGGTCAACTCTAAATTTCTATCTTTGAATCTAAACTGATGTTTCATTAGATCACTGGGATGGTGTATCTTCTGCAGAAAGTTCGATCCATTATCATGCTGCTGTGCATGGTACAAATGAACCTATGGAGAGCAAGTTCAAAGAATTCTCTGTATTTTCCCAATCGAAGATACAAAATGTCGACCAAAGGGTTAGGACTGATAGAGGGATTACAGTTTCTACTGTTCCTGCTGCATCGTCTATTTTGCGAGAAGGTGTGATGACTGAGGAGACTATTTCTGATGATGATGCCGAAGGACGTCTGATGGTAACTGTTGAGGAGCCAGTCATGGGAGAATTACCCTCAATTTTGGCTGAAGAGCCAGGAATAGAAGAACTACCCGCAATTTCTCTGAAAAAACAATTTACGGATGATTTTTCCCCGGTCTTGATTGAAGAACCGGTTACAGAGCCCGCTTCACCAAAGGAATTGGGACACCAGTCGGCTCCTGAGGATGAAACCGCGGACGTTACAATTACTGCCATACACATGGACACTTCATATAATGTTGAAGAGCCCACCATGGTATCTGAGTTAAATGTCTCAGTGGTATGTTCTCCTTTCTACAGATGACAGGAGAATTGCTTATTCTTCTCCAGGATCCATCTTCACGGGCCATTAGTTTGGACCTAGATCTTATGAGCATGCGTTCTGATCAAGTTGTACCTGATATGGAGGTTGCAATCGGTGATATTGAAGAAACTGTATCCGACATTGATGTCGAATCTTTTCCCAAACAAAGAGAAGAGACCTCAGAAGAAGGGCATCTCATGTCGTTCTCATATGACAATGACGACGATGATGATATCGAGATCCAGTCCATCTTGGTGGAAAATCAGGTCGAAGTGTTTGAAGTGGAAACGATGGTAACTGATGTCAGAGATATGCAATCAACATCACCAGGAGGATTGGATGATGAGATACAAATCCATGATTCCGCCCGGGACGTTCCCTATGTTACTACTGGTCGATCTTTTATCACTCATGACGTTGACAACACTCACAATGCTTCCCATCTACAAATGTTATCTGCTACCTTCATAGCTGACGCTGATGGATATTTTGTGCAACCTGGTAGCCCGATGATGGACCGTTGTGGTTCAGTGGATTTCAATGTTACTCCCGCTCAAGAGAATTTTCCACATAGCCCTGATCGCAGCGGTGCTTTACCCACAATCATCCAACTTCCCGGGACACCACAGAAGGTGCTCAGTCCTGGGGGGACACCTCGACTTGGACCTACGCCTGTTTCTATAACAGTAGATCCTGTGATCCTGAAGGCTTTGAAAGCGAATCCAGGGTTATTTTCTTCACCGGCTACTGTCCCTACTTTCCGGGAACAGGAGCAACTACATTTGTCTACATCTGTGGCAGAAGACGCGAATGGGAATGTATCGCCAACATCTAAACTGACTGTCAATACTGCGGTAGTGGAAGAGGAGTCTATGAGCACTGTTGCTCAAGAATCTTCGCTTGATCTTCCTTCATCGCCCGTTGAAGCACCAGTTGACAAGCCAGTTGGAGAGCCCATCACAAATATGATTCCGAGTCTGGCAAGCTTGCAGACCCTTTTCTCGGTTGACACTACCCAGGGAAAACCAACGCTACCTACTCTATACGATGATCCATATCCATACAGTCTTTCTACTCCTGGTCCGCCGAATGAAGATGAAGAATCTGATGAAGAATCGATAGAACATGAAAAATCGACCTCTACCACATCCTCATCGGTAGCAGAGAGATCACCGTCGTCTTCTGCAGCACGAGGAAACAAGCAGGAAGATGTTCACTATGACGTGGGCAATGTAAAAGATTACCCTCCGCCTTTGGAAAATGTAATGTCTATTAGGTCAATAGTGGCATCTCCATCGAGTGGGGGGGCCAGTCAGGCTGAGAGGGATGATGAGAAGGGATTGACAGGCGTTGAGGCAGAGATTAATGAGATTGATCAGGTTTTGGCGGATGAACTTGATATAGATGCGGATTTGGATTTGGATGGGGAAACTGATCAAGAGTTCGTGGATGCGCAGGAAGAGAATGTGGAAGAGAAAGGAGATGAGGGAGTTTTGTCCACATCTCATAAGGGCGCTGGCGATACCGTTGGCGCCCATATCATTATGGACGAAGACTTAGATGAACGACCGACGAACCAAGAATCCAAGCAGGTCAAATTTAGAGTATGGGACAATGAGGGGGTAGCCGGAAAGATGGGGAAAGTGTTCAATCGACTTGCTCCTGAGGAAGAGAAAGATCCCTTCAAGCTCATGGGTAACGGTAGCTTAGTGGCACCTAAGGAAGTCGAAGAGTCGGATACAAAGAGTTTAAAATTCGAGGATGAAGACGAAATGAAACTCATTACCTTGACGTAAGCTTAACTCACTCAATTAATGGGGCTGATCTAAAATATGAATAATAGTCCAGAAGAGTTTCAACTCCCACCCGACGTCGAATTCTATCCAGTAGAATGTTCTCCTACACCCGGAATTCCTCAGTTACTTCCTCCTAGTCATGGAGCGGACCTTGGCTATGTTGGTATCATTCCTTATAATCTGGCAGCTGGTATGTCTGTACAAGATATGAGCTCACTTCTTTCGTACCAGTGGGCTGATGTACCGGCCACAAATCGTTTTGCTCGATTCATCAAGCCTACATTCGTCAACTCTCTTCCAAGATATGCGACTGAACTGGCCACTGTCAGGCGAGCAGGCACCACTATGTCAACGACAGTGGGTACATCAACTTCTGATAATAAGTTGCCAGAGGCTGTCTCAACCAATTTGAGCCCCCAAGTCTATCATCAGCAGGTTGATAGGTCGTCAGCCACAAATCGCTCTTCTCTTGCCATCGAACCCACACTCGTTGCCGCTCGCCCAAACCATGCGAGTGAATTGGCTACTTTATCAGCTACTGGGCAAGCAAGTACCATTATGTCAACGATAATGGGTACATCAACTTCTGGAAATCAATCGCCCCAAACTATCTCAACTTCATCGGAGCCCCGAGTCGATATACCTCGCAAGGTCCGGATATCAGTGGAAGATCCATATCAAGCGGACAATGACTCGGACCATGACCAAGGCACTAGTGCTCTAGGAACCAAGAAACGGAAACGCAGTCGGTCGGATGTTTTCGATCGTGAACTTCCTACTACACCTGCGAAGATAATTGTGGTTTCTTCTGATGACACAAAGGGGAAGGGAAAGTCTGTATCGTCGGCCAAGACAGTAGTACGTGCTCGACGAGGAAATCGTCGTCAAGATTACACATCGTTTCTGAGATCACCGTCTGTCACCCCCACTGTCGCTAGTGAAAGCTCGATCGCTACACAATCCTCACCTTCCCATGCCCTTTTGGCAAGTTCTGAACCACGGCCGTTCATTCATGCTCACTCCCGTAAAAAACGTCCCAAGGTACCTACGACAATGAAAGAGAAATCACAAAACCAGCGTTTGGCTTCCGTTATTGGCTCTCGATCGGAACTTCTTAAAGCTGAAGACGTCTTAACCAAAGCTCCTTCTGTTTCTCTGACAAATGCTACCTCTCCGGTCACTCGCTCTCACTGCCGCTATCACAAGATCAGCATCTCTAAGACGGAGAATGGGCCACGCATCTATTTTCTTGTTCCGGGTTGTTGCCTGAACGACGAGGACCTCATTGAAGAAGAGGAGATTGTGGACGATGGAGAAGCTATCATTCGAGGCGACACCCCCGTTGTTGACGACATTGAAACTCTTGATTTTGAGGCTTATCTACATTGGGTGTTGAGACAACTTGTAGGATCGGAGATTTTGCGAGAAAATGAGGTTTTCTACCTACCTGAACCAGGCGAAGAGATTATCCGCAATACCCGCAGGCCCGAAAAGCCTGAGAAACCGGAGAGGAAAGATTCGAAAGTAGTAGAAGCTACAGCAGATCTGACTGGAGACATAAGCCCTAGGAAATCACCATTGAAGGGCAGGTCTACTAGTCGTTCTGCTTTGGTTTCGCAACAAACCCCAGAGCATGATGGTTCTATGAATATCACAGAGGCGAAGAAGACCTCCACAGAATTAGGAGCTGAAAATATGGATGGCTTGTTGACACAGGGTGAAACTCGGCTCGCTTGTGAGCAGAACCAACGAGATACAGCGACATATCAGACAATAATGGATTCAGACGACCAGAGCTTATCCTTATCCGATTCTGAATCCACGCCAAGAGGTCACCATCACAATCTTGGACAAAAGCGCCTTCGCTCTGGAGCTGACGTCGTGGATGAAGTAGACAGAAGAACAACGAAGGACCCGAGAATGTGGCTTAATCATATACTTAGACTCTAGTCTTTTCCAGCCTTGTTGACCAGCATTATTATCAGTAGTTTTCGAATAGACTGTACATAGGCAGCTATATGATTAAAGGCATCATTCAATCGATGCTTCACTACCAGAGGCAATTAAAATAAGACAAGACACCTATCAGCCGGGATTAGTTGATTCGATCAATCTCTTGGATTCAAATCATTTCCCCCGTCAGCTCGGTTTGGCCCTCTGCACGTTTGTTGCAGCATTCTTGGGCTCGTACTTCACTTCTCCAGGTCTTCATCAGAAGCAAAGAAATCGTCTTTTGCTTTCTTCCTTAGTTTGAACTTATGCTCTCGTCTGATTGTTGGTGGCACCTCGCCTTGTATCATCCCTTCATCCTTGTCTCTGGCAAGAGCACCGGTATTCATTCGCTCTTGGTTGAGATCGGCGTAAAACTGGTCCCTCAAGGCCTGCATCGCATCAACAAAAAATCCGTATATCTGAATCGATCCACATACCTTGATCTCGGTTTCTTCAAGAAGTGCAGTATTCTTCCAAATCTGTGGTACATTAGGTCACAGTGAAGAGGGGAACCAGACAACCCACTGTCGATAATATTCCACTAGGATGGTTACGATCAATACCTACAAGGAAATGTTTATACATTTTGGTTGCAACCAAACATCACTCACCAATAACTGTATAAAGATCTGCTTTTACGCCCACGAGATTGACCCCGTGATTGCGAAGGAGTATTTTCATGACCTACCACGCAATTAGGTAAAATCAAACAGGAACATGCCACTTACCTCAATAACAGCATCTCTGTCGTATACATTAGGAACATAGATGCAAATAACATGCCGATAATTGGGCGTCTTAGATACAGGAGAAGTAGCGACTTTGGCGAGGAAGGCTGCCGTTGTAGACAAGGGGCCAGACACTAGGGAACCTTACGAACAAATATACTGACGGTTATAGGACTGAAAATTCACATTGACGTACTGGCGATATGAGACCAGATGATATCGACTTTATCATGTGGCGCAAAAATTAACCTGTCAGCGCGCACTGTTCACAATACAGAACGGCAATCAAAGAAATGGATCGCACCATTTTCCCACTGTATAATTATGCTTGATGGCTATTTTTTTCAACTTCTCAGTGGCTTCAGCTTGGGCCTTCAGTCCGTGACAAATCAGTACGAAAGTCCAAGACGATGAGTTCACGAGCTAACCTCCTCACGAAGTTCCTTCTTGCTGCGAGTGCCTGTCTTCTTGTTTTGTCGAGTTGGAATCAATGGATCGTACTATGAAGAATGAGTTTGGGGTACCAGATGGAGGAATTCACTAAACTTGTATCGCTTTGACCCTTGCCGTAAGTTCCTCTACTGTATGAGCGACGTCATGAGATCGCTGTCAGAAATTGTGGTTCTAACATACGTAACATCTCCGCTTCTTTCCGGGCCTCATCTTCATTGGCTTCTTGTCTTTCTGAGGGTTCAGAGCCCCGGACCCATATCCACTGATCAAGCAGACCATTGCACTGTATTAGTGACATCTCGCTGGACGAGTCACAAAAGCACCCACTGGTTTTGTACCGTCATCCTGTACCATGGATGGCCTATACTGAGGAATGATACAACATCAGAGACAGCAGAACAGTAGCCCCAATGTCATGCCTTGAACAAGAAAGACGGGAGCGACTGTCGAGACGCGCTCGTCCATGAGTATTTGTCGCCTACAGTCCAAACGTCATCGGTGTTTGTCATAGTGAAGAGCGTTGAATATCTCGGAGACTCGCAAGTTGGCAGAACGCGACTGAGGTTCGTGGGAATGATCCCACATCTAGCGGGATCGGGGCCTAGCGCAAGCTGTGCCTTCGGTATGACTGTGAAATGCAATCTGTTTCTGAGCATTGAAAGACACTTTTAGCTATTCCAATCTTTATTGGAATGGTTTTGTGGAATGCTGGCCAAGGTAAGTGCTAGAGGTGGCCACATCACCGCCATCAGCTCATGCGCCGTGTTGTGTCCTGTTTTGGACTCCCAAGTCATCATAGTTAATGGATGACTGTGGATATACAACCTCTTATGTTTGGAGTTTGTCTTTATTGAATGGGACTATTGCACTGGCATCAACAAATCACGGTGATTCACTTCACTGAATACATACCAGCAGAATTTTTTTGCTTCTTTACAAATTAAATTAACCATCCATTCTTATCACATGTAGGACTGAGGTGTTACTACATGTCTGCACTATTTTTCCGATACAGTAAAAAACAATAAATGAAGACAGACAACAACATGTGTGATTATGACCACCTGTGATCGCAATTGCCTGAGGCTTTCGTACGTTTGTCTAAACAACACCATGGCTTCAGACAGATGAAATGATCGTTAATGACGCCATCGCACAAAAACACCTATTTCATCTCAAATATTGCGATCGGCAACCTCCTGACAATCTCCTGTGACCAATCTTTGCTCGGGGCTCATCAACGCCCCCCAATGACCCACTGTTGACCCGCCGATTAAGTCACAAGTCACAAACTA
>Ga0153939_1000498_pt1 | contig 14771 bp, 11 predicted proteins | sample TSNJ023MetaG_FD_104734 | JGI IMG/M metagenome (GOLD analysis project Ga0153939, IMG submission 104734) | Attine ant fungus gardens microbial communities from New Jersey, USA - TSNJ023 MetaG | ecosystem: Host-associated > Fungi > Mycelium > Unclassified | place: USA: New Jersey, Brendan T. Byrne... | reverse complement strand
GCCAGAGTCCCCGCCTTGCCAACCATGTGGCTTCCAAGCTTTGCCGCGGTAAATGCGTCAAGCCCTTGGGCAATAAATGAACTGATAGTCCCGGCCAGCACGTCGCCTGTTCCCGCCTTGGATAAAGCCGGGCTGCCGGTAGTATTTATACATATCTCTCCTGTTGGGGAGGCAATTATGGTTCTGGCGTCCTTCAAAACGGTAACAGTTTGGAATTCGCAGGCAAATTCTCGGGCGACTTCTACCGGATATTCAAGCACTTCGGAAACCGCCAGCCCTGTCAGCCTGCTCATTTCCCCGGGGTGTGGGGTAATCACGCAGGGGGCTTTCAGCGACTTTAGTATATTTACATTTTCGGAGATCAGGTTAAGCCCGTCCGCGTCTATAACAGCAGGCTTATCCACCCAGGAAAGCAGCTCCATTAAAAACTCGAAGGTATTCTCATCTCTGCCCAAGCCCGGGCCGATCAGTATGACTGTGGAATTTTGCAGATCATCCTTAATAGCGTCGGCGCTTCGTTTGCATAAAAAACCGTTTTTGTCCGGCAGTATACTTGTGACAGCTTCCGGCAGCCCTTTATGTATAAGATCGGCTACAGATTCCGCCACGCAGGCCTTTACAAGACCGGCTCCGCATCTGTAAGCAGCCGTACAGGACAGCAGCGCGGCCCCCGGCATCTCCCAGTTACCAGCCATTACATATACGCGTCCATAAGAGCCTTTATGAGAGCGAAGCGGACGGTTGGGCAACAGGCCGGGTATATCTTCATCCGTCAATATTTCTACCTTGCTTTCAATTTTATTTATAAGCCCGGGGGGCAGTTGTATGCTTGCTGTTATAATCTCTCCTGAATATTCGGCGCCGGGCATAAGGTATAATCCCTGCTTAGGCCAGCCGAAGGTAATCGTTTTGTCGGCTCGGACAGCACAGCCCATAACGTGGCCGGTGTCTCCGTTTACGCCGGACGGGACATCCAGTGAGACGACATATTTACCGCAATCGTTTATCATTTCCACAATATTGGAGTAAATCCCTTCCAGAGGTCTGCTAAGGCCAATACCAAACATGGCGTCCGCCACCAAATCGCAATTTTTAAGGATTTGAGGCGCTTTCTGCTCGTTATTATCCAAGGGTATTTGCAAAAGCGGTATGCCTAAATTTTTTACTATGTTAAGGTTAGTTAACGCATCCCCTGAGATTGCCAGCATATTTCCGACAAAAATCACTTCTGTGTCAACACCCCGGTTATACAGGCGTCGAGCAAGAGCAAAACCGTCGCCTCCATTATTTCCCTGTCCGGCTATAACAACCGCCTTGGGCCTTTTGCAGTCTTTCAGGTAAGACATGCAGCACTTTTCGGCCTCCATGGCGGCATTCTCCATAAGCAGCAGAGTAGGAATGCCCAACTCTCCGGCGGCCGACGCTTCTATTTCTCTCATTTGACTAGACGTAATGACTTTCAAAGGAACCTCCTTTACTACGCTTCCGCCACCGCGAAAGCTAACGCGCACCGGGTGTCATGGGTGATACTGATGTGGAGCTTTTTGACTCCCAGCTCCTCGGCTATGGAAAGGGCTCGTCCGCTGAGCCGGGCCCATGGCTTGCCCAGTTCATCCCGGAGGATTTCCACCTGGGCCGGGCCAAAGCCCAAGAAGCCGGTTCCAAGAGCCTTTACTACCGCTTCCTTTCCGGCAAAATTAGCCGCTATACTAGGGCCGGGCGAGCCTTTCTTTTGAAAATAAGCTCTCTCGTCCTCAGAAAAATTTTTATTAAGGAAGCTTTCTTTTTTAACAGCCGAAAGAATCCGCTCAATTTCTATGCTATCCGTGCCTATTCCAATAATCAAGAGGGTATCCTCCTTTTATTTGCACATGTACTAAAGGTTACATCCACAGCCTAACTGATGGGTGACCAATGGCCTTATTATAGCATAATTTGCCGTGATGCGCGTTACATAAATAAGAAAATCCAAAAGAATAAATTTGATTCCTTCGTTTGTTCATTATTTTATCTTTACAGTAATATCTTTAACTACGGAAATAAATAAAGGATCTATTCCTAAAGAGAGTTGGTCGGTTTTATGAAGCGTTATGCTATAGCTTTAATTTTGGCCATATTACTTTTATATGACCCGGTTTACTTAAGCGGTAACGAAAATTTGCAAGTCCAAGAGACAAGCGGTTCCGATGACATTCCTGAATATATAATGCAAATGATTGAAAAATATCCTGAAACTGAAGTGCTCATTGAATATTACAATGAAATTATCAATGACACTGGATATTTTAGCAAAGAGATAGATATATCGGAGGATATATCTACCGACGATGTTCCGCTTTTTTTACAATGGGATAAGCGATGGGCATTTTTGAAATACGGAAGCGAAACTGTTATGGCCACAAGCGGTTGCGGACCCGCTTGTCTCTCCATGGCATTGTGCTATTATAAGAAAGGAACCCCAATGAGCCCCAAGGCTGTTGCGGATTTCAGTTACTTAAACAACTACTACGCGGAATTTGAAGGCACTTATGCCACTCTCTTTACCGAGGGAGCGGCAAGTCTTGGCTTAATCGGCGTAAGCTTTGAAAAGGATATGGAAAGAATATACCAATACCTTGATGAAGGAAAGCTGATTATCGCCTTAATGGGATATGGAACCTTTACATATGGCGGTCATTACATTTTAATTAAAGGATATGATGAAAACGGTTGCTTCTTGGTTAATGATCCCAACAGTCTTATCAAAAGCTTACGGGGCTGGGATGCCGATACCATAATAAATGAAGCAAAACAGATGTGGGCGCTTTGGATATAGCCCAATAATGAAATAATAATTATGTTGGTTACAAATTCACAAATTCACAAATTAAAATAAAAATTTGCACGAGATACTTGTCTATGCTATAATGTGTGCATTGTTATGTGCTGAAAGAGGTGAAATAAATGAAAAAGGATTTGCATCCGGAGTTCTTTAAAACAAATGTAAGGTGCAACTGCGGCAATGAGTTTATAACTGGGTCTACAAAAAAAGAAATAAAAGTAGAAGTTTGCTCCAAATGCCACCCTTTTTATACCGGAAGCCAGAAACTGTTGATAGAAGCAGGCGGCCGCGTAGAGAAGTTCAAGAAAAAATATGGTATGTAAACCCGCTTTCCGGCGGAAGGTGATTTTTGGAATCACGTCAATGACGGCGTAAACTCTTAGCTTAAGAGTTTGCGCCTGTGTATTATGTATTTCTTTAGGGGAGAGAAGTATGAGAAGTTTTGTGTCAATATTAGCGTCTGTCTGTATATTTACCGCTTTGCTCAGCGGCTGCACACAAAGCTCCGGCGGCGCGTCCGCTAATAACGGAGGAGATATTACGGTAGTATTTATTCCCAAGGTTACCGGCAACTCATTTTTTGAATCCGCTAATGACGGCGCTCAGGCTTATGCCGAAAAAAACGGGTTTCATGTCAGCTATGAAGGAAGTCCTCAAGCTGTGGTTGACAACCAGATTTCCATTATCAAGAATGCTATTGAGCAAAAAACCGACGCGATTTGCGTTTCTTCGCTGGACGCTACAGCATTGGATAGTGTGATGAAGGAAGCCCTGGCAGCGGGGATCAAGGTGGTTACGTGGGATTCAGACGTTTCCGGAGACGCGCGTATGATCATGGTTTCACAGGGTACGCCTGATCAACTTGGAAAAATGCTTGTGGAAATGGGAGCGAAAAGCTTGACCGACCAAGGCAAAAAACCTACCGTCGATGAGATCAGATATGTCTGGCACTATTCCCAAGCCTTCGTGACCGATCAAAATTCATGGAGAGTGTCGGGGGAAAAGTATATCAGTGAAACCTATCCAAACTGGATAAATGCCGCGCCGGATAATTATTATAGTGAACAAGACCCTCAAAAGTCTATTGATATAGGAAAAACCATCTTCACCGAACACCCGGATATAGACCTTATAATATGCAACGACTCAACCGCCCTTCCTGGTCAGGCGCAGGCCGCGCAGGAATTCGGGCTTGGCGCTGATGATGTTGTCATTACAGGGTTCGCCTCGCCTAACTCCATGCGGGATTACTGTAAAGCAGGCATCCTTGACAGATGGGGCTTGTGGGATTGCAAGGTTCAGGGAGCGCTGGGGTGCTATATTGCTTATTATTTGGCCTCTGGCAATAATATAAGCGTGGGTGACAAAATTGATATTCCCGACATAGGAATTGTTGAGGTAATGCCGAATACGGCGTTGGATCCGCAGGCCTATACCGCCAAGAATTCCGGCGTTGTGATTCTGCCCAGCCGTACGGAGTTTACCATCAACAATGTAGATGACTATGATTTTTAGGAACGGGAAATAATTAGGGACTGTACGAAAATAAACTAGACTAATTTTACGCAGGATTTTTGGTCCAGTGCAAGGAAACGATGACGACGCGCACTGGAGGTGCGCTAGGAATCGTTGACGCGGCAATGGGCCAAAAAGACAAGTAAAAGTCTAGGTTATTTTCGGATAGTTCCTTAGCATACTTCGATACAGGAGGATACGCTATGAAAATGCGTAAGCAGGTTCTTTTATTGGTGCTGCTGGCCGCACTTTTTTCAGCATGCTCTCAGAACGAAACAAGACTGCAGGACGGCTATTATTCGGCTGTACTCTCCGATTTTGATGACTATGGCTGGAAGGAATACGTTACGATTTATGTAAGCGGCGGCAAGATCGTCACTGTTGAATATAACGCTAAAAATGCCAGCGGCTTCATAAAGTCTTGGGATATGGATTATATGCGCATAATGGATTCGGAAGATGGAACTTATCCTAACCAATATACGCGGATATATGCTGACGCGCTGCTTAATAAGCAGGATTCCGAAAGGATCGACGCCATATCGGGAGCCACCCATTCCTATGAAACATTTAAATTGCTGGCTGAGGCGGTATTGACTCAGGCGATGGAAGGTAATGAACAAGTAGCTTTTATAGACGTACCAACCTCTGAATAAGAAAAGGTGGAAGTCAGTAGAATGAAGACGGGAAAAAGTATTACAACTCAGATTTTGCTTATTACATTACTTGCAGTAACCGTATTAGTTGGCTGTCTGATATTAGTCATGACGCGATTCATGAATTCTCTGACAGATACCATTTTGCTTAATATGCTGCGGCCTATGTCCAAGACTGCGGCCCAAAGCGTAGAGGGCAATCTTCATATGCTGGCCGACCGCTTTTTAATGCTGCGAGACAACAGCGTATTCTCATCTGACGACGAAAATATCAATGATATACAGGCTGAACTGGATCAGATTAAATCAGGCATAGAATTTGTATGGTTGGGCATATATGAAACAGGAGGCGCGCTTCTTACGGGAAGCGAGAATTGTCCCCGCAGTCTGGCCGGCCGGGAACTGTGCGGCATGATGCTGGCAACCGAAAACCTTGTAATAGAAGACACATCGGTAGGCAACAGCGGTCTGGAAATACTGGTGGGAGCACCAGTATTGAAGGAGCGTCCCTCGCCGGGCGAATCGGAAACCGAAGCCTATATATCATATTTCCTGGTAGGCAGTTATAAATACGACGTTCTCAACGATGTACTGAAAAATATTAACGTAGGCGCCAACGGCACAGCCTTTATTATAAATGACAAAGGTATAGTTATAGCCCACAAGGATCAAGGGCGTGTGTATGGCGGAGAATCCATATCCGATACTCTTGGCTCAAGCGGCTCGGCCCAGGATGTAATCGTTCTGATGGAGCACGGACAGACCGGCTCATCAAGTGTGAACAGCCCGGAAGGTCAGCAGTTTGTCAGTTACTCCCCCATCAGAGGAACCAATTGGTCGCTGGGCATATTGGCTCCCCGCAGTGATTTCGTAGCTACTGTTCAGCAAGCGATTTTTACCAGCTTTTGTATTGCCCTTGTATTATTTATAATATTTGCCGCGATATTTAACATTGCTGTTCGAAAAATAATAACCGCGCCTTTGCACGCAATAACTAAAAACGCGAGCAAGCTTGCCAAAGGCCAATTTGAAAACAGGCTGCCGTCAAGCGTTACGAAACGAGAAGACGAGATCGGCCTGCTTGGGGCCGCGTTCATTACTATGTCCGATTCGATCAGAAACGTTATAGTTGATATCAGAGGTTTGACCAGGGCCACTCGGGCCGGTTCTCTTAATGAGAGATCAGATATTTCAAAGCATCAGGGAGATTATAATCTTATTATTGCCGGCATAAACGCAACGCTGGATGTTATGTGTTCTCACCTCAACGCTTTGCCCGGCGCGTTGGCTATGTTTGACGCGGATCAGAAACCTATTTATATTAATCAGGCCATGTATGAAATATTGGACCGGCATGGCTTGCATACCGACGATGAAAGCCTGCTCGCGTTTATTGTTTCCTCAGGAGCTCATGCTTCCTTGGAGCCGGAGGCGGCGAGCTTATTCAGTCAGAAAAGCTTCGATCAAAAAAACAACTACGGAGCCACTTATGAATCAGACATAAACATATTGGACAGGGATGGAAGCGAACGCAATTATACTTTGAGTCTCAGGCGTATCGGCGGCGGGCCGGACAACCTACAGGGTGATGACATCAACGCTGTATGTGTAATGCTCATCCTCAATGATGTAACAGTTCAAACACAGGCCAGAAAAGAGGCCGAAGCGGCCAGCCACGCAAAAAGCGACTTTCTGTCACGTATGAGCCATGAGATGCGTACGCCGATGAATGCCATCATCGGTATGACTAACATCGGTAAATCATCAAAAAACGCGGAAAAAAAGGACTATTGTCTGGGTAAGATCGACGACGCTTCTAAGCATTTGCTGGGCGTTATTAACGATATACTTGATATGTCTAAGATAGAAGCCAATAAATTTGAGCTTTCCTTTGCAGAGTTCAGTTTTGAAAAAATGCTGCAAAAGGTAGTAAATGTCAACAATTTCCGTGTGGACGAAAGGAATCAGGTTTTTAGCGTATACGTAGACAAAAATATTCCCGATATGCTGATAGGAGACGACCAGCGGTTAACTCAGGTGATTACAAACCTTCTTTCCAACGCGGTAAAGTTTACGCCGGAGGAGGGCTCTATACGGTTAACAGCGAAGCTTGTCAAAGAAGAAGATAATGTATGCACAATAGAGATGATGGTGACGGATACTGGAATAGGCATAAGCGAGGAGCAGCAATCCCGTTTATTTAAATCATTTGAGCAGGCGGAAAGCGGGACTGCCCGTAAATTTGGAGGCACAGGACTGGGCCTTGCCATATCCAAAAGAATTGTTGAGATGATGGGCGGCAGGATATGGATAGAATCTGAGCTCGGTAAAGGTTCTACCTTTGCTTTCACTATACAGGCGGAAAAGGGCAAAGACAAGCGGCAGATCCTCTTAAGACCCGGCGTCAATTGGAGCAACATTCGGATACTGATGGTTGATGACGACGCGGATATTAGAGAATATTTCCGGGAAATAGTACAGCAGCTAAACATTACCTGCGATACCGTCGAAAGCGGCGTGGAAGCATGCAAGGCAATTGAAAAAAATGGTTCATATGACCTGTACTTTGTTGATTGGAAAATGCCCGGCATGAACGGAATAGAGCTATCGCGCAGGATAAAGGAAGACAGCGCCGACAAGTCCGTTGTAATTATGATATCCTCCACGGAATGGAGCTTTATTGAAGACGAAGCAAAGAACGCCGGTGTAGATAAGTTTTTGCCAAAGCCGTTATTTTCCTCTTCTATAGCCGATTGCATTAACGAATGCCTTGGGGCGGAAATTCTGATTACGTCCGAAAATGCTGACACTAATGAGATAGCTTGCTTTGAAGGAAATCGCATATTATTGGTTGAGGATGTTGAGATAAACCGGGAAATTGTAATCGCCTTGCTTGAACCGACTATGCTGGAGATCGATTGCGCTGAAAACGGAATAGAAGCGGTGGATAAGTTCGGCTCTGCGCCGGACAGATACGATATGATTTTTATGGATGTACACATGCCGGAGATGGACGGTTATGAAGCGACACGCTGTATTCGAGCGCTTGATAATACGCGCGCAAAGCGGATACCTATCGTGGCTATGACGGCAAATGTATTCCGGGAAGACATTGAAAAGTGCCTCTTGGCAGGAATGAATGACCATGTAGGCAAGCCCTTGGATCTTGAAGATGTATTGGCAAAGCTGCGTAAGTATTTGCCGCAAAGATAATAGAGAAAAAAGTACGTTCAAATGTTTTGAAGCGTACTTTTTTTATGTCATATTATATTGCGACAATACCGGCGGGATAAATTGTCAGGATTTTTGCTGCAAGAAGCGAGATTGCTTATTGCTTGACACACTCTGTTATATTAATGTAATATAAATAAGAGTTGAATAAATTGGAGATGTATAGATGAACAAAATACTAAAAGAAAAAATCAAAGAATCTCTTTCATCCGTTCTTCCCATTACTATACTAGTCGTGCTGTTAAGCATCTCTGTTACACCACTGCCTATCGCAATTATCTTAATGCTATTATTCGGCGCCTTACTTCTGGTGTTTGGCATGGGTTTATTTACATTAGGAGCAGAAACTTCTCTTACGCTTTTAGGTGAGGGTGTAGGAGCGCAAATGACAAAAACCAAAAATCTTCCTCTTATTATTGTAGTTTCTTTTGTCATGGGCTTTGTTATAACAGTGGCAGAGCCGGCTCTCCAGGTTTTGGCCGAACAGGTTCCCGCTTTTCCCAGAACTACCTTGATATATACAATTTCTGTTGGGGTAGGCATTTTCCTGTCTGTAGCCATGCTTCGTATACTTTATAAAATCAGCCTTTCTTATATGCTTATTGTTTTCTATGGAATAGTCATTGTTTTATCCTTTTTTACTCCTAACGATTTCATCCCGCTGGCTTTTGACTCCGGAGGCGTTACCACCGGTCCTGTAACCGTACCATTTATTATGGCCGTAGGGCTTGGCCTTGCGTCTATCCGCGCCGACAAGGATTCCGCGGAGGACAGCTTCGGACTGGTAGCACTTTGCAGCGTGGGTCCTATTTTATCAGTTATGATTTTATCTATTTTATATAAAACCTCCGACGCTACATATAACTTAGAGCTGCCTCAAAACCTCGTAACGACTCAGGATGTTGTAATACTTTTTACAGCGCAGCTGCCTACATATTTTTATGAGGTAGGCATGGCTATCTGGCCCATATTTCTATTTTTCGTCTTATACCAATTTATTGCCCGAGCATATACACAGAGAAAAATATTAAAAGTCATTGTTGGTTTTATATATACCTTTGTCGGGCTTGTTTTGTTTTTAACCGGAGCTAATGTAGGATTTGTGCCGGCCGGTTATTACATAGGCGAGCAGCTGGGCAAGTCATCCGTAAGCTGGCTGCTGATACCTCTTGGAATGGTGATTGGGTATCTTATTGTGGCGACGGAGCCTTCCGTTCATGTTCTTAACAAGCAGGTAGAGGAGATTTCAAACGGCGCTATATCTGAAAGAGCAATGATGAGAAGCTTGTCTATCGGCGTAGCTATCGCAATTGGTTTGGCTGCTATTCGTGTAGTTACTGGAATTTCTATTTACTGGTTTATAATTCCGGGCTATACTATTGCTCTGGTTTTGACATTCTTTGTACCCAAAATATTTACAGGCATTGCCTTCGACAGCGGCGGAGCCGTAAGCGGCCCCATGGCCTCCGCCTTTATCCTTCCCCTTATGATAGGCGCTTGTGACGCCAATGGCGGCAAAATGATGACAGACGCTTTCGGCACTGTCGCCATGATAGCCATGACGCCGCTTATTACCATACAATTAATGGGGCTTTTAAATAAACAGAAGATGGAAGCTGCGGAAGCCGCGGAAGCTGCCGAACCTATTGCCGCCGAAGACGCAATAGAAGAGATCATTGTATATGAGGAGGACAACTCCGATGATGGAGAAGAATTTGTCACGTCCCAAGAAGGTCAAGATACTGGTAACGATTGTTGACAGAGGGATAGGACAAAAAGTAACAAAAATATGTAATGAAATGCATTTGCATTTTCATTACATCATATTTGGAAAAGGCACTGCCAGTTCAGAAATACTTGACGTATTAGGTATTGGCACTCCTGAAAAGGACGTGGTTTTGAGCATGGCGCCTGTTGACAGACTAAAGCATATAATGCCGCTTCTTTCAGAAAGGCTGAAGCTCTACAAGCCAGGCAGAGGTATAGCATTCTCAATGCCAATGTCTGGTATCAGCGGCATAATATCTCAGCTTCTTAACCATGAGATGGATATTGCATCGGAAGGTGAAGTGGAAAAAATGGAAAGCAATACAAAATACGATCTTGTCATTTCAATAGTAAACAGTGGATATACGGATGAATTGATGGAAGCGGCCCGTTCCGCCGGAGCAACCGGAGGGACGCTTCTTCACGCCCGAGGTATCGGCTACGAGGAGGCGGAGAAGTTCCTGGGTATATCCATTCAGGCTGAAAAGGAGATCGTAACTATTCTGTCTCCGCGGGAAAAGACTCAAGCCATAATGCAAGCTATTTGTAACCAATGCGGTGTTAAGACGAAAGCCCGAGGGGCGGTACTCTCACTGCCTGTCTCTCATGTTACCGGCTTAGCTGATTCTTAATCCCCCAGAAGGAAAATACAATAGTGAACGGAATGCAGCGGTTTTTCATAGAAAAACCGCTGCAAATCATGCCCTGAGCACAGCGTAATTAATCAATATTATACGCGATGGGTTTGGATAAGCACAAATTTACACGAATATTTTACAACATTCCAAAAAAAAAGCATTGTCATTTTTGCCGATTTAGTTTAACATATATAAAAACTAGAGGGGATGCCTATGAAAATGACAAAAGAATTACAAACTCCATACATAGTATTGATTATTATTTACATTTATTTTATTGTAGCCGCATTTATTGTGGATACTCCCAGAGAAATCCTGAATGGGCTCATTTCTATCATACGGTCCCGGGATATTTTAATTACAGATTATATTGAAATAGCCGGTATCGGCGCGTCTCTGGTCAATTCGGCAATTATTAGCCTTATCTATGTTTTTTATCTCATGTATAATAAAGTTACACCTATAGGATCTACGATAATGTCTTTTTGGATGTTATCCGGTTTTTCTTTTTTTGGCAAAAATCTTTTTAACATTTGGCCTGTGGTATTGGGCGGTTATCTCTATTCCAAATTCCGTCGTGAGCATTTTACAAAGTATGCGGTGGTCACGATGCTGGCTACCTCTCTTTCACCTGCTGTCAGTCAAATTGCGTTTGAAGAAAGAATTCCTTTGCCTCTCGGGTTGCTTCTAGGGTTTGCTTTAGGAGTTTTTCTCGGATTTATCATGTCCCCTATTTCTGATAACGCTATGCATTCCCATCACGGATATAATTTATATAATGTAGGCTTTGCCGCGGGTATCATAGCCATTATGATACGTGTTGTACTGAAAGCCTTTGGGATGGATATTTCGCCGGTTTTCATTTGGAATACGGATTCTACTGCTACTCTAAGTGTTTTTTTAATCATTATATTTGTATTTTTGATCCTTACAGGGCTATATTGTGGTAAAGAAAATAGGGAAAACCTGCTTGCCCTGTCAAAACGGACAGGACGCTCGGTCAGTGATTTTTATCTGGATTATGGAGCTAGCTGTTATATCAATATGGGAGTTTTAGGTATATTATCTACCTTAACAGTTATTCTCATCGGGGGACATATAAACGGGCCTATCATGGGCGGCATTTTTGCCGTAGCAGGTTATGGCTGTTACGGCAAACATGTTAAGAATACCGTTCCTATTATGGTTGGCTGTCTAATAGGCGGAGGATTGATGGAAATTAACGGGCATTACCCCTCCGCTATGCTGGCTGTTCTGTTTGGTACCTGCCTGGCCCCTATCGCCGGTACTTTTGGGTGGAAATGGGGATTGGTTGCAGGATTTTTGCATATCAATATATCCATGAACATAGGAGAATTTTCCGGCGGAATGAATTTGTATAATAATGGCTTGGCCGGCGGGCTGGTGGTCATGTTCCTATTGCCTTTAATAGAAGCCATGAGACGGCCGCCCAGGGTTAGGCCGAAAGATATAAATTTAGAGGGATAACGCGGCTCACGCCCTTACCGCAATATCCAAAGCCGCGAAGCCGCCGCCTAGGGCTGTGGTTTCCAGCCATAAGGAGAGATTGATTTCTTTGCTGATACCTTGGTCATAAATTACAGCGGTTAAGGTATCGGTATGTAATGCTACTAAAGTTACCCAGTGCCAGCTTTCCAGATTATCGACCTTGCCGTTGGACAAATTCAAAAACGCCAATGGTATATTTTTTTCTAAAATACCGCATAAGAAATTAATTATCTGCAAGCGGCTTGGTTTTAAAAATGGCTTTGCCGGAATAGATAAGCCTTTGCGGTCAAGAGAAATTCCTTTTTTATTACCATAGCGCAAAGCGCCGTCTAAAAACATTTCAACGCTATTAACACCCTTATTTCCCGGCGTCACATAATTCCACATTTCATTCATCAACTGCAAAAAACCGTCCTTACGGGTTCCGTCATAAGAAGCAAGGCCCCCTTCGTTTCTGGTTTGTGAAAGATACCACATAATATTGGCGCAGCACGTAGGGCCGCAACCTGCCCTACGCTGGATATGTTTTTGAAACCACTCCTGATCGCCTCCGTAGTAAATGCTGCCATCCACCCCTTTTATTTGAAGCAGTTCGGGGTTATTAATTGTAAAAAAACTCATTTCAAACACTTCCTAAGCCCTTGCATTTTTTCCTAATATATTATAAGATTCTCAGCAGTCTGTAAATCACATAATGTATGGCTTAACCAACAAACATATAGGAGGCTTTAATGTTTTCCACTATTATTCAAATACTTATTAGCTTTTCTTTGATGATGCTGATTGGCTTTTCAATGATGAAGCTGGCGTTTTTTGACGAACATATGCTGTCGGGGTTTTCCACCTTGCTTATTAATATATGTATGCCGTGTTTGGCGATTATTGCTCTGCAAAATGAGCTTTCGGATTCTTTGCTTAAAAAAAGCATGATATTTATTGTTGGCTCCTTCATTATTTACATATTGTTGTTTGTTCTGACAGTGTTGATTTGCCGCCTGCTTAAAGTGGAGCTCCAGGATAAGGCCGTTTGGCAGCTGTGTATGACTTATCCGAATATGGGTTTTATGGGTATCCCTCTTATCAAGGCGGTCTATGGATTAGAAGCGGTTTTTTTCGTGGCGTTAAATATGTTTGTTGCTAATATGCTGATCTTTACCGGAGGGATCATGCTTATGCAGGCCGGCAAGGATAAAAAGCCCAGGCTCAATAAACGGCTTATTGCCAGAAATCCAGCTCTTTTAGCCACCATACTTGGGTTCATGCTTTTTATTATGTCGGTTTCACTGCCAAAGCCTATTTATAACACTTTAGATATGATTGGCAGCATGACTACCCCGTTATCAATGATAATAATAGGCGCCCAGCTTTCCCAAATCAGAATATCGGAATTATTCAACGGAAAAAAGAATTTTGCGCCGGTACTATTCAAATTATTGCTGGCTCCTGTCGCTACATACCTTTTTAGTATATTTATTCTGCCTGATCAGTTTTTAAGAAACGTAATGATCTTGATATTTGCTCTTCCTTCCGGCGCTGCTACCCCGGCGCTTGCCAGACAGTATGGAGGGAATGCCCCGCTGGCGTCCCGGTTTGTTTTTGCCACTACGTTTCTAAGCTTACTGACCCTACCGGTTGTATCACTTTTTCTTGATTATGTTAATGTATAAGGAGATATTATGACTAAAGAAAACAAAAAATTTCTTAAGACCTTACTTTATTTGGCCCTCCCCATAGTCTTGCAGGAGATCATCAATTCTTCCGTTAATATGCTGGATACCTTCATGGTAGGAAAGCTCAGCGTATATGAGATGACAGCCGTAGGACTTGGTAATCAAATATTTTTTCTTTTCGCGTTGCTATGCTTTGGGATAAACAGCGGCTCCTCCATATTTATGGGCCAGTTTTGGGGAAAAAAGGACGTTGCCAGTATCCACAAAACTATGGGAATTTGCATTTCCTTCGGGCTGGTCGCTGCCATTCTGTTCGCGTCCGCCGCTTTTATTATTCCGGAAAAGCTTATGGAATTTTATTCAAATGATCCGTTAGTTATACAATATGGAGCCAAGTATCTTAGGATAGTATGCTTAAGTTATTTTCCATTCGCTATTATAGGAGCCGTCAACGCCTCCCTTAAAAGCTGCGGACAGACGAGGCCGCCTATGGCTACAAGCTTTATGGCCCTGTTAATGAACGGTATTTTCAACTACATATTTATTTTTATATTGCATAAGAGTGTTCAGGGCGCTGCTTGGGCCACAGTTATTGCCCGCATGACGGAGCTTATCGTTCAGCTCCTGTTAGTATATAAATTAAAAATGCCGGTGGCCGGAAAGTTAAAAGCTTATGCAGCAGCCGATGTGAAATTCCTAAAAGAGTTTTTTGCAATAGCGGCTCCCGTTATCCTGAACGAATTTACATGGGCATCCGGAACTACACTTTATAATGTGGCGTATAAATTTACAGGTACCGACGGGCAGGGCGCAGTCCAAATATCCAATAATATTCAACAGCTTTTCATGGTTATGGGTCTGAGCGTCGGCAGCGCCTGTGGTATCATGCTGACCAACTGTCTGGGAGCGGGAGAACGCGATAAAGCCATACGCTATTCCAGAAAATGCCTGATTCTTTCCGTTG
>Ga0153939_1000495_pt1 | contig 14786 bp, 21 predicted proteins | sample TSNJ023MetaG_FD_104734 | JGI IMG/M metagenome (GOLD analysis project Ga0153939, IMG submission 104734) | Attine ant fungus gardens microbial communities from New Jersey, USA - TSNJ023 MetaG | ecosystem: Host-associated > Fungi > Mycelium > Unclassified | place: USA: New Jersey, Brendan T. Byrne... | reverse complement strand
GAATTGGAGGCAGTGTGTATGGAAGGTTGGGAACCGGATGCTGTTAACAGCATTACATCACCGGATATGGTTTCACCAGGTATAAAAAAGGTAAAGGTGACATTACCGGAATTCCAGTTTGAGTTTCCCGGCAGATCAATCTATATTTTTCATACTATGAGCAGTTAATCACTTCCTGTCTATGACAGTAACCGGTATACCCAGTTCTTTCATAGACAGTTTTCCCAATCGGATTAACTCCTCACAATATTTAATTACCCCGTCCTTCCCATGTAAAAGATGTGTTTTCCCATAAGCGGAATTTTCTACAAATTCTGCAATAAGCTCTATCCAGTCCTTTGTATGTTCATGCGGCGCTTTTCTTTCAAGGGCCGCATGTTCAATTACCCGTATAGTATCCTCCGGTAAGATATAGACCAACTCCGGCTGAAGTTCCTGCACCGTCCTGATTAATTGTTTCAAATAATCAAGAACCTCCGTATCCTCCCTTTCATAACAACAGACCATCTCAAACAGATGATTCTGCAGGAAGGCACATTCAAAGATATAGGTTTCTTGCCTGTCCCGTACATTTTCGGCAAACCTTTGCCACCGCTGAAGGTGTAAATTTTTAAATTGCTCCAGGCTCTCATGCCGGTTGCAGATTTCCTTCTGTTCCAGTTCACCGGCCAGCTGCCAGTAGGTAGATTCCGGAAAACGGATATGGGTATATGCTACTAATAAATGGTCACCCTCCGGCTGTGTCTGCTCTTCAATGAGTCGATACAATTCCTCCAAAGATATTTCCCTGGAAGAGCCCATCCATATATTCTTACAATCGCTGCGGAAGGTTTTGTATTCTTCTTGTGTCAGATAAGCTTGCCAGGACATGTCGGCAGGATGCAGGTCACCTTCCAGAAAGAGATTTACTTTCTTACCCTGGGATTCCAGCTCTTGACAAAGCTTTTTCGCTGTTGTAGTCTTTCCTGACCCGGGTATACCCTCCACTAATAACAATTTAGCCATTTCTAATCCTCCCATATTAAACACACCGGAAAGCCTTAATCAGACCTTCCGGTGTATCATGCATTACCGCTGTAATCGGAGTGACAAGATTCGAACTTGCAATAAAGTATATAAAAGCCGCTTATATGCTGGATTTCTGATTTTCGTGTGAAGTTTCGTGTGAAGTTTCCATTGAAAAGTTATTAAAATACTGGTTCGCCTTTTTATTCACTTCTTTTTGTTTGTCTTCTAGTACATGGCGGTAAACATTTTTCAATACACCATCGTTGCCCCATCCTCCACGATCCATTATGTAGGCGTCTGGCATTCCAAGGGCGTGTAAAATTGATGCACAATAATGTCTGAGGTCGTGAAAGCGAAAGTGGGAAACTCCTGCCCTAATTATAACATGATTGAATCGGCTTGTAATCATGTTTGGATTTAAATTTGTTATACTCCCCTCAATGCCTGCTAATTTATCTATAACAAATTGCGGAAATTCTATAAATCTATTACCGGCATAAGACTTAGGTTGCTTTATTACCCATTGCTTCTTGTCATTTTTAACCATGTTTCGGTGAACATGTACCGTTGTATCTTTTATACTGTCAGACTTGAGTGCACATATTTCACCTCGCCTCATAGGGCCGAAAGCAGCCAGTAAGACGGGTATTTCCATATCAGTATCCTTGACTTGATTCATGATTTTTATTATATCATTATCTGTGGGAATATATAAATTCGTCCTTGTTCTTGCAGGAAGTGTTGTGTTAAGGGCAAAGTTTGGTCTGTACATGCGCATGATTGCAGATATTAAGCCATGATTGTCCCTTGTGCTTTTAGGTGAGTGGGATGCGGAAAATATATTAATATGCTTTTGTATATCCTCCTGTGTAATTTCATTGATTAGTATAGGTTCCAGTATTTTAAAGTTAATTTTGCGGGCTCTTTTATACTCACATATTGTAGATGGAGAAAGAATTGATTCTTTGTTCTTAATATATTCATCCAGAGCGATGCCGAATGTTATACTTTCTTCCTTGGCGGGCTTTTCTTCTGCTTTGCTTATGGCGAATTGAGCAGCCATTAATTCAGCTTCTTTTTTACTGTCAGCAGTGAAAGATACACGTATTATCTTTTGTTTTGATTTTCCGTTCTTGTCCAATAAAGGATTTCCTTCTTTATCCAATACATATTCCGTATGGCTGTACGCTTGTGCTCTCCACTGGCCGGATGGTAATTTCTTTGCTTTTGCCATAAACTCTCCTTTATGAGGGCATAAAAAATAAGCCTTTGAAAATCATGGCTTTTGTGGTACAATCAACTTGCGAGGGTTGTTGTACCACATCGGCCTGATGGGTTGATGGTTACATCTATAAAAGCCGGTCCTGTTTTGCCGACAGGGGCGGTTTTTATTTTATTTGACAAATAGATCAGTATTGACTATAATATACTTAACAAGAGAGCCGATAGCCAGCCAACACCTGGCCGCCGGTAGTGTAATAGCAAAAATAGCGCCTTATCCTACCAAGACAGGGGCGCTATTTTTTTGTGCATTTGACAAGAGTTATTACAGCACAGATCATAATTACAAAGTTGAATAAATCACTGTATGTAACCATAAGCACCAACCCCCTTTCTGGCGGCTGGCATGTCGCCCCATCGGCTCCCCGATTAAGTATATTATTGTCAATGTGCTTTATCCATAATCCGTTTCCGGAAGAGACACCTATTTTAGTTCCGCGACATAGAAATATGGGTCAAAGCAAATCAGGTAATTATCTATCCTCTTATAGCTTCCATATTTGCTTCGGTAGCATTCTAAGGCTTCGTTTAAGAAATTCTCCGTGACATCAAGATATTCAGCCATTTCATGAAAATTTCTACAATGGTTTTCGTATGACCGAATAATTCCTACCAAACCAATCTGTTTGTCATATGCCCAGAGCCTTGCACGGTATTCTTGTTTCCGGTTCGCAGTATCTGTCAAGTCTATGATATTTCCGAAAGATGTATAATAATGTCCGAGCTCTTCTGCTAAGATACAGGCTTTTTCATTGTTGCAGTTCAGGGATACATCAAGTGCAATGTTTTTATCTATGTATAATCCCTTTAATAACTCTTCTGAATTATCATTACCTAAGTCAAAATGATAAATTTTGACACCTTCATCAAAGGCTTCTTGTTCAAGTTTTTCAAAAGTATCCAAGTAAGTCACTTCCTTCTATCTTCTTCTTTTATGAAACGAGCAAATTCTTTGATACGCTCTAATTGTTGCTCTGTATATTCAGAACCGTCAAAATGAGCAGCTATCGTTTGCGGTTCATTTTTGTTAATATGATAATATGATTCCCCATTATTGATGCCTTTCTTTGTACCATATTTTTTAATCAGCTTCTGGCAAATATTGGCATCCAATAGATTGCGATATTTTTCATTGTTCAGCATCATTGCTATGTAATCATCAAAAGACACATGTCTAAGATCAAACCCACTTGCACTGACACTTCGAGAGAAAAGGCAACGCAATACATTCACCTGTGCTTGATACCTTTCGTCTAATGAAATAGATAAGTCATTAGCCTTATTTCGGTTATATGCCTTTATCCTTTCGTTTTCAGAATAACTACAATATAACTCTCCGTATTTTTCAACTGCTTTTTCCCAGGCAGTATGCTCTTCTTCATGTTGTTTTACATCATCATAGAAATCAGTGCAATATGACAGTCCACAATCTGGGCATGTGTATAATAGATTCTGCTCATTTTTACCTGTCATTAAATAATCCATAGATACGTTAAAACGTATGGATAATTCGAATATTCGTTCAGCAGGAATTTTCTTTGCTTTTGCTAAAGAACCATTTCCATACCCCATTTCTTTTTCAAGGGCAGAAATTGAAATATTTTCACGCTCACATAAATGCTTAATAACTTCTATAGTTGTCATGGCTCCTCCTGAGAAAATGTTCTAAAAAAAGTATTGACAAACTAGAACATGTTCTATATAATGAGCCTATAACGTAGAATAAGTTCTAAGCCATAGCAGTATATTAGATGATGTTCTATCTGTATTGTGGTAATACAATTATAGACAATTTTCTAATAAATGTCAATATCGAAATAGAATTTATTCTAAAGGAAAGGAGGTTAATCATGGTCTATGATAAAGTGCAGGATTACATTAAGTCCAACAACCTAAGCGGTAACAGTTCATTTGAAAAGCTATGTGGCTTAGGTAATGGGACAGTAAGCGGCTGGAAGGACGGCAATCCCAGAGTGGAGACATTAATAAAAATTGAATCTGCAACAGGTATTCCCGTTTCAAAGTGGTTACAGGAAGAATAATATCACAGATTGAGTCCCATAAAACGGACTTAAAGAAAAAAACGGAAGAAAGGAGGTGAGTAGGGAATGGAAATCGAAAAATTACAAAATATTTTAAACGCAATGAAAGGAATCAATTACCTGGAGTGGACTAAATTAAAAAGACACATTGATGAGTATTTTCGATGCGAAGCAGATAAGCAGAATAATAAAATTCCGCTTACCGACCTCGACAGCGTGATTAGGGAACATCAACGTTTTAATTAAGAAATGATGAATTATTCATTAACTAATTGAATGTGTATTGGGTTTATTCGATAATCTTTCCCTTTGTAAAAAATTTGAACATGATCAAGTTCCTCATAACTATGTTCTTTATCTCTTACAAAAGGTGAATAAATTACCGCTTCCTCTTTGTGCCAGAGAGTTGGTGATACCCTATTTTTTCCCATTACACATTCCGGATCATCGTGTAAGCAAACCCAGTTACCAACTAAACAAGCATATACGCGTGTCACAACATGATTTCCCCTTTCTTTTATACTCGGCACCATGAATAGCCTGTACAAACAGTATAGAGGATTTGGAAGGAAATGGCAATAAGTAACAGAATAATCAGAAAGGAGCGTGGGATATGGCAAAATCAAAAATGCTTGCAACCCAGGAGCGTATTCAGGAACGCATATCCCGGACAAAAGCCTGTATCTCCCGGCACATGGAACTAAGCGGTGTTGATGAAGATAAGTTAGCAATCAAAATGCAGGTAACCAAAAGGACAATCCAGAACTGGCGGGACCACCCTGAAAAATTGGATCTTGTAATCCTTTGGAAGCTGGCAGATATTCTGAAATGCCCAGTTGAAGAACTGTGTGGTGGAGCTTTGCCGGAAGAAAATATTGAAGCGGTACTGGCAGCCATTATTAAAGGGGTTAAGAGAATTTCGTAAGCCAGAACCGCTGGACAAGCGGATTAAGGAAGGAGAACAATCATGAAAGACCATGAAGCATTAAAAAAAGGGTTAGAGAAACTGGGCTACAAAGGGATAGTGAAATGCGTTCCCTGTGGGATAAACAGGGATCTCATCATGTTGAATGGTGAGAGGCTGGGCATCTGGGATTACCAGAAAGGGACATTTGTTGATTAAACAGAAGTGCCAGTAAGGAGGACAACCATGGAAAACAAGCAAAAAATATTAGACGCATTGTTGCCCGTTCTGCAGGAGACCAGGAACCTGCATGATTTGAAAGGACTGTTTTACAGATCGAGCACGGAAACTGTCGAAGCTGTATTTAAAAACGGCAAGAAATATGTGAATGTGGCTGGTGATTCTGGGACAGCAATGATCAAGGATGTGATAAATCAGATTGTATAATCAGAAAGGAAAAGAATCAATAATGGGAATAATGGACGCATTTTCAAAAGAGGACAGGGTAGATGTAACATTTTCGACATTCTATGAGATGGTGAAAGGTTGCACTGAAAGGGATATGCTTAAGAATGCAGTAAAATGTGACATGCCGTATAGATTTATAAGGGAAATGATATCCGGAGAGAAAGAGGAGCCGGAAAAAGAGTTAATTGTTTCGCTCCCGATAGACAAGGTGGAACCAGTGGTTCTTGAAAGAAGAAGTTCTGGCAGTATAATGCCGCAGGAGCTGGCGGTGGAGAGAGCCCTGAGGCAGAAAAATATACAGGAAAGAGGTATGGGGAATGAATAAGTGTACATTCTGCGGTAGAGAAACAGAGGAAAGAATAAAATTTGTTGGCGGATGTGAAAATTTGGAGTGCTGTATAAACTGTGAACAAGAAATATTGAATACTAAAAAAGAAATGGAACCGCTTCCTGCTTACGGAAAGATGCTGGCCGAACAAATCAGAGAGAAAACAACGGACTTTTCAAAATTAACAGAATTTGAAAAATTCATCCTTGATCGGGGCTGGGAGTTTAAAACCGAAGAGTCATTGCAGAAGGGTTATGACAGGCTTTGGAAGTGTTGTCACGACATCTTGCTCACACAGGATGAATTTGTAGAAGAAGCGGGAATGGGGATTATTGCTTTTTCACAGTGGAATGAGGAATTGACAAGAGCGACTTACAATACGCTTGCGGAGCTTATAAAATCCGGGAAACTCAAAGCTGATGAGGTTTACAGATACGCGCATTATAAATGGTGCTTACATAACCCGAAAGCGATTGTTGCATATGAGTTTGAACGTGGTAAGTGGATAGTTAATAATTGCGATACCGAAATTTCAGAGGAAGCTGCAAAGATAGCCGTTAACAGGGAATGGGGCTATGAAGCAAGCCGGATCAAGATAATCGGGACACCGTATTATGACGCGACCGACTACCAGTTTATCCGCTTCGATTGTGCTCATATGACGTGGCTGTGGAAAAATGGGAACTTGTATCAGATTTACACCTGAGAGTCAAGCAGGAAGGAGAAAGTATGAGACAGGTAAAAATCATATGTGATTCTTGTAAAAAGGAAATCACGGACGACCCTACAAAAATAATTACGGAGGTTGTCGATCGGGTATCAGGTGAAAGGGTAACCATGAGCAACCCAAATCCGGAGCTGAAGGATAAAGATTTCCATTTGGCATGTGCTATAAAGCTGATCCGAAGTATGTTGAAACAGCCGGATTTGCTCGCAATACCTCCGGAAAAGAAAGCGGCTGACAAGACCAGTAAGAAGATTGATGCCGGCAAGGTCCTGGCACTACATAAGGCAGGGTGGAGCGTAAAAAACATAGCCGGTGAACTGGGTTGCTCAGACCAGACGGTATATAACGCCCTGAAGGAAGGAAAGGCGGATGAAAAAGAAACGGTTGCAGCTACATGAAATTCTTTACATTACAGGTTTCCTGATACTTATTGCAGGTGCAGCCACAATTGACAGTGATTCACCCATACCTGCAATAATCGCGGTGATAGGATTATTTATCATGACATGGGGACTGTATGAAGACGGGAAAATAAAAATGCCCCGATGGAGCAGCAACTCCAAAAGGGGCAGATAATTAAAAACACAACTATATCGTAACACGAAAGGAGAGTTTTAGCAATGGAAAATATGGTAACAGTAAGCCAAGAGGCTGGCATAATAAAATGTGATTTTGAGAGCGTAAAAAAACGCCTCAACCAAAGGCTTGATGAATACAAGGATGCAATATTTACCGAAGACAGTAAGGGCTTCGCAAAAAAGGAAGTTGCCAGCCTGCGGAAGGAAAAGAAAGCTTTTGCAGACCGTATCCGTGAAGTAAAGACGGCGTACATGGAGCCGTACAACAGGTTTGAAAAGCAGGCGAAGGAACTACTTGCCTTGTATGATGGGCCGATCGATCTCATTGACGGACAAGTTAAGGATTTTGACGAAAAACGTAAGGAAGAGAAGAGAGAGCTGATCCGTAGGACATATGAAGAGACCGTGGAGGGCTTTGAGGATTATATTACTCTGGAAGAGATATACAACCCTAAATGGGAGAACATTACATTTCCAGTGAAGGATATTCGGCAGGAGATATACGACACAGCCATGTCTGTCAAGTTGGCAGTCGAAGCCATTACTTCCATGAAATCCGAAGCACAGGAAGAAGCGCTTTCGATATATCGTAAGAGTTTTAGTCTGCCGGATGCCATTACACACATTAATAAATACGAACAACAGAAGGCGGAAATCCTTATAAGAGAGCAGGAACGCCAGCGCCAGGAGGAAATAAATCGTATCCGGCAAGAGGAGCGAGAAAAAATGGAGTCAGAGCGACTAAAAGATGCAGAGTTCATGGCAGCACAACAGGCAGCACTTGCAGAAAAAGAAGCAGCTGTTGAGCAGGCGAAAGTGGAAGCAGCCCAGGAAGTCATTGAAAGTCTGATTCCAGAAACGGAAGGCGAAACGCTCCAGTACGAATACCGGATAATTTTGACCGCCGATGCCAAGGAAAAACTGGAAATGTACATGGATAGTATTGGGCTTGAGTGGGAGCTGTTGGCAGGCTGGGACTGTGACCTGCCGTTTGTATAGGAGGAGTAAGATATGGCAGAAGAAGGAAAAATATATGCTGCTATTAGCGGAATTATGGCAGACATAGGAGCAGTTGGAAAAAACGATCTGAACAAGTCACAAGGATACAAATACCGGGGTATTGAAGCTGTTATGAATGCTCTGAATCCTGCAATGGTTAAAAATAAAGTATTCTGTATACCGGAGATATTAGAGCAGACAAGAGAAGAAAGACAGTCTGCAAAAGGTAATAACCTTATATATTCTATCTGCCGCATCCGATACCGTTTTTTCACAACAGATGGCTCATATGTGGATGCCATAACCATAGGGGAGGGTATGGACAGTGGAGACAAGGCTACTAATAAAGCAATGGCGATAGCTTTCAAATATGCCTGTTTCCAGACGTTCTGTATCCCTACGGAAGAGCTGCAGGATGATCCGGACAAGGAGTCGCCTGAGGCAAAAGCCAGAAAGACAGGGACAAAGAAGACCCAGAACGATTCTGGCAAAGAGACGGCAAAGGTTAAGAGTGGAAATGAAGTGACAAAGGAAGCAAATCAGAATACCGATCAAAAAAGTAGTTCAAGGTGGACAATGACCGCGGAAATGCTTCAGTCCATAGATAAGGAACTGGCACGCACAGGGATAACAGAAGCGAAGCTCCTTGCTGGTTACAGACTGAACAAGTTGGAGGATATAACACAGGAACAATACAATTCCTGCATAAGGAGATTTAAGGTAACACCTGACAAACAGGAAAGGAAGGAGGCTGCTAATGAATAGTGTACAGCTCGTGGGGCGATTTGTCAGGGATCCGGAAGTCCGGTATGCAAATAGTGGGACATCAATAGCAAAATTTACTCTTGCCGTGGATAGAATCTATAAGACTGAGGGAGAGCAGAATGCGGATTTCATTTCCTGCACAGCCTTTGGGAAAGCAGCTGAGTTCATAGAAAAATATTTTAGAAAGGGGCAGCGTATCGGCTTAACTGGAAGGATACAGACTGGAAGCTATACTAATAAAGACGATGTAAAAGTATATACGACAGATGTCATAGTGGACAGGGTAGAATTCGTTGAGAGTAAAAAACAAGGTTACAATGAAGAGAACAGCAGCTCTTACAATGATGGATTTATGAATATCCCTGACGGGATAGACGATGAACTTCCGTTTAATTAATGGGTATTAATATGGTGATACAGATTGACAGCAGGGAAAAAGACCGTGCTATAAAGAAAATCATTGAGGAGTTTGACCGTCATAGGATAAAACACCCAGTTTCAAAGTTGATGGTCGGGGATTATATGAATTATGACAATCCCCGGCTGATAGTTGACCGGAAGCAAAATCTTTCAGAGGTATGCAGTAATGTCTGTCAAGGCCATGAACGGTTCCGCAGGGAATTAACACGGGCAGCGGAAAATGAAATAAAACTGGTTATCCTGGTGGAGCACGGAGGCAGTATAAAGTGTCTTGAGGATGTGATCTGGTGGGATAACCCAAGAGGGGGAAAATCTATGCAGGGAGAGGTGCTTTATAAGGTAATGAAGACACAGGAACGAAAATATGGCATAAAGTACATGTTCTGTAGTAAGAAGGATACTGGACGCAGGATCATTGAAATACTGGGTGGAAGTTATGGACAGTGAAGAAATCAAAAAAAATATAACCATGCCGGATATGGTCAGACAATACGGGTTTGAGCCGAATCGGAAAGGTTTCATACAGTGCCCATTTCACAAAGAAAAAACAGCATCCATGAAGATATATAAGAATTCTTATTACTGCTATGGATGTGGTGAATCAGGGGATATATTCTCTTTTTTTCAACGTATGGAAGATGTGGAATTTAAGGAAGCTTTCAAGAGTTTAGGTGGTACATATCCGGATAACAATGATTATTCCCGTAAGCTCCATAACTACCATTTACGTAAACGTAAAGACATGAAACAGCGGCGTGTACAGCAGTTTCAGGAAGAGAAACAACAGGTATTGCAGGAAATCCAGTGGCAGAAGCTGGTAAAAAAACTTTCGCAACCTTTATCGGATGACTGGTGTGATGCGGTGAACCGGTTGGAGTACCTGTATTATTTACTTGATTATTATACAACAGAAGTGAGGTGAAAAGCTATTGCAGCCATTAGGGGAACTGACATCAGAAACAATCCTGGCTGAAGAAATCTTTGAGGAAATATTTGGACAGGAAGATGAAATATATAAAGCAAGGCTTCTCCTGTCCCTGGAAGAACAGGCGGCAAAGCTGGGAGTTAAGACTAAATTCAATGAGCTGGTTAGGGTATATAAGCGAGTAAGCCGTGAGATCAGGAAGCAGGAAAGAAGTAAACCGCCCTCTTCTCTGGATAATTGGACAAATTTTGTCGGTCCCTATGATAACATGTTCTGTGGCTCCTGGATTGCAAGGGAAGACGGTATTTATGCCCAGAACATGGGGACAGTTGACCAGGTGGCCTGTTACCACCCGATACTACCGGTAGAGCGGTTGAAAAATTTGGAAACAGGAGAAGAACAGATAAAAATAGCTTATAAACGGAACCAGCGTTGGGAAGAAATTATTGTCCCGAAAACAATGGTTACCTCTGCCAATAAGATTGTCAACCTTTCCGGAAAGGGGATATCCGTTACCAGTGAGAATGCCCGGCTTCTGGTCCGGTATCTGTCGGATGTGGAAAATATGAACAGCCAGTCCATAGAAGTGCAGTATTCCAGTTCAAAGCTGGGCTGGATAAAGGGTGGTTTTATTCCTTATGACAAAGAAATTGTTTTCGACGGTGACAGCCGGTTCCGGCATGTGTTTGAAAGTATAGGGGAACACGGAAGCCGGAAGCAGTGGTATGACCACGCAAAACAGATCAGGGCATCCGGCAGGGTGGAACCAAAATTTATGTTAGCTGCATCATTAAGCAGCGTCCTGATACACCTGCTTGGGGGACTTTCGTTTATTGTTGACATGTGGGGCTTCACAGAAGGAGGCAAGACGATATCATTGATGTTCGCAGCATCTGTCTGGGCTGATCCGGAAGAACACCGGTACATAGGGGATTTTAAAACAACAGACGTGAATTTGGAAGTAAGAGCGGATTTTTTGAATCACCTTCCGGTAATGCTGGATGATACCAGCAAAAAAAACAGAAAAATTGAAGAGAATTTTGAAGGAGTAGTATATGACCTGTGTTCCGGCAAGGGAAAAAGCCGGTCAAACAAGGAGCTTGGTCTTAACCGGGAAAATCATTGGCGAAGTGTCATACTGACAAATGGTGAACGTCCTCTTACCTCTTACGTGAATCAGGGTGGGGCGATAAACCGTATCCTGGAGATAGAATGCGGCTCAAAGGTATATAAAGATCCACAGGAGACACTTTCTGTCCTGAAAAACAACTATGGTTTTGCCGGAAAGGATTTTGTGGACATAATCAAGGAAATGGGCACAGAAGAGATTAAAGCCATTCAACAAGACTTCCAGAAGGAATTGTACAATGATGAAAAGATGCAGAAGCAGAGCATTGCATTATCTATTATCCTGACAGCGGATAAAATTGCCACAGAGCAGCTTTTTCAAGACGGGCAGTATATTTCTATAGATGATGCTAAAAAGGTCTTAATTGACCGAAAAGAGCTTTCTGACAATGAAAGGTGTTACCAGTACATCCTGGGTGAAGTGGAGATCAATGCTGCGAAATTCGACCCAACATCAGCAAGCTTGGAAAAATGGGGAAATTTTGAAAAAGAATATGTAGTTATAAAAGGAAATGCCTTTGATGCCCTGTGTAAGAAAGGCGGTTTCTCTCAAAAAGCTTTCTTATCATGGGCAAATAAAATGGGGCTTGTACAGATGGATGGGAAAAATCCAAAGAAGAATAAAAAAATTGACGGGCGTAGCGTACGCTGCGTATTCCTTAAACTGGATGATGGTTTGGAACGTGATGCAGACGGTTTTATATTGGTTGAAGGGTATCAGGAAGAACTTCCTTTTGCCTGAAACTGTATTGTACCAGTTTTGTAACCTCAAAAATCCAGTAAAATCAAGGGGTTTGGGGCAAGAGTTACAAAAATACAAAGATACAAAAATTTTATGCACTTATATAGAGAAATAAAAAATGTAAATTGTTTAGTAAATGATAAAACACAAATGTACGTAATTTTAGTAAACAATTTTATTTTTATTTTCCTATAGGAAAAACACAAAAATATCTGTAACTTTTGTAACCAGTGGTAAAAACCCTGTAAAGTCAAGCGTTTATAGGTTACATGATTGGTTACATGGCAGTTTTAATGACGTAACTTTTCACATTTTATTGTAACGAATGAGGTTATCTATGGATAAAAAAGCTAAAAAAGCAATCATTAATAGACTCATATGGGATATATGGGAATTCATGAAGAAGTATGGTTTTGAAAAGCTAACAAATACCCAATGGGAGGAGCAACACCGGGATGCCATTGCACTGGAAAAGAAATATAAAGGGATTGGAAAGCCTTATGAAATGCTTTTTCGTGGTATGTATGATGCAGTACGCAGCTTTTATGAGGAGATCGGAAAGAATGAAGGTGCACATGAGTGAAAAGAATAAAAAGAAATCCCCACCCTGAATCAAAAATAATATTTTGTAGTTTCTGTGGTAAAGAAATTCTTCCCGCAGAAGGAGATTCGGTCTATATACTGACCAGGCGAAAGACAGAGTTATTTCTTCATCACGAGTGTTTTAGGAATCGGGGAGGGTAATCTATGGATGAAGACAGATACGAAAATCCCATGCAGGAATATCAGGATTATCTGGCCAGGTATACACGAGGCAGCAACATGAACCTGTGGCAGGCGCACCAGCTGCTGCTATCCAGACTGGTAGCAGAAGAGTATGGGCTGACGCTAGAGGAAATAAGCTGGCTGGATAAAAACCTATAGGAGACGGGACATAACGAATTATGACAAGTGGCGGCTATACACCAGGGCATCCCGGTTTAGGAGGATGCTGCCATGGTATATGTATTTTACCAGGGACGGGAGGCTAAAGGAGAGTATAGATGTTTATTTACCTGTATGTAACAGAGGAAGGAGAAGAGTATGAGTAATATGACACAAGCAGTTGACAGACTGGATGTACCTGACTTAGAACAGACCCTACAGATAACCCTGAAACGAACAGCCAGGGATACCATCCAGATCGGGTACCTGCTTAGAAAACTGAAAGAGAAACAACAGTATGATAACTGGGGTAATTATGTGCAGGAGAAATTCCAGATCAGTGAGTCCGCTGCATCGCGTTTCATGGCTTTGAACGAGAAGTATGGCAGCCGGTTATACGGCATGGAGATTGACAGTCGGTACGAGGGTATGACAACAGGGGTATTGATTGAAATGCTGAACATGCCGCAGGAGCTGGAAGAGCAGGTAACGCTTGATATGACTGTGAAGCAGGTCCGGGAGATTAAGAAGCAAGCCAGAGAGCCGGAACCTCCTGCACCGGTGGACATTCCGGAAGCGGAGTTTCAGGAAGTGGAAATCTGCAGTTATGATAAAAATATTATATGCCGCATTGAGGAAGTGAAGAAAAAGTATTTCCTAAAAGGTGGAAACATAACAGGTTGTGCTGGCTGCTGTAATTGTTGTCTGAAAAAACAGGAGTGTCTACATACATGTTTTTATGCCAAGGATGAAATTCTTGCGACGTCGCAAGAAACCAAGCCGGATGAAAAAGCAGACTGTCCTCCCGATACACACCAGTGTATCCGTCAGGAATGGGGAACCACTCCGGAGCAGCAGGCTGAAGGTGCTAAGGAATGTAAAAAATGCTGGGTTGAATGGAAGAAAACACAGAAGATTCTGAATGAGAACAATACATCTGAATCTGATAATGATTCCCCTGATTCTGAGAACGATATGCTGCCGGTGAAAGAAGATCCGGAAAAAGACAGGTGGGCTTATGTACAGGGGCAGTATCGATTACAAAGAGAGTTCCTTAACCCCTTCGCTATCTGGCTTATTAAAAATCATAAAGACTGGTTCTTAACAGACTTTGCGGCAAGGGTGACACATGTGGAAAAGTCTGAAAAGGAACTAAAACGACATTTCTCAGCTGATGGAAGTTGTAGCTTTGGCTTTCCGCTTAAAGCTGGTGATACAGCATACATTCATTTCTTCCAGGATCGTCTTGAAATTATGCAGTTTGATGAAGCTGGCACAAAGCAATTAGCAGGGATCAGTGATTGGTTCTACCTCTGTGCATCCATACAGTCAATGTGGAATGAGGTAGTCATGGAGGACGCACAGGAAAAATTGATAAAGGAACCTGTGACAGCGGACATAAAGGCATTTTATGAAAAAAGAGCGGTTGAGTATGATGATGACAGAAGCAAGCTTAAGGAATTGTTGATAAAGCATTACGGGAAAATGCACATTGGTGGGAATAGCATAGGCTTTGTTTATCAATGCAGTCCACGTGGGATAAAGCT
>Ga0153939_1000487_pt1 | contig 14897 bp, 27 predicted proteins | sample TSNJ023MetaG_FD_104734 | JGI IMG/M metagenome (GOLD analysis project Ga0153939, IMG submission 104734) | Attine ant fungus gardens microbial communities from New Jersey, USA - TSNJ023 MetaG | ecosystem: Host-associated > Fungi > Mycelium > Unclassified | place: USA: New Jersey, Brendan T. Byrne... | reverse complement strand
TAGTAAGCTGGTACGCCTTTGAAACAATATGTCTGTGGCATATCGCCGTAAGCGGCTCTCATCGCTCCGGCGGCATTGTTTTCGATTATCGGACCTCTTGACATAACTTCCTCTTTCGTCAGCGTGCATTCTTTTCGACTACAAAATTCACACATCTAATTCACCTCCAAATGTTAATTTTACTGATTAAATATTTCCTTCCCAATTCCATATTCTTTGTTTTCCTTTAGCTGGTATTGGCTCTGGTAGTATTTTCATATTCCTGAATTCCCATGCGTAACGTTCCGGTGTCCAATCGCCTAAAAGAAATTCGGTTTCGGATAACTCTCTTTTCGTACCACTATGGACAAAACTTTCGGTTGGTATGCATCTAACAAGTTCCGCTGTTGACACGATAACACCACAAGGCAAATATCTAAAATCTCCCCTCTGGGGAATTAATTTGGCACTTCTTAATTTCTCCATCATTACCGATATAGTTTCATCATCCAATCCTTTTATAAATTTATATGGATTAGCCGCCGCCGCATGTATAGCTATCTCTCCCTGGTAGTTCGTTGCCCACGATCTTGTTTCGTATTGTTTTGCTCCACAAGCAAGTAAGCTCGCCCATGGTTGCCACATTGTTATTACTTTCATATTTACCCTCCTAGTTTTTTCTTTGCCATGACACCATCCTAAAATTTTGGTCTCACTTCTTTTCCGATATGTAACATCCCTTTGCCATCCATACTGCACTTACGGTACATTTTCAATCTGCCACCAAAAAGCTCCCTTATTTCATCTGTCATCGGCAACTCCTGACAAATAGTTTTCTTCTTGTCATATACCAACACCCTATTGCTTCCTAATAATGATTTTTGAAACTTAACAATCATAATCCATTCCCCCTATTCTTTGCTTTTATATGTTCTTAGGACTTTCTGATTGCCCTCTGGTTCGATTTTTAATTACCAATTGGTAATTTGATTGGCTAAATAAAAATCAGCCTAATTTGAGACTAATTTGCTGTGTTCTCGCATTCTTTTCCAATCGTTTCTATTTCATCCGCAAACTCGTAGAGAGTAGCCACTTCGTCCTCTGTTATACGATTCTCTATCTTCTCAACAAATTCACAAAACCTGTCATAGAGTGGTCTTGCCTTTTCCTTTTCAGCTTCCAGCATTTGTTTCACATCCGCATAATATTCTGATTCAAGGATAACCTCTTTCTTCGATTCAGAAACAATGACTGGTTTGTATCCACGCTTCTTCATTTTTTCCATGTCATCCTGATTGCTTACCGGAACCGCTTTTACGCCATACTGGTTTATAAAGTCTTCCGCAATCTCATTTTTGATGTTATCCGGAACCCGGTATGCAGTGATGTAAGTACCGCTATAACTTCCCAAAGAGCGCTTCATTATATTCGGATCCTTTAACTCTTCCACCATTCTTGCTGCGTACCATTTGATATCAAATGAGTTCACCATGCTTCTGTCTCTCTCAAGCCTGACGGTGCGAGGCTTGAAATCCAATCCAACTTCCAGGCCAGCTTCTTTGCAGATAAAAAGTCCTCCAACGTACACCTTCCCAACATACTTCTCACCTTCCAGGATGCTTCCGTATGATGTTTCCTTTGCTTCTTCTACTTTCTGCAAATGCAGATTGGCTGCTTCTATCTCCTGATATTCTTCTTGGGTTATTCCCTCAATCTCAATTATCAGGTTATGTTCCGGTGCTTCCTTCCACATCGGCATCTGCTCTACAAAGAATGTTGGAACCAACACACCGCCGTATCTCCTTGACTTTACCAATCGTGGCTGCCATAATTCTTTCCTGCAATAATTCCGGAACACCACCTTTTTTCCAAGTCTGAGGAGCACAACTGTTGCTATCTTATATCCCTCTCCATGACTCCCAATCATCTCCTGGTTATCTCTCTTCGTTGTTGAACCGAAAAGCAGCGAGGAAATTTCCAGCTCACTGTGTTGATTTCCTATCTGCATTACTTGGGTTTCTTTATCGTACTGGAAGAACATCCTGTTTCCAGTATCCTTAACCTCTTCATCTATTGCATTTTGAAAAAACTCCCTCACCGCTTCTGTAATGCCCCACTCTGGAACATAATCTGCACTGATACTTAATTCGTATTTTCTCATGATATCCTCCTATAATTCATACCCTTCAAATCCATGCTGGGGCTACTTTCGTGTCCGGCAGAGAAAACAGCCAGTCTATTACATCCTTTGGAACATCCTCTTTCTTCCAAGAATTTCCATATTTATATCCACAAACAGGACACGGTTTACTTAAAATTCCATCCGGGTGCTCTTCGGTGCGGAGCCATCCGAGAGTTTTTTCTTCTGTCGCTCCACCACCACCCTGATAAAAAGGTTTTCTCGGTTCATAGTATTCAGCAAAGTCTCCGGACATTTTCTCTTCATGTGTTGTAACCTCATATGGCAGGTTTATAAACATAACCTGTTCTTTGCTGGGAGTGAATGTTTCCCCATCCCTAAGTGCTGCAAGAGCGTCTTCCTTTACCTTCCTCTTCTGCTTCGATGCATCTCTCGTAATTCTGTAATGGTATAATGTAACCTTTTCACTTGCGAGCTTATCCCAGCCGAGTTGCTTCTGGTGCTCGCAATATGGACGCATATCGTTCATATGCCATTCATCCCAAATGTCACAAAGTTTCTGAAGCATTTCCTCTGTCCAATTGTCAGAAGGTCTTCCTTTCCTAATTTCCTCAATGCACTGTCCGCAAGATCCACGACAATCACCATTACTTTTGGGGCCAATCACACCAACAACGCTAAGTCTTCCATCTTTGAACTCAATTTTAGCAAAGGCTCTTGCAATTTTGCCTTCATACGCTTCACACATACAAGGACTAATAATTTTCTTCATTACTACTACCCTCTTCCTTTCTTTACACTTACCGGCTCCAACTGCAAACTTTGTTTCCATTTACATCCATCAACGTTCCGGATGTTCAACCATTTCTCAAATCTGCTCCCACAATCCGGAGTAAACGGTCGATTTCTGCCGCCTCATAATATTCATCTTCTTCGCCTGTTGACGGTTCCATGAATGCAGCTCCTCCGGTCTTGATTTCCAATTTAAACATCCTACATCTCCTCGCTTTCTCCAAAATACTGTTTCCAACATTCCGGGCACATGCCGCTAATGAACATTTCCCGAATTTCTTTCGGCATATCTGGAAGCAATTCCTGAATATGCCCTTCTCCTTTATTGAATTTTGCAAGCCTATCATACTGGTCGTATGTCATTTTAATAATCTTGTCTTTACCGCAAAACTTGCATGGGACTTCATATAACATTTTTTCTTGCTTACCACCGGAACTGCTGGCGGTTGAACCACACTCCTGCGTACGTCTTTTCATCACTACCTCCGCTCCTTTCACTGTCCACCAAATCACTGGCAAATGCTTGTAATACCTCTTCTACCGTTACTCCCACTACTTTCAATTTCTGTAACAGGTCTATGTACTCCTGCTGTGTCACTTCTACGGTTACTGCAATCATCTCCTCGCCCGGCTTATAAGCATCACACCCGGCCTCCAGACACTTCTTAATCTTTCTGCTCCGGTCAGCTCCTAATAGCTCGCAACTTGGCAAACACGGAAGATTCGATTCATCCTCACATGGTTCTGTGCAAGCTCCGCAATCCTTACCTCTGCAATGGAGCCGGTAATGTAAAGTTGCCATACTCATTCCTCCTCGTAATCTGCGTAATCAATTTGCATTACCTCACAAATGCTTTCGTAGTCTGTACCATTTTCATACATGTTCTTGACGGACTGACCTATCGCTGTTCCCCACCAAATATCAATGTATCTTTCGATAGTTATGTTCAAACTGTGATTTCCTCTGTATCCCATGTTTCTCACCTCCCTAAATTTGGTCAATTACGGAACTTGCATCATCCAGATAATTAAACGCTTCTTCCAGCATCTCAATATATCCTTCCATTTCTTCCCCACGTTCTCCGTGCTGGAACTGTTCAGGGAGGTTGTCATGGCTCTCCTGCTCCTCGTCCTTAACCTCTCCCAAGATACTCTTTGCCTGCTCCACTAAATTGAATGCCTTTCCCAATCTCTTTCTTCTTGCTTTGTTCATTCCTGTCTCTCCAATTCTTCTTCATATGCTGCAAATCTCGGTACAAATAAACCGAAATCCGTTGCCGGAAAACTCGTACGCTTTATGGCGTTTCTGATTCCACAAAAATCATGAGCAAAATTAAATTCATCCGCATTCAACCAGTCATCCAGCCTTAAGGCAAACAGTAAATCAGCACTTTCAATATCCATGAATGCGCCCATTCTATCTCCTTGGCTTATTCCCATTTTTTCGGCTCTTTCACAAATACTCACATACTTTTCAAATCTGTCTTTACGCATTGTCTTTCCTCCTCTCTTTAAATTCAATCAACTCTCTCTCCGATGTATGCCGTGATAATAAAGTGACCGCCGTTTTCTCTCTTGTCGCCGTGTTCGTAATAGCTGATGTGCAATCCCTCAATTATGCCCCATCTGATTCCGTGGTTATCACAATAACTTGCCACCAGGTCACTTGCCAACCATTTTTCGTCTCTCTTCAAGCCCTCGTAAACTTTCCGCTCGGTTTCGTCTGTATTCCACTTGCTACCGTTAACTGTCAGCGTAATCTTGGTGTAGACTTCCATCTCAAACAGTGGAAATATATTTACGCCCAGCGCCTTTACGGCGTGCATTGCATCTACGCTTTCGTTGGTATCATACTGCTCCGGCTGTTTCTCAATCCAAATGTTGATTGTCTTGTTGCCGTTCTTAAGGTTAATCTCAAGCCTGTTGTTGAGGTCGCAGATATAATCATAATGTTCAATGTTGCTGCGGTAAATCGGGTATCCAGCGTTCCGGCTGCTCTCCTCGTCCTTTTCATAATCGGTTGGGAAAATTTCGTTTACTGTATTCCATGCTTCCTGGATGCTATTGACTTTCATCTTATTTCCTCCTAATTTGCTTTCTTACCGTTTGGTAATTTATCTTATCGTCATTCTAGCTTACCGTTCGGTAATTGTCAATAGAGAAGTTTATGTTTTTTGAAAGTTTTTAATAATAAATCCTGCAATTGATAAAACTATCCTGATGTTTTTATTTGACGTAACTTGCTACATTCTACGTCTTTATGGTATAATAATGTTGCTATTACTAAAACCGTAGCTTCATAGCTCGTTTTACAACCACTTTTGATGCCCGTCATAAGTGGTTGTCTTTATGTTGCATCATTTCACCTTATTGATTGGTAACTGGAATTGGTGTTGACGGAATTACATTACTTTCGTCATATATTACCGTTTGGTAAGTCCGGGGTAAAACTACACAAAGTAATTGTCAATAGCCAAACTATCGCCATACTTTTGAAATAATTTCATTGCTTCTTCTTTGGTTATAGGCGAAATACTATCCGTTCCATTATCCCATTCAACATATCTTGCTAAAAAGAACCTTCCGGAATCTACATACAGTTCAAAGGCCATTCCATCAGTATACTCATTTTCCCCATCAATGTAAAAATCACTGCAAAGAGCATCTGCCTTGCAGGTATCATACACTATACCATTTCTCACCTGTCTTAGCCTTCTGCCATGTCCTTTCTTCCGGGGTTCAAACTCCATTCCACTTTCCAGTTCTATCAACTTAACTTCATAACCCAACATTTTCATCATTCGGTTCCACTCTTCTGCTGTGAACGAATTTTTCTTCAGCCTCTGCCCAAAATTCTGCGGTGTCCAGTCCATCATCTTTGCAAATTTCCGCTGTGAAATATTCTTTGATATCAGAGCATCCTTAAGTATGTCTGACATGTTTCTATTATTGTCATCTGTGTTCAGTTCAACATTCATTTCATTATCCTCCAATCTAAACTACAAACCTGATTTGTCCATTGCTTTCACTTTCGATTCTAAAACTTGGCCTCCTTTCTCCAACCTTCAAATACGGACAATTTTCTTCCACTATTTTTTTAGCCATGAGTGGCACTACGCTATTTCCGCATCTAGCAACCTGTTTTGCGACCGGATACATCCTCCATCTATGATCACGATCAATGATATAGTCGGCTGGAAAGCCCTGTGCAGCAAATAATTCTCTTGGTGTCAACATCCTGAGAGTAATGTCTACAATCACATAATCTATACCATACACCGTCACTAAGGCAAACCTATCTTTCGTCACTACTGTATGTAACGGTTCATTAAGGCTTTGTCCTGTTCCGCATCCATAATACTCCATGATAAACGAAGCTACCATATTGCATTTCTCAACAAACTCGTTTCTTACCGCCTGGCGGTCAACCATTAAAACTTTAACTTCTCCGAAATGCCCTGCGCTTGTGGTAATTGTATGCAACGGTTCAGTTACCATCTGTCCAGTTCCGGTCTTATAGAACTTTGTCAGAAATGCAGATGCAAGTCCATAACGGTTACTTGTATCCACCATATTTATTGGATCATTCAAACGTTGCCCTCTGGCACCTCCGTTCCCTGTTTCCGAATGATACTGAATCAGCCATGGTGTCAATAAGCAGTGTTCATTTTTTGAAACAATAGTAGAAAGCGGTTCATCTATCCCCCTATTTCTAGCCTTAGTAAAACCTGTCTGCCCCAACTGTACCATGTATGGTGTTACCACTCCATAGCCGTGTTTCGCTGTTATGGTCTGAAGTGGTTCATGAATTTCCTGCCCTCTGAAATTATTCCCTCCATGGTTTACACATACAATGAACGGCTCCTTATTATTGAACACGAACTTTTCAAGTCCTCTTGCAATACGTTTCATCGTATTTTCTGCCAGCGGCTTTTTCCTTCCGAATATGGACTTCCCAAGGTCTGTAAAATCCAATACCGTAGATACCGGAACCCATGGTTCCATCAATCCGCTCTGTGCTTGGATACTGTCTTTCTTTGCATGGGTTCGCTCCGGCCACTTAATTTTCTTGCCGTCACACCGTGCAATCATGTACCAACGCTTCCGGGTAGTCGGAGTGCCGTAATCTGCGGCAATCAACTCCCTCCATTCAACGATGTATCCAAGTCCTTTCAATTCTGCAATAAACTTCTGGAACGTTTCGCCCTTCTTCGCAGGAATAGGAATCCCTTCATCGTCCAGCGGTCCCCATGTCTGGATTTCTTCAACATTTTCTGCTATGATAACGGACGGCTTTACCTGTCTGGCCCACATAACTATAGCCCATGGCAAAGCCCTAATGTTCTTATCTTTTGGTTTTCCACCCTTTGCTTTCGAAAAATGTTTGCAATCCGGGGAAGCCCAAAGCAAATCCACCTTTCTTCCTGCTGTTACCTTCTTCGGATTTACGCTGAAAATATCTTCCTGAAAATGTAATGTTGCCGGATGGTTGGTTTTATGCATTAGTATGGCATCCGGGTCATGGTTTATGGCAATGTCAACATTCCTCCCCAATGCCATTTCAATTCCAACACTTGCACCGCCTCCCCCAGCAAACAGATCCACAATTAAGCCACTCATTCTCCACTTCCTTCCTCAAACTCATTTATCAGATAAGAAATGCCTTGGGGATGATGGCGATTGAACCAGCCCCAAATATCATTCTTTTCGATTCCGGCAGGAAACTCATATCCGCACAAGCTAAACTCATTTTCAAAATACTCACGCCCATCTTTATCAACATCCAGCGGTATGTCTTCAAGCTCCTTCCACATTTCTTCAACCATGCGGTAACAGATATCTTCATCTGAGTTGTAGTCACAGATACCATCATATAACATGCATTCACTGCACAGCATTAACCGTTTCCCACAGTTAAGACAAAACACCATATGTCCTTGCCTTTTTACATTCCACTCAATGACGTTTTCTTTTTCACAATGCGCACACATTTCTGCAACCAGTGACATCCTTATTGCTGTAATTTCTTCCTGCTTTTTCATCACAAGGTCTTTCAATCGCCTCTTTTCTTCTCGCAGCACAATGAGTTCATTATTCATTAATTTCGCCACCTTTCACTTCGTATTTCTTCTTGAAGGTTTCATGAGCCATCTGCGCAATCATCTCATTCCTCTCCGATTTATCATCAAAGATTCCTTTGCAGGCTTCTCTCAATTTGCATATATTTTCCTGTGTAACTGAAATCTCAGCATTTTCCAAAGCTACTGCTAAATCCCCATCGCACCACCTCTCCGTGTACCAATCACCAGGAGCATTCAGCCAATCATTCTCTGCCAACTTTTCCATAGTGAAATTCCATATATCATCATAGTAATCTAGTGCTACAGCATCCTGATAACTTTTTTCAAATTCTTTAGCCCATTCCATGCATTCTTCACGAAAAAGGCAGCTCCATGCTACTATGGCATGTTCGTTTGAATACTTATCCAGGTTAATTCTCCCCTCATTTACCATAGCATCAAAACAAAATGTAATTTCTATGATATTTTCAATTATCTTCTCATTCATCAATAGCCACCTCCTATCCATAAATCACATCATCAAATAGCGCATATTGAATGATGCTGTCGGCAACTTCTGCATCCACTTGACCGCAATCCACTTTCAGTTTGCGGTCGTAAAACTCCAAGATGTCGGTTGCGCCTGGCTCTTTCAGATATCGCTTAAATCCTTCAACGAATTTCTCCCTAGTGAGTATGTAGTCCTGATTATCCTCGTTATCATGTAGTTTCAACTGACCTCCCCTAGAAATCTGATCACTTCCATATTCTCCGAGGTACTCACCAATTACTGCCGCATCGTCACACCAGTAGTTGATTCCGCCCTCCAATGCGGATACCATAATGTCATCAATATCTTCATTCTCTAAAATCACCTCTAATTCCATCTTAATACTCTCATTGCTCTTGTTTTTCATCTTCAACCTCCTCGCATAATTTATAGCAATTGTTATGGCTTTACTTGGATAAGATTTGTGGTGCGGCCTCGACCTATTGTTTTACCCTGCCTTTTGAGTAATGATTGCACCTTACTATAAGTAACGATGCTTATAATTGGTTCATAATCCCCCTTATACACCTTTCCGCAATAGGGGTTATACCCGCAATACTGCGGTCTGGTTAAAATCACCTGAATAGAATATGCCTCTGGAGCTTTGCCACGCTTTCCCTTGTATCCTTTTGCTCTGCACAGTTGCGCAACCTCAGATAAGTTTTTTCGAATCAAATATTCCTCAAAGCAAAATCGAACATATTCCGCTTCCTTCTCATTTATCTCAAATGAATCCTTTCCAAGTTTATCGTAACCCAGTATTTCAGAGCAGGTTCGCTTTCCTTGTGCTGCCCTTTCTGCCATAGCCGCCCGCACTCGCTCTCCTGTTAACTCTCTTTCTAACTGCGAAAAAGTGCCTATAATTCCTGCCATTGCACGTCCAATAGGAGTAGAGGTGTCAAAAGGTTCTGTGTAAGAAAGCATTTCGATACCCCATTCTCTAAACTTTTCCATTGTGGAATAGAGGTCTGATACACTTCGGGTGAAACGGCTCAAAGCCCAAAACACCACAATATCAAATTGCTTTTGTTTTGCATCCCTCAATAATCTAGCCATTTCCGGACGATGATCTATGTCTTTCCCAGATATTCCACGGTCAGCGTATAAATCATATACAACGTATTTTTTGTCATCGCACCACTTTTTCAATGTCTTTTCTTGTGCGTCTAGGGAGTACCCTTCTCTTGCCTGATCGAGGGTGCTAACCCTTATGTATATAGCAACACGCATCTTATGTCCTCCAGTCATTAATCTGTAATCATCCATCCTGCTTCGCGTAGTAGACGGACAGCATCGTCCACATATCCTTTTTCAGTTTCGTGTACATATCCGGGGGTGTTTTCTAATTGCACGATGGATTCAGAATTATACACCTTCCAATTATTCTCGTCCAAGAATACATCCGACCATATAGCTCCATCGTCAACATCAATCATCATTTTATAATACCTGTTATAACCGTTTCGGCAGAATACCCTTGCATCTTTGTATTCCTTTCTAATGACTTTGACTATAGATTTCCTACTGATTTTTTTCATATGCTTTCACCTTCCTCTTGCCAATCTTACAGCCGCCAAAATTCATTGTTTTCTATAAACTCAAATCCCAAACTTTTCATTTCTTGCAGGACGTATGGAAGCAATTCCACCTCAACATCCTCCGTCAGTTCTTTTGTTGCAAAATACATTCCACTGTCAATCTCATAACTGTATTTGTCTTTTGCGAACAGAAGAATATTTCTGGCTATTCCTCTTATCTGTATTTGTAAGTCTCTATATTCTTGCAAGCCCATCCCTGTATTCTTTGCGTACAATGCTAATGTCATATTTTTTACCACCTTTCCTCACTAAAAAGTTCTTCCGGAGATTGCCATCTTTGCCTATCATGATAATATTCACAGCAGATGCAATCTTCACCGCCGCAACCAGCACATCTATCTGCATCCTCTTGCTCAATCTCCGCAAGCCGTTCAGCCAGCCTTCTTTCTTCGGAACTAAGCAACTTACCAAACATCCCAACTCCCATAAGACCTTTTGCCATATCCAAATCCTCCTTTACTTGACTATTTCTGATCTCTTTTAGTTCCTTCAAAACTATCTCTCCTTTTGGCCTGCCATCATCAGTACCGGGCGGCCATTCCCGGCAGACCGGATTACTCCGGTTTCGGCTATATATAATAATCCTCTCCGTATCTGCTGTCTGTCAGCATGTAGTAATGTCCTCTGAATGATTTATAGATCATCTTGCCGTCTATCTTTCCGACTTCTTCCAGATACCCCGCCAGACACGTTATATATAAGTTACTCCAAATATCTACCACCTTAATCTCCATCTCTAAACCTCCAATCCAAATTCCTTTGCCAAATCAGCTGTCATATATGCCAGTTCTTCTTCCATATCCATGCACCATCCGTGCAGGTATTCGTCTCTGGCTTCTTTATTATCCCAATTTTCTCTACTAAGCCCGATGCTGTCGATTATCATGTATCCATCTTCCTGAATTTCAAATAACGGTTTGCCGTATTTAGCCACCCACTCCTGATTATCTGCAATTTCTTCTATTCCTGCTTTTGCAACATATAAAACCACCGCTCTTTTCCTGTCATACTGGAAACTCTTCTTTTCTCTTCCATAGTTGATTGTGTAAACGCTCATGCCTTTTCCTCCTTTTATTTTCCTGCTATCTTACTACTTTTCAGGCTAAGAACCAGAGCTATGTCGGTAGCTCCCAGCCCTACTGCTTCGTTTAGATTAGCTTCTTCGCATTGTGCTTATTAACTCAACAAAATTCTTCCCACAATTCAGTTATCACACTATACATCCAATCAAGTTCATCTTCGTTGCTCATACTATCGACAAATGATTTGCTTGGAGCATTTTTGAACGTTTCATTGCTACATGTATTCCAATCAAATCCGTACGATATGTTTAACGCTTCTACCATTTCGTTTATTTGATTCTTCATTTCCAGACTTGTCATTCCTTCGCCCCTTTCTTACCGTTTGGTAATTTTTATCTTATCGTCATTCTAACTTACCGTTCGGTAAGTGTCAATAGGGAAGTTTATATTTTTTGAAAGTTTTTTTAAGTAAATGATTTGCTTTATATTATAGAAGAAACTCTTTTTCAAGAGCCGCTAAGAACTTCTGAAATGCCTCTGAATACGTTTTTGCCATTAGCCATAGATTATATTGAATATTTCTGTAGGATTGACTGGGATTCGTTTCGTCAAAAGGCGTGTCTCATTTTTGTTCATTTTGCACAGTTGGTGCAAATACTCTAACAAACGCTGATTTTATGCGTGTACATGCGTGTTTCATTTTCTTCTTTTCTTTGGTGATGGTACTGGTGATGGTACTGGTACTGGTTACATTGGATTTTTCGGTGGATTGTCCATAGGATTGTCCGAAGGACTTTTAAAACGATTGAATAATAGTGATTTGATTGTTGAATATATAGGCACTGGGAAAAGATGTAAGAAGAAAAAAATAGCCGTACCAATAGGCACGGCTAAAATTTTACTTTTGAGCTGCGTAATATCCATGTTTTGTGAGCTTAATCATTCCTCGAATATCGTTAATCTTCTCAATACATTCTGTATATTCAAGTTCATCCAAAACAGAAGTACTAGCCATAGACAAAAATTCATTTTCCTTGGTTCGAATCAATTCGGACAAAAGTTCCTTTAAAAATTTCTGTGCTTTATCAGATAACATAAGACACCCCCTTTCCTGACTGATACATAAATTATAGCACGTGTCAAGAGAAAATTTCTGTACACATTTTAGGGGGTTAAACAAAATGAGGACGTACAATTACCTCTAAGGTAACAGATAGGAAGAGCGTTATAAAGGGTTCAAAACAGGACTGCATCGCTATATTGGTTAGCGAGACAGCCTTATTCAGCATTAGAAAAGGCTTTTATATGATTTTGTTTTCCGGCTTTATATGCTATATTAAGAATATATTCATTTAATTAGGAGAAAAACATATGACAAGTATTAATGGTGACTATTTTAAAGATAATTATGGATTATGCCTTTCTGTGTCTCAAATTTTAAATAATGGTAAGGCATCTGTGATCATTGACAATGGAGAGCTGATTGAAAGTAAGCAATTTTTAATTGAAGATCCAGGTATTAGAAAATGTCGCTTCTGTGGGAGGAGTTGCCCTGAAGTAACATTTAAAATGAAGGCTCATGCCATACCAGAGCTTCTAGGAAATAAAACAATTATAAGCATGAATGAATGTGATACATGCAATACGCATTTTTCAAAATTCGAAGATAGCTTATCAAAATACCTGCTTCTATATAATTCAATTATGAGAATAAAAGGTAAAAAAGGTGTCCCATCTTATAAGTCAAAGGACAAAACTGCTCGAATTGATAGTAATGATGGTATAGTCAATATATACCAGCAAATAGGTAATGATGAAATCATCAATCTAACAAAAGATAATAAAGCCGAAATTAGTGCTATTAGACAGCCATATATACCGATCTATGTGTATAAGGCATTTGTAAAAATGGCAATTTCTACAATGCCTTATGAAATTGCTAATTACTTCGGAGACACAAGAGAATGGCTTCTGGGGAATAATCCTCCTGGATTTTTTTTCCACCCAAAGTGTAGAGTTACTTTTATGCCAAAAATCCAATTAGGTTTAACAATATTTGGTCTTGTTCGAAAAGATGACGTATTAAAAGCTCCGTTTTATCAATTTGTAATCTGCTATGGGCATCTGATGTTTCAAATATTGGTCCCCTGTCCCCAAAAGGATAAACACTTGTTGGGCCAAACACTAACTTTTGAAAGATTCGCTTTTCCTTTTGAACCAGGCTCAGAATATGAGAAAGTGAAATTTAGTATTATAGACCTATCTTCTAAAGAGATAACAAAAGATGAGTCTACCTCTATTAGGCTTAGCTATGAATCCATAAATATATTAGATTAATATATTTATACAGTTCTTTTACTTGCAAACATCCTCGCACTATCCATATAGTCTTTTAAAGCCCCTCTTTCCTTTTGAAAAAGGGGCCTATTACATTTCTACTTACTTCCTGACCAGTATGAACAAGAACTCTCTCTTTTTATCCAATCCCTGAATACCATAATGCTCCATCCTGATCCGGCGTAAGCGTTACTGGTTCCGTGACCATCTTACCGCTGCTGTTTACAGCATAAATCTTTCCGGAGTCTTCTACGAGCTGTGATGTGCACATAGCTCCATCCGCTCCCAAGTAATACCACTCTCCTTTGTATTTATACCATACATTCGTAACCATGTGACCAGCACCATCAAACCAGTACCATTCGTCTCCAGACAACTGCCACTCGTTGCAGACCGGCTTACCCAACTCACGGTAATATTTCCATACCTCACCTGCTTGAACCCAGCCAAGTTGCTGTACCTCTAAAGCGGCCTTAAACTCTGTCCACAAAACTGGCAGGTCCATCATATTACGGGGACACCATTTTTTCTTCGCATCATAATGACGGATTACCTTACTCGCAGGGATGCCGGTCGTCTGTATCAAGTACTTTACCAAATCAATACAATTTAATCGGGCAGTAGCGTAATTGGAATCGGGATTCACGCAGATTTCAATATTGATTGTGTTCTTGTTCGTTACCCCGGCTACCAATGGTGTTCCATATTCTTTTCCAACAGCATATGCCCCGTCTGTATGATTTAGCGTCTGATAAATATCTTTGTCATCCACATAATAATGCACAGAGGCAGACAGATTCCCTGCATAGTGTGCTTGGGAATGCTTCGCTGCTCCTGCTCCTGTACTAAAGTTATCTGTTTCATGGATCACTATAAAAGCCGGCACATTTTGTCCGGCATAACAATTGATCTGTTTAATCTGTTTCGTAATCTCCAACATATTTTTGTCCTCCTGATTTAGTTTCTTTTTTCGATGCTCTGTAAGCTTCTGATTGTTTCTGGGTTGCATTTAAAACCAATCTAGGTAGATTTAGTTATATACAAAGAAAAAGCCCCAGAATGGGGCTTTTCTTACTACTCCTTTACCTCCGGCAGTCCGGCCACCGATGTGGCCAGCGACAGCACCCCGGCCAGTATCGATGCGGATATAACCACCTGCCAATTCACATCAGCCAGCACCATACTGGTGCCGATCGTGGCAATGAATGTCTGTGCCACCGTTTTAGTTGCTCTGATTCCTGCTGCTTTTAACCATGTTCTACTCATTTTTAATTCCTCGCTTTCTCGTTTTCTTCTAAATCACCAATCCGGTGATTTGCAACCTTCATTTGTTCTTCTAATATAAAGGTACGCTCAATAACCGTATTGTGTTTGTCTACCTTCTTTTCAAGCTGCGCCAGCCGGTATGTAGTCAGCTTC
>Ga0153939_1000482_pt1 | contig 14989 bp, 15 predicted proteins | sample TSNJ023MetaG_FD_104734 | JGI IMG/M metagenome (GOLD analysis project Ga0153939, IMG submission 104734) | Attine ant fungus gardens microbial communities from New Jersey, USA - TSNJ023 MetaG | ecosystem: Host-associated > Fungi > Mycelium > Unclassified | place: USA: New Jersey, Brendan T. Byrne... | reverse complement strand
CATTGGAAGGTTCGTGAGCAGCATACCGAATGCAATCGGCAATAACAACAGCGGTTCAAACTTTTTCACGATGGCTAAAAACAGCAAAACACATGCAATGCCGATCATGACAAGATTCAATGGGTTCTCCTTGAATCCAAAAAAACCGGTGCTTTCAAGAAAAGTAATAATTGATTCCATGAATTCCACTCCTTTTTATTTTTTATGACACGCTATCCCTTTTAGGCCAGTGTGCAAAGGAGTGTTCCGCTTTCGACCGCAGCGCCTTCATTAACCGAAACAGCTGTGACGGTACCATTCCTTGGCGCCATGATTTCATTTTCCATCTTCATCGCTTCTAAAATCATCAGCACATCGCCGGATTTAACTGCCTGGCCGACTGCTACGTTTACTTTTAAAATGGTTCCCGGCATTGGAGAAGAAATCTGCTCGCCGACTGCCGGCGCCGCTGCCGGCGCAGGTGCTGTAACAGGGGCCGGAGCCGCCGCGGGAGCCGGGGCAGCACCGCCTGTCACTTCTTCAACCATTACTTCATATGCTGTTCCGTTAACCGTTACATTATACTTTTTCATTGTCATAGAACCTCTCATAATAAAATGTTTGCCTTACACAATTTCTACAAATACCTTTAGAAACTGCTTCCCTTGCGTACGCTCAGCGCCTTTTTATGGAGTGTATGCGAAGATGCGATACATCCGTCTCCATATTTTCCGCTATCGCAACCGAAACGGCTGCTACCAGCTGGTTGTTGTTCACGCTCGCTGCCGGAACGGGAGCAGGTACTGCCTGCTGTGCAGCAACCGACTGCGCCGGTGCGCTGTTTTCATTTACCTTGGAAGAATTTATCAGCCTGCTCATCAATTTGATGATGTAAATGATACAGATCAGCACGATAAAAACAGTGATTAGTCCCATCAGGACCACCTGCAGGATACTCGGTTCACCTGGCATATCTTACTCCTCCTTTCAAATAAAATTATAGTAATGAAGTTATAAAAATTTATTTTATTCTGAAAAAACGCCAACCTACCGCATTTTATCAAAATCATTTTTATGATAACATGCTCGCCAAATTTTTACAATGCTAAAATCACAGTTTCGTTAATTTTTTTTCAAAGTCTGTTCATATTTTTTTGTGATGGAAATGCAATGTGTTTAGCCGCTTTTTTTACTCAACTCATTTTTATACTTCGTTGTAACACCCTCTCACTTGCATAACCGTGCAAAAGGTTGTAAAATGATTGACAGAAATGAGGCGGGTATTTTGTTTTCAAATAAAAGCTTGAGAAATTTGATTCTGCCACTGATCATCGAGCAATTTCTTGCCGTGGCAATCGGCGTTATTGACACCGCAATGGTAGCCTCCTGTGGAGAAGCCGCCGTATCCGGTATCTCCCTTGTGGACTCCATCAACTTTCTGCTGATCACAATTTTTTCGTCCTTTGCGACCGGCGGCGCGGTGGTGGCCGCCCAGTACATTGGAAAAGGCGAAAAATGGAACGCGAATATTGTGGCGAAGCAGCTGGAAATCTTTGCGCTTTTTATCTCCATCATCATCATGATTTTCTCCCTTGTCTTTCGAGATTTTGCACTCGGCGCCATTTTTGGAAAAATCGACGCGAATGTCATGGAAAACGCCCGTATCTACTTTTTCCTCTCCGCGTTGTCTTATCCATTTTTAGCTGTATACAATTCCGGAGCTGCGCTGTTTCGCGCTATGGGAGATTCACGCACCTCCATGCTGATCTCCATTCTGATGAATCTGATCAATGTTACGGGAAACACTATTACCATATTCGGCCTGGGTATGGGCGTATTCGGTGCGGCTCTGGCGACGCTGATTGCCCGCGCGGTGGGCGCCATACTGATTACGGTTTTGCTATTGAACCCTGATCGGGCAGTTTTTCTCGACATGCGGGAAAAATTCAGTATCCGTTTTGACATGATCCGGAAAATATGTAAAATCGGCTTGCCAAATGGCCTTGAAAACAGCATTTTCCAAATCGGCAAGATCCTCACTACCAGCATCGTATCCTCATTGGGGACGGTGGCCATCACCGCCAACGCCGTCGCCGGAAACTACGCATCGTTGCAGAATATTCCCGGCACAGCAGTGGGCATGTCCCTTTTGACCATCGTGGGGCAATGTGTCGGGGCAAAGGATTTCGACGCCGCTAAAATGTACACCAAAAAGCTCATCAAAATCACGTATATCGCCGCTTGGGCTATCACAGTGCCCATGCTGTTTTTGCTGCCATTCATGCAGAACCTGTACTCCCTTTCCGATGCCACTTACAGCCAGATGTCGCAGCTCTTTCTGATCCACGCCTGTTTCGCGGTGGTGATCTGGCCGCTTTCATTTGCGCTGCCAAACGCGCTGCGCGCTGCGGGAGACGCAAAATACACTATGATCATATCCCTTTTATCCATGTGGATCTTCCGCATCGGCCTGAGCTATCTGTTTGTTTTCGTCTTTCGCATGGGTGTTACGGGAATATGGGTCGCCATGTGCGTTGACTGGGTTTTCCGCTCTATTTTATTTGTCTCGCGCTTCGTGCGGGGAAAGTGGAAAAACCGTTCGATTGTATAATTTGTATAAAGGAGGAAAAGTATGCCGGAATTTAACGCCTTCACCGGCGGTGTCGAGCCCGGTGGACTTCGCAGTCAAAACGACATACGCATCCTGATCTGCTACCTGCTTACGAGCGTGAACGCGCCGCTTTCCGCCGAGGACATTGCAAAAATCCTGCAGGAAAAAGCCCTTGCCAATTATTTTGAAATCGGTGACGCGCTCAGCTCCCTTTGTATAAAGAAGAATATTCGTCAAAATGAAAACGGCGATTATGAGATCCTGCCGCCCGGTCGTGAAATCGCACGGGAACTAGACACGGTTCTGCCCCTTTCAGTGCGCGACAAGACACTGGAATCCGCTGTTGCACTGTTGTCACGCGCACGGAACGAGTGGGAAAACCGCGTGGAAATCGACGAGCAGCCCCGCGGCGGTTATCAGGTGACCCTGCATATTTCCGGCGGTAATTTTGACATGATGCGGCTGACGCTACAGGTTCCCGACAAAAAACAGGCAAAGCTTGTGAAGGAAAACTTTCACCGGGATCCTCTTCGAATCTACAGCCTGCTGCTGGCCGCTCTTACCGGTGACAAGAGCATGCAGCGGGAGCTGCTGGAAGACAGCGCCGGCAAATGATCATCAGGTTTGCATTTGCATAAACGATGACGCATACGGCTGTTATGCATGACAAAACAGATATGCAGATAACGGGACATAATCATTCGTTTTTCTGTGCTGCCATGTTATGATGGTGTTAATTATAGAATCACCCGGCGGCAAAGCTGATGATGCATTCCATTATGCTTTTGACGGAATACATCGTCAGTGTTTTATTTATGAAAGAGGTGCCATCTGTAATGTTCAGAGAGATGAGAAGAAAAAAACAACTGCTGCCGGAAAAACTGTCGGAAGAAATCATGGTAAATGGAATAACCGGCATTTTAGGAGTTACAGGAGATCACGGATATCCGTATACGGTTCCGCTGAATTATGTGTACCACAATGGGGCTATTTACTTTCACTGCGCAAAAACGGGACATAAGCTCGATGCCATCCGAAACAACAACAAGGTTTCTTTCTGTGTCGTAGAGCAGGATCAGGTTATTCCCGAAGCATTCACCACATATTTTCGAAGTGTTATCGCTTTTGGCAAAGCCGCAGAAGTGACGGAAAAGGATGAAAAGCTCCGTGTTATACGCCTGTTCAATCAAAAATACGCTCCGGGCCGGGATGAAGCGGGCCAAATGGAAGTTCAAAGGGAATGGGATATATTGTGTGTTCTGAAAATTGATGTGGAGCATTTCACCGGAAAAGAAGCGATTGAGCTTGTGAAAAGCCGTACCTAACCCGCACCAGGCCTATTTACCATAAAAGGAATTCGAACAGGCGACGCATGATGTGTCGCCTGTTCGATATTTACAGAATATAAAAATATTGGCTGAAGCTATTGCGTTTATGGACGGGGGCTGTATAATAAAGGTAATTTTTTATTAAACAAGGGAGAAGTTGTTATGAATTTAAAAGCAAAATGGATTATCCCTGCTGATGATCCCGGCGACATCTGCCCGGAATTCAGTAAAAGCTTTCAGACGACCCCCGGCATCAAGCGCGCTTCTTTGCTCATCAGCGCGATGGGCGTTTATGAGGCAATGCTGAACGGGCAACGCATCAGCGACTATGTCCTGGCGCCGGGCTGGACCTCCTACGAAAAACGACATCAGCTTCAACATTACGACATCACGGAAATGCTTGGCGAAAACAACCTGCTGTCCATCGGAATCGGTCGGGGTTGGTACAGCAGCCCTCTTGCGTGGCCTTCGGAGGAGGCCGCTGAAAAAATGCGGCAGAAGCCCAGGGGGCTCATTGCCGAAATCACCATCGAATACCTGGACGGAACCATCGAAAACATCCCCACCGACCTAAGCTGGGAATGCCGGGAGAGCAAAACGCGCTTCAGCGAAATTTACGACGGTGAGACGTATGACGCCTCGCTTACGGTTTTAAACAAAATACCGGTTGCCGAGTATGACAGAGACCTTAGAGTCCTGATCCCCCAACAGGGAGAGGCCATCACCGAGCAGGAGCATATCATGCCCCTTTGCTGTTTTCAAACGCCAAAGGGCGAAACCGTCATCGATTTCGGCCAGAATCTCACAGGCTACCTCAGCTTTGCCGTCAATGGGAAAAACGGGCAGAAAATTGAGATATCCCATGCCGAGGTCATGGACAAGGAAGGAAACTTCTACACGGAAAATTACCGCGCGGCCAAAGCCAAAATCCATTACACCTGCTGCGACGGCCCGCAGGATTATAAGCCGAAATTCACCTTCTTCGGCTTCCGCTATATCCGGCTGGACGCCTGGCCCGAGGCTTTGAGTGAAGCAGCGCTCGGCACGGACGCCTTCCTCGGACAGTTCACTGCCATCGCCGTAAACTCCGAGCTAAAACGTACCGGTTATATCAAAACCTCTGACGACCTGCTGAACAAGCTGTTTGAAAATATCATCTGGGGCCAAAAGGGCAACTTTTTGGATATCCCGACAGACTGCCCCCAGCGCGACGAGCGCCTGGGCTGGACGGGCGACGCGCAGGTTTTCGTAAAGACCGCCAGCTACAACTTTGATGTAGAGCGCTTCTTCCGCAAGTGGCTGCAGGATTTGGCCGCAGACCAGTATGAGGACGGACGCGTGCCTCATGTCATTCCGGACGCACTGGCGCCGGAGGACCAGAGCATCTTCCTGCCCAGCGCCGCGTGGGCGGACGCCGCCGTAATCTGTCCGTGGGTTATTTACCAGACCTACGGGAACAAGCGGGTGCTGAAGCAGTCATTTGACAGCATGAAAAAATGGATAGACTATATTACCGGAGCCACCACCACCCCGTACCTGTGGACGGGAGGAGAGCATTTTGCCGACTGGCTGGGTTTGGACGCCCCTCAGGGCAGCTACAAGGGCTCCAGCCGGCAGGATCTCATAGCCAGCGCCTATTATGCCTATTCCGTATCCCTGTTTGTGAAAACGGGTAAAACGCTGGGGATGGAAATGACGGAATACGAAGCGCTTTATGACAACATTGTAAAGGCCTTCCGGGAAACCTATCCCGTTTATGAAACGCAAACCGAAATGACATTGGCTGTTTATTTTGAGCTTGCGGAAGATTTGCAGAAAACCGCCGACATGCTTGCGGATAAAATCGTATCCGACGGCATACATTTAATGACAGGCTTTGTGGGAACCCCCTACATCCTGCACGCCCTCAGCCGGTACGGGCATACCGAGCTCGCCTATTCCCTGCTGCTGCGCACCGAATACCCCTCCTGGCTGTATCCGGTGACGAAGGGCGCCACCACCATCTGGGAGCATTGGGACGGCATTATGCCCGACGGAAACTTCTGGAGCCGCGACATGAACTCATACAACCATTACGCCTACGGCGCGGTCGCCGACTGGATGTATGAGGAAGCCGCCGGCATCAAGCCCCTGACACCCGGCTTTGAAACGCTTGTGATTGCGCCGAAACCGGATAAACGCCTTTGCTTCTTTGAAGCATCCATCGACACAAGTCACGGAACGGTCCGCTCGAAATGGAGCTATACAGACAGCAGGGTGAAATATGAGATCCTGACCCCCGCCCCTGCGAAAATAATAATTGACGGCGCCGAGCACAATGTACAGGCGGGCAGCTATATCTATTATTCATAAAGCAAACCCATATGAGGAGAGATTGCATGGAAAAATACCTGGATCAGAATTTATCCTTTGATGAACGTGCAGAAGATCTGGTTTCAAAAATGACACTGGAAGAAAAGGCCGGACAGCTGCGTTACAATGCCCCGGCCATCAAACGACTGGGCATTCCCGAATACAACTGGTGGAACGAGGCGCTTCACGGCGTCGCGCGGGCGGGCACCGCCACCGTGTTCCCCCAGGCCATCGGCCTTGCCGCCATGTTCGACGATGATGAAATAGCCGAAGTCGGCGATGTGATTTCCACGGAAGGCCGCGCAAAATATAATGCTTTTTCCGGTAAAAATGACCGTGACATCTATAAGGGACTGACCTTCTGGTCACCGAACGTCAACATTTTCCGTGACCCCCGTTGGGGACGCGGACAGGAAACCTACGGCGAAGACCCGTATCTCACTTCCCGCCTGGCTGTGGCATTCATCAGGGGCATACAGGGCGATGACCCCAAATACCTGAAGGCGGCGGCCTGCGCCAAGCATTTTGCCGTACACAGCGGCCCTGAAAAAATCCGCCATGAGTTTAACGCCATATCCTCCGACAAGGATTTATGGGAAACCTATCTGCCGGCCTTCGAGGCCTGTGTGAAGGAGGCGAATGTTGAATCCGTCATGGGCGCCTATAACCGCACCAACGGCGAGCCCTGCTGCGCCAGTAAGCTGCTGATGGACGACATTCTCCGGGGCGAATGGGGCTTTAGGGGTCATTATGTATCGGACTGCTGGGCGCTTAACGATTTCCACGAGTTCCACAAGGTCACAAAAAATATTCAGGAATCCGCCGCGCTGGCTCTGGAACGGGGTTGCGATGTAAACTGCGGCATCGTCTATATGCATGTGCTGACGGCCATCGAAGAGGGCCTTGTCGACGAGGAGCTTGTGGACCGCTCCGTCAAACGCCTGATGGTCACGAGGCTGAAGCTGGGCATGTTCGATTCCATTGAGAAGTTCGACAGCATTCCCTACCGGAAAAACGACTGCACCAAGCACCGTGAAATCAACCACAGCGTGACCAGAAAGACCATGACACTGTTAAAAAACAACGGCGTTTTGCCGCTGAGCCCCACAAAGCTTGACAGCATTGCCGTCATCGGTCCAAGGGCAGACGATCGGCTGATGCTCTCGGGCAACTATCACGGAACCGCGTCCCAGTATGTCACGATCCTTGACGGTATCCGTGCCCATCTGAACGACAGCATCCGCATTTATTATTCCGAGGGCTGCCATAAATTCAAAGAACGTACGGAAGATCTTGCGCATCCGGACGACCGTATTTCCGAAGCTGTCATCGCCGCCAAAAACAGCGACGTCGCCATCGTCTGTCTCGGCCTTGACGAGACGATGGAAGGTGAGGAATTCCATGACAGCAACGCCTTTGGATCGGGCGACCGCGAAAGCCTCGCTCTGCCGGAAAGCCAGCAAAGGCTGCTGCAGGCTGTGCAGCAGACGGGTGTGCCCACCATTCTCGTGCTCTGCGCGGGCAGTGCCTTAGAGCTGAATTGGGCGGATAAAAATGTGGACGCCATCCTCGATGCCTGGTACCCCGGCGCACAGGGAGGCGCTGCCGTAGCTGCCGCTCTGTTCGGTGCGTTCAGCCCCGCGGGCAGGCTCCCCGTCACCTTCTACCGCAGTACGCAGGAGCTCCCGGAATTTACCGATTACAGCATGAGGGGCCGCACTTACCGCTTCATGAAAAACGAAGCGCTGTATCCCTTTGGGTTTGGACTAAGCTACACGAAATTTGAGTACAGTGACCTGAAGCTTTCCAAAACAGTTTTAAAATCCGGCGAAGCCCTTGAGCTCTCCGTTACCGTTACGAACACCGGCAGCATGAGCAGCGATGAGGTGACGGAGTGCTATATCAAAGACAATGAAGCCTCGACAGAAGTACCTAATTTCAGCCTTTGCGCGTTCCGGCGCACACATATCAAAGCCGGACAATCCAAAACCATCACTCTTACAGTCTCTCCCGACGCCATGCGCGTCGTCGACGACAAAGGCGGGCGCTATATCGAGCCTGGCGAATTCACGCTGTGGGTCGGCTCCTCGGCGCCCGACAGCCGAAGCGCCGCATTGCTCGGCGCTTCTCCCCTTTGCGCAAGCTTCAGCGTTGAATGATTTGAAGCAGTAAAGCTTTTATAAATATGCACCACTGGCAAGACCCATCGCAAATATTGCGATGGGTCTTGCCAAATTTTTTATGGCTGTTTTCCTGTCTAAGCTTTTTTATCCGTCTTTGCTCAAGTGTCCGTTCATTTGCTCACTTAGTTTTTTGAGAAGCTCCGATATCACTTTTATCAAGCGTATATAGGTATGGCTTGCATTGATTTCGGTATTTTCTCCGTCCAGCCCCTCTCCGGTTCCACTCAATTGCAACTCCTCATACACCTTTAAAACATCTTCACGTACCCATTGCGGCACCGATGCAATGGTTTTATATTTCCTCTCATTTTCTTCATATACCTTCTGTGCCTCACTGCGCGCCAGCGCGGCTATCTCTTCTTTTGTCATGCCCGCATCCTCTCCTCTCGTCAGCGCAGGGTAGTCCCTGTAGGCCAGGTTCATGTCAAAGCGCTTTCCGTCTATCAGGCCGTTGTCCGAATACTGCCAGATTCCATAATCGCCGTCATAGCCCACGGCGTCGGCCCAATGGGCCACCCATTTATCATAGGTGTTCAGCTGCGTGTCATTCAAACGGTTTTCCCAAAAATAAAGCGAGGCATAAATACCACAGTAATATCCTGCTGCCTCAATGGCCTTACAATACGTCAGGCAATTGTCGATTAAAGCGCTGCCGGAGGGCAATGCGGAATCTTCCACATCATACCACACACCATACGAGGGATTCGCCTCTTTGAGCAGGCGAAGCGTATGGTCCGCTTCGCTTTTTGCCGCCCCGGCAGTTTTCGCATAGGCATAGAGGTAAACTCCATAAGGCATACCCGCCTGCTCGCATTTCTCCACATTATTCCGGTACTGCACATCATCCTGCGATTCGCTGTCATTGCCGTACCCGCAGCGGATGATAACATATTCTATACCGGCACGCTTCAGCGCTTCCACATCCAAATTACCGTTGAACTCCGAAACGTCGACTCCTCTGATCGGTTCCATCAATCCACCTCCTAATGAAGAAGTTTCAAAACAGGAGGGACAGCCCTCCTTGTTTAGGATATGCCGCCGGGTGTGGAATGGTTTTTGCATATAAAACAGCTTCCGAAGTCCATACTCCGGAAGCTGTGATATTATTTCACCACCCAGTATATAAATACGAAAGGCTTGAATGAGTCAAGCCGCTGTATTTGAAAGCCGGCATACGATGACGAAAGGGCACGCCATTTCTTTATGACGGGTTCTTCTCAAATCTATATGCATTTTTCGTCGGCTGATTCTACGCGTCTGCTTCTGCTGCATTTTTTTCCCGACTCATGAAAAAGGCCAGCGCCGCCCCGATGAGCAGGAACCCGCAGGCGACGAGCCCGCCTGTGGAGAACACAAAGCCCGACTCGGCAAAAACCGGCAGAAGGGAGCCGATAACGAGGCCTAAAATCAGACAGTATGTGACCTTGGGCGCTTTACGAAGGCAAATGGATATCAGCTTGGTCCCCGCAAAAAGGCCGATAAGCACGCCGAAGCCAAAGGGCAGCAAAATCAGGATGTTATCAAGCTTTCCAAGATCGGAAACCGCTGTAATCACCGTATTGTACATGCCAAGCACCAGCAGCATCAGCGAACCGCTTATGCCGGGAATGATCATCGTTACAGCGGCGATAAATCCGCTTACAAGCAGCATAAAGAACAGTGGTACGCTCAGTTGGGTTTCCACCGCGGTCGATTCATTTGGCGACAGGAAAAACATACCCGCCATAACGCCAAGACCCAACAGCAGACAGACAATATGTGCCGGCCTCACTTTGATGTTTTTCAAAGCCTTGCCCGCAATCATCGGTATACTGCCAAGAATTAAGCCGATAAAAAAGAAATTGACCTGTATCGGAAAACGCTCCAGCAGAAACTTTACAAGCTTGCTGAAAAGCAGGATCGCAACCCCCGTCCCCGTAAGAAACGGCAGCAGAAAACGAAGGCTTTGCTTCAGGTGCTTCCGAAAATTCGCAATGGAGTCAATCAATCTGTCGTATACATTCATGACAACCGCCAGCGTTCCGCCGCTGACGCCCGGTATGACATTGGCGATACCGAATACCGCCCCGGCTAAAACAAGCCATAACATTCCCAGCATATTTTACATCCTTTATTCTCATATTCTTGCCGGCCTGTTTGCAAGGTTGGAAAAAAACCGACAAGGAATATTGTACCCCTTATACGGAAAATGTCAATTCCCTTTTCGGCTTTATACGTCTGCTTCATCCATTTACCGGCAATAGTAAGAATTCTGTTAGATTTCGATGGACTTGATTTGCGGAACCTCTTTAACAAGGTTCATAACATCGCTGACTTCATACGCTTCGGGATACCGCACAAACAAACGGATCTCCAGATTTTCCTCACTGAGACGTTTCGCCTTAAAATTGATAATATCGATATGCCGCGTACTGAAAATGCTTGAGAGAAGTTCTTCCGGGTTGTCATCCATGCGCATCACCAGCACAATTTGTTCACTCATGGCTTCTTTGACAAGCCTGGATTTCCGGTTCAGCACCTTATGTACCAATAAGACCAGCAGCGCCGCCACGGCGCCGATGAGATACATGCCGGCCCCAATGGCCGTGCCGACGCCCACCGTTGCCCAAAGCCCCGCGCTTGTGGTAATTCCGCTGACATTCTGCTTGCGCACGAAAATAACACCGGCTCCGAGAAAACCGATGGCCGTCACGGCGCCGGAAGCAACCCGGGACGGGTCCAGCCCGATGCCGTCAATTTTTATAACATCATTGAAGCCGTATTTGGAAACGACCATCACAAGCGCCGATGCCACCGAAACGATCAGGTGGGTCCGGATTCCAGCGCTTTTCATGTGACTTTCCCGTTCATAGCCGATTACGGCTCCGCAGCAGCCCGCCACGAGAATTCTTAACAAGTACTCCAGTTGATCCAATATGGTGATATCCATATTTTTCCATCTCCTTATATTGAATGTCTTTGCAGGCGCCGCTTTATACTGATACTATTGCGTAACGAAAAACGATATAAGATTTTCGAGGATTTTTGCCACCCGGCAAGACGCAGGACCACAACGAAACCGGATGGTAAAAGACCGAAAAGATGCAATACTTTTATTTATAAAATAATATAGGGGCGCTTGACAAAGCAGGGCTTTTCTTCTATAATCATGACGTTGTGAATACAATGTCCACGAAAGGTTTCATTTATGACTCCAGCAAAGGCTTAATTTTCAAGTGAATAGGGGTACGCCACGCATGCACCTTGTATGCGTTGTTTGCCGTACCAAACTGAAAATTAAGAAAAGCCGCAAAATCACTCTGTATTTTTGCCTGCCTTCTTAATGGGGCAGGCTTTTTTGCGGTTTGGAAAGAGAGTCAAAATGAACACAACCGTCAATATATTCCACTGGGAGATTCTCCCGGAAAATTCGCCCGTCATCATCCACAACTGCCAAAAATGCGGAAACCAGAGCCGTTTTGTGTGCAGCGAAAACTTTCGTGTCAACGCGCAGCAAAAGCACCTGGATGTGTGGCTGATCTACCGCTGTGAAAAATGCGATAAAACACTGAATCTCACGCTTTTCAGCCGTATCAGCCCAAAAGCGCTCAATAAGGATATTCTTTATAAAGCAACACATAATGACTGTGACTACGCACGGCAGCTATCCTTTGATTACGATCTTCTCAAACGAAACGGCATGGTGCCGGACTATGCGTCCGTCGTCTATAAAATAAAAGGCGCACCGCTTCTATTAGGCGCTGCCGCAAAGGTGCATATTCACTGTAGCTTTTTCACCGGTGTGCGCGCCGACAGGCTGCTGCCGGAAATGATTTATGCCCCGGGATCAGACGCACCCATCTCACGGGAACACTTCAAAAGGCTTGTGGGGTCCGGAATGATCAGCGGTAAAAATGGAGAGGCGCTCAGTAAATTGAAAATTTCGGGAGACCTTGAACTCATTATTGGAAATTTAAGTGAGATATGATATACTGAGACAATCACATACAGGAGCGAAAGTTATGAAAAAGAACCAAAAACTCAGTAAATCTCTTATCATTTATGATGCTTCTATTGCAATATATGTAATGGTGGCCGCTTATATAACAGTCAAATATTTCATGGAACAGAAATGGGTCATGGCCGCCCTGGGCCCGGTTTCCCTTCTGTATTTGCTGATCCCGAGGCTTGCGGAAAAACTCTTCCGCTTTAAACTGGGGAGACCCGTGAAAAGCATGGTCATCCTTTTTGGTGTCATAGCCTTTCAGTTAGGCGTATTGCTGCGTTATTATAACAGTGTCGATATTTACGATATTGTCATGCACCTGCTGTCGGGCGTGATTTTCACTCTTGTAGGTTATATGATTTACGGTAAATGCAACAAACGCCCCCATAAGCGCTGTGAAAACTGTCTTTTGCAAACTGTTTTTGCCCTGTCGTTTTCCATGCTGATAGCCGTTTTGTGGGAGATTGCCGAATTTGTCGTCTTCCTTTTAATCGGCCACGACGCCCAGCATCATTTGGATACAGGCGTTTTCGACACAATGGAGGACCTGATCTCCTGTCTCATAGGAAGTCTGGTCATCGCTGCCGATTACCTGCTCTCTGTGAAGCTGAAGAAAAAACTGCCGCTCACCCGGCTGATACTCAGCTTTGACAGAGCAAACGGGGATTCAGTTGCTGATTTGTTCTAATATTTTATAAAGAAGACGGTACAGTGTTTTAACCTCATCTATTTGAAGGTTCATGCACTGTGCCATCTTTATGGGCACATCAATGGCCTTATCCCGCAGCGCAAGGCCTTTGTCGGTCACTGTAACCAGCAAATTGCGTTCATCCTCTTCTGAACGCGCCCGCAGGATGAGTCCTCTTTTCTCCAGCTTTTTTAGTAGCGGCGTCAATGTACCGGAGTCAAGATAAAGGTATTTGCCCAGCTGTTTTACGTTGATTTGCCGGTATTCCCAAATGATCATCAATGCAATATACTGCGTATAAGTCAGTTCCAGTTCATCTAAAAAGGGCTTATAACGCCGTACTACTTCTTTTGCACAGGCATACAAGGGGAAACACATCTGGTTTTCCAGTTTCAGGATGTCATACTCTTCGGGTTCATGAGTCATAACGCGCTCCATAATATAAAATTTAATTGTAAGCAATATTTATAATAGCATTTTTGTTGTTTCACGTCAAGTATCGATCCTCTGAATATCTTGAAGGCTTTTGTTTCTGTAAATCAGATCCTGTCTCTTTTCAAAGCCCTTTTCATCCCAAAAGTGGTTGCCGGTTTCATTTTTTTTAAAAACCACAAGGGCAACTTTAATAATTCCCTCTGCTTTCAGCGCGTCCATTGCGGCATTTAAAAGCGCAGTGCCGATACCGCCCTTCCTTTTTGTACGATCCACCGCCGTATGATGGATATATCCCCGCCGGCCATCATGGCCGCTGAGGATCACACCAATCAGCCTGCCCTCCTCCTCGGCGATAAAACAGGTGGTGGGATTGCGTTTTAAATACTTTTCGATCCCTTCCCTTGAATCGTCGACCCTGTTGAGCCCCATTCCGGGCGTACGTATCCACAGGGAGTAGACCGCATCATAATCTTCCGTCAGCATGACACGTATCTTCATAAGCTGTTCCTTGCCAAATTCTTCCGGTACAGCAAAATGCCAAATACCGCGCCGCATATGCCGCCAATGATATGCGCCAGCTGCGACACCTGGTCATTCGCCGTGATACCGGTGATGATTTCATTTCCAATATATAAAACGGAAACGAGTATGACGGTGAGGGGAATTTTCCGCTCCTGGATATTGACAAATGACGACAGCAAAATGAGCATGAACGCCACACCGCTGGCACCGTATAGAATGACATCGCGAAAAAACAGAACATTTATCAAGCCGATGATAACCGATGTAATCAAAATCATCGTGACAAGCCGCCTTTTTCCATATCTTTCTTCAATAAGCGGGCCTGTGATCAGGATTAACATAAAGTTTCCGGTAAAATGCGCGATATCGGCGTGGGTAAAAATATGCGTGAACAACCGTAAATACATAAACGGATCTGCCCATGAGGTATAATAGACGCCAAAAAGCGCCACGATGCTTTGCCCGAAGATCATTTTCAAAATCAGCACCACAAATGAGATCAAGACAAAGCTTAGTGTGACCGGGGCGTTGAAGCTGATTCTCAATTTTTTCATGGATACCCTCCCCTTCTGCTGCATTATTCACATAAAACGATGCAGAGTTACTTATTCGGTTTGAATGAGCAGAATGCGCCGCTCAAAACGCCCGTTTCGTTTTGCCTTTTCCTCTCTCCGGCTATGAAGCTCTTCGCTTGAAACGCCTTTCGCCGCGGCAATCGCTTCGATTACCTCCACAATATCGCAAAGCTCTTCCACTTCAGCACTTTCAAGAAACTCCTGCGTCTCCTCCCGCAGTTTCCGGTAAAGATGTGTCAGGTATTCTTCATCCTCCAAAATCCGGATAACTGCCCTGCCTCCCGTTGCCGCAATAATCTCGGGGATATTGTCCCGAACCAGCTTATTATAT
>Ga0153939_1000480_pt1 | contig 15030 bp, 9 predicted proteins | sample TSNJ023MetaG_FD_104734 | JGI IMG/M metagenome (GOLD analysis project Ga0153939, IMG submission 104734) | Attine ant fungus gardens microbial communities from New Jersey, USA - TSNJ023 MetaG | ecosystem: Host-associated > Fungi > Mycelium > Unclassified | place: USA: New Jersey, Brendan T. Byrne... | reverse complement strand
CCAGAGGATTTGCCAGGCCCCGCAGCGCGGCGCGTTGCTTTGAATTTAATTCCATGCCCTGTTTTCTCCGTTTCCCGGGCCGAGCCCTGTGCCGCGCCATCTCCGCCGGGGCAGATGGCGTTTTTCAAGAGCCCGCCCACAACTGTCAATATTTTTGATTATAGTAATTCAACTTTTTCCTCTTTCTTTTTTCGATTTTAAAGTTGATTCACTATATCCATCCGTTAAAATTGCCGCGGCGCCCTTCTATATAGAGCTTTGAGTCGGCCGGTTATTCTGCGTCCCGCAGGTGCGCCCGCAGCTTTTGCACAAAATCCCGCAGCGCCTTGCCCCTGTGGCTGACGGCGTCCTTTTGGGCGGGGGACAGCGAGGCAAAACTCTCCCCTTCCACCAAAAACAGCGGGTCGTAGCCGAAGCCGCCGCTGCCCGAGGGCGCAAATGCCATACGCCCCCGGCACACGCCCTCACAGGAGATGACGATATCCCCGTCCAGGCGGCAGTAAATGGCCGATACAAACTGCGCCCCCCGCCGCTGTGCCGGAACCTCCCGCAGCTCCTCCAGCAGCATGTCCATCTTTTGAGAGTACGGGGCGTCGCCGCCGTAGCGGGCGGAGTACACGCCGGGCCTGCCGTCCAGGGCGTCCACGCACAAGCCGGAATCGTCCGCCACGGCGGGCAGGCCGGTGAGCCGGAACACCTCGTCGGCCTTGATGGCCGCGTTTTCCAGAAAGGTTTCGCCGGTTTCCTCCACCTCCAGCGCGGCGCCCACCTCCCGCAGGGAGCACACCTCCACGCCCAGGGGGGTGAGTATGCGGCGAAATTCCTCCAGCTTGCCGGGGTTTCCGGTGGCGACAACGAGCTTCACGCGTTTTCCTCCCCTTCCTGCGGGAACAGGGCGGCGGCAAATTCCGCCGCGTCAAAGGCGCGCAAATCGTCTATCTGCTCGCCCACGCCGATAAACTTGATGGGCACGCCCAGCTCTCCCTTGATGCCGATGACCACGCCGCCCTTGGCGGTGCCGTCCAGCTTGGTGAGGATGATGCCCGTCAGCCCCGCCGCCGCCTGGAACTGGCGGGCCTGGTTCAGGGCGTTTTGCCCCGTGGTGGCGTCCAGCACCAGCAGCGTCTCCACGTCGGCCCCGGGCAGCTCCCGGCCGATGATCCGGCGGATCTTACCCAACTCGTCCATGAGGTGCTTTTTGTTGTGCAGCCGTCCCGCCGTGTCACAGACAATGACGTCCTTGCCCCGGGCCTTGCCCGCGTGCATGGCGTCAAAAACCACCGCGGCGGGGTCGGCGCCCTCCTGATGGCGAACAAGCTCCACGCCGGCGCGGCCGGCCCATTCGGCCAACTGCTGGATGGCGGCGGCGCGGAAGGTGTCGGCGGCGCAGAGCAGCACATCCTTGCCGTCCGCCTTCAGCCGGGCAGCCAGCTTGCCGATGCTGGTGGTCTTGCCGCCGCCGTTGACGCCGATGACCAGTATCACGGAGGGCTTTGTGTCCATGTGCAGAGAGCAGTCCCCCTCCAGCAGCTCGGCGACAATCTGGCGGAGCATGCCCCGCAGCCGGGCGGGGTCGGTCTCGCCGGTCTGCTTGATGCGCCGGCGCAGCTCCTCCACAATGCGCCCCGCCGTAACCGTGCCCACGTCGCTCATGATGAGGATCTCCTCCAGCTCCTCCAGCAGCTCCCCGTCAATGGCGGTAAAGGAGTGGAGAACGCTGTCCATCCCCTGGGCAATGCTGTCCCGCGTCTTTTTCAGTCCCTCGGTCAATTTTGAGAACAATCCCATAGTATGTCTCCCACTAAATAGAATCAAAGTGTTTGTTTTTAATTAATCCATTTGGGCCGCCGCCCCCAAAGCGCGCATTATTTCTACGAAAATAACCGGTTCGCTTTACTCGCGGGAAATCTCAGAAAAATATTCCTCTTCCTCCAGCTTTCTCCGCAGCCTCCTCCGGCTGCCTCGAAACCAATAAAGAGAAAATACAATGCCAATGCAAGACAAAATACTGCCCGCTATTCCACCGTAAAACAACATAAGGCCTCTCGTCCACTCCACAGCGTTTCCCCCCAACTATTTTAGCCAATTGCCCTGGCGCAATTCATCGATGAGTGCCTCCAGCATCTGCATTTCCGGATCGGTCTTTCCCTGCTTGGATTGCTCCTCGTACAGTGGAAGTGCCAGCTCGTAGTATTCCAGCACTTTATCATAATTTCGATCCAGCATGGAGAGATTGGTTTGCATATCCGCACAGCAAAATGCTAACCGGACATATACCTGATAGTTATCCGGATATAAAGCCCGCAACTCGTCCAACAGCGCAACGGCCTCGTCATACTGCCCCAGCTCCATATGCAGCGTTGCAATGTTCTGATAGACAGTAAAGCTGGAATAGCCCTTGGATTCCAGCTCCTGAAACAGCTCCAGCGCCTGCGCCAGGCTGTTTTGCGCCGCATCCGGGTCCTCCCGCGCCCTGGATAAATACGCATCGGCCAGCATCTCTGTCAGTACAAGCTGCCTTTCGCCGGGCATTTCGCGCACAGCAATTTGTAAAAGCGCGATGCGTTTGTCCGTTGCGTCCGGGACAGTGTCCACTGCCTGCTTGTACGCATTGGCGCTGGTAATATATGCTCTTTGTTTTATATAGTCGTCATCGGACAAGGAGAGCGTCTGCGCCAGATATTCAATGCAGCTGTGGTACTCTTCCAGCAAATAATCCATTTCCCCATTGACCAGATAGATGGAATCCTGTCCCAACCCAAGGCGGATCGCCTGTTCCAGGCTGGACCGCGCTTTGTCGAAGTCCCCGTCGCGGGCGCACGCAATGGCATAGTCGCGGAACAGAGCCGTGTTGTCGCGCAGATTGGCAATGGCCTGCTCGTAGATGGGGATGGCCTGTTTGTACTCCTCCTGTTCGAACAAGGCGTTTGCCTGGAGATAATACAGCTCCCCCATCGTTTTTTGATCCGCCTGTGTTTGTACCTGAAACGCGGAAGCCTGCAAAAGCTCTTCACAGTATGTACACAGCGCCTCATTTCCCTGGGACTCGTGTATGAGTAAGGCCTTTTGATAATACGCGTCGATTTTATCCGGGAATAACAGAGACGCCTCCTCCAGCAGCGCAAGACCCTGCTCCGGGTCCACTGCCTGTGCCTGATCAATGAGGGAAAAATAATTCTCTTCCTTTTCCACGCCAATCAGGCGGCAGCCAAACACCGTCATCAAAACGAAGCATGAGGCGACGGCAAGCAGCATCAAAAATAAAATGTCTTGCTTTACCGCCATCATCCGATAGCGATTGTCCAGCTTGTAGACCCTTTCCAATGCCTGCAACATATCCCTTGCCGACTGGTATCGCTTATTTGGCTGAAGCTGTGTTGCTTTTTCGATAATATGCCACAAACCGCCGCCGATATCCTTGGAGGGCGCAGGATTTCCAGTGCCGGTCAGCGCACCCTCCAGCTTCCCCCCAAAGGCCAAATGATACAAAAACGCCCCCAGGCTGTATAGATCCGAGCGTTGATCGATGAGATACCTGGAGCCCGCGGGCAGAAAACCGGCGTCTGGCGATTTTGGCTCTTCCAGCAAAACCGTTGTTGTATAGGTATCTGTCACAACCGTGGTCTGCGCCCCCGGCAGCCCTGTTTCTTCCACCGCCGGGGACGGCGGGGACGCGGCGCCGCTGACAGCGGATATCCGCCGCATCACGCAGGAGTACTGCTCCGGTGAGGCATATCCGTCGGACAGCCCCAGGGGGATGTCTTCGCCGTCAGTCAGATACATGGAAATATTGAAATCGATGAGGCAAATATCACCTGTCGGCGTCAGCATGACGTTGGCGGGCTTGACGTCGCTGTGGATTATGGGCGGCGCTTGCGTGTGCAGGTAATCCAGCGCGGAGCAAAGCTGTTTGGCCCATTTGATAATATCCTTTTGCGCAAAACGACGGGGTTGCTTTAGGAGCTTGGAAAAATCGCCTCCCGGAATGTAGTCCATAACGGTATACACGCCGTCCTCTTCCGCCAAAAAGTCGTATACCTGCGGAAGATGCGTGTGCCGTAAATTTTTGAGAATATCCGCCTCGGCCCGGTTGTCCAGCACGCCCCTCACCCGCTCCAGAATCCGCTTGACCACCACCTCTTTTTCCAGGCGCAGGTGCCAGGCCTTGTACACCTCGCCGCCTCCGCCCTTGCCAATGGGCGCAATGATTTGATACACGCCGCCAAGAATCACATTGGTCGCCAACATGGGCAATTCTCCTTCACTGATACTCAATTTCACAATTGGGCAGTTGTTGTTTTAGCCATTGAATGTCGGAGTCACTGACGTTGTTTTGACCCAAAGCCAACCACTCCAGATTTGTCAAGCCATTAAGAGGCGATATATCATGAATATTGTTATCCGATAAGTTCACATTATATAGCCGGTGGCATTCTGACAGCACCGATATGTCTGAAATTTCGTTTGCATATAAGTTTAAATATACTAATGCTTGAATCTCAATCAAAGGAGACAAATCATTGATCTGGTTTGCAATGATATCTATAGCCTCTATATTTTTAAAATGTTTCAGATCATCAAGCCGGGTGATGGCACCCTTTTCTGTGTACAGCTTTTCCTCATCATTATTAAAACGATAATAGGCTTGCCGTCCATCGCTATCACGATAGTTATAATCCCAATTATAATCTTCATTAAAAAAACAATGCGTGTTCCCCAGAATAACTAAACCATATACGGAATCCAGATCGCTGCGCCGGATATCTCCAACGGGTTTATCCAGTCTTTGCCGGATCATCTGTTCAAACACCGGGTCAGCCCATTCTATACTGTAGTCGGGGCCAAGCCTTACCGCAGCTAATTTATCCTGTATCGCAGTACTTTCCGGCAAGACCTCCAAGCCCTGCTCCAAAGCTTTCTGTGCCATATCCCACTGTTCCATACCAATATATGCGTCCGCGATGCCCAGATACGCCTGTTCCGTTCGGGGTTCAATGGCAATTACCTTGGCAAAGGCGGCGATTGCCTTTTCATATTTCAGCTCCAGCAGGTATTTTTCACCTAATTGAAGCTGGTAGCCGGGATCGTTGAAGCGGTGTACCGATACCCCAATCGCACCCGCCGCAACGACAACCAAGGCGATGGCAACGGCGATATAAACAATTCTTCGTTTTCCCATTTTAATCTCTCCCCATAGCAAACAGGTGCCATATTACTTCGTGAAAACAGCGAACGATTTGCGCGGCTTTACCCGCGCAATTAGTGAGCGGGCGGACACCAACCGCCAAGCACACAGCCAAAACAATCAAAAAGCTTGAAAAGGTCTTTTTGCTACTTTTTCTCCTTAAGAAAAAGTAGGTTCAACATTGGTAAAACCGGAAAGCCCGCCCCGGCGGCAATGTTATGTAAAAGAACAGCCCGCCTCAAAGCCCCAGCTTTTCCTCCACTTCGCCGACGTTGAGCTTCAGCAGCTTGCTCACGCCCTCGTCCTGCATGGTGACGCCGTAGAGCACGTCGGCCTCCTCCATGGTGCCCCGGCGGTGGGTGATGGCGATAAACTGGGTTTTGTCGCACATCTGCCGCAGGTAGGAGGCGAATTTCACCACGTTTACGTCGTCCAGCGCCGCCTCGATCTCATCCAGCAGGCAGAAGGGGGCGGGGCGGACCTTGAGGATGGCGAAGTAGATGGCGATGGCCACAAAGGCCTGCTCGCCGCCGGAGAGGAGGGTGAGGTTTTTGATGAGCTTCCCCGGGGGCTCCACCTGGATCTCCACGCCGCTCTCCAGAACGTCCTCCTCCTGGGTGAGGGTGAGCTGCGCCTTCCCCCCGCCAAAGAGCTGTACGAATATGCGGGAAAAATGCGCGGCGATTTTTTCAAAGGTCTCGCTGAACAGCTGGCGCATCTCCGCGGTGAGATCGCCGATGAGGCGCAGCAACTCCGCCTTGGCCGTCTCCACATCCTTCACCTGTTCCAGAAGGAACTCGTACCGCTGGCTCACCTGGGCGTACTCCTCCACAGCGGCCACATTGACCGAACCCAACGCCTTGATCTTACCCCGCAGCGCGGTGAGCCGGCGGTTGGCGGCCTCCACGTCGGGCAGCTCGATAATCAAATCCATGGCCCCGCTGCGGGTGAGCTCGTACTCGTCCCACAGCTTGGCGATGATGCTGTCGTAATCCTGTTGCAGCGAGATGCGCCGCTCCTCCAGCCGCGCCATCTCCCGGGACACGGTTTCCCGGCGGCCGCTGAGCTCGCGCTCCCGGGCCCGCAGCGCGGTGGATTCGGCCTCCAGGGCGGTGCGCTGTTCCAGCAGGCCGGTGATCTCGCCGTTTAGCCCCAAGGCGGCGTCCCGGGCGGTCCCGGCGGACGTCCGCAGCGTCTCTATCTCCCGCTCTATGGACGCGTTGGCGGCGGCGAGGCCGCCGCGCTCCCGCTCAATCTGCAAAGCGCGGCTGCCCATGCCCTCCAGCTGCTGCTCCAGCCGCTGGATTTCCTGGCGGAGAATTTCTTCGTCCTTTTGGGACGCCAGATGTGCCATGCGCCGCTCGCTCAACTCCGCCGAGGCAATGGAAATTTCGGTCTCCAGCGTCTGGCGGCGCTCCTTTGCCCGGGCGGTCTCCAGGCGCAGCTCCTCCAGCTCGCCGCCCAGCTCCTCCATGAGCTCCGCCGCGTTCACCTCGCTGCCCTGGAGCTCCTCCAGCCGCTGCGTGAGCCCCGCAAGCTCCCGGCGGGCCAGCTCCCGGTTTCGGCGGGCGGCCTCCAGGTTTTTCTCCAACTGCTCCAGCGAAAGTCCCAGCCGCAGCCGCTCCTCCTGGGCGGTCTGCAGCTCCGAGGCCGCGCCGCCAATATAGGCGTCCAGCGACGACAGCTCCTCCTGAACCTGCTGCAGCTCCGGCGCCAGCGCGTCCTTTTTGCCCTTCAGCGCCTTGGCTTCCTCCTTCATTTTCTGAATCTCGCCCCGCCTGCCCAGGATGCCCGCGCTCCGGGCGGAGGACCCTCCGGTGTAGGAGCCGCCCGCGTTGATGACCTGTCCGTCCAGCGTCACCACGCGGAAGGTGTAGCCCGCGGCCTTGGCCATCTGCGCGCCCTCGTCCAGGGTCTGCGCCACGGCCACGCGGCCCAGCAGCTGATTGATGACCCGCTCATACTTCCGGTCGCACTCCACCAATTCGGCGGCCACACCCACAAATCCGTCGGTGCGGCGCAGCTCCGAGGTATTCAGGGACTTGCCGCCCTTGATGGAGGTGAGGGGCAAAAAGGTGGCCCTTCCCGCGCGCGCCGCCTTTAGCGCGCGAATGGCGGCCTTGGCGGTGCTCTCGTCCTCCACCACAATGTTCTGCATGCCCGCCCCCAGGGCGGTCTCAATCGCCAGAGCGTACCGGCTGTCCACCCCGATGAGGGAGCTCACCGGGCCGCACACGCCCCCCAGGGCGCCCTTTTTCGCCTGGCCCAGCACAAACTTCACGCTTCCGGCAAAGCCCTCCATGCCGGCCTCCAGATCCTCCAGCAGCTTGGCGCGCTGGAGCTTGGCCGCGATTTGCGTGTCCAGCTCCCGCGCCTGCTCCCCCAGCTTTTCCAGCTTGCGCCCACGGCTTTCCCGCTTTAGCGCATAGCCCGAGCGGGTGTTTTCCAGGGAGGAGATGGTCTCCTCCTCCTCCGCCGCCTGGGTGCGGCACTCGTCGATGGCCTTCTCCAGCTCCATTACCGCGTCGTCGTGGGCGGTGCTGCTGTGCCGCAGGGCATCCACGCGGCCAAGGCTCTCCTGGATCATGGTCTCCCCAGCGGTGCGGGAGAGCCGCGCCTCGGCCAGCGCCTGGGCGGCCGACGCCTCCCGTATCTCCAGCGCGCCCGCCTCCTCGCCCGCGCGGGCAAGCTCCGCCTGCTTACCGGTGAGGGTTTCCTGCGCCAAGGCAATTCCGGCGGCGAGCTCCGCCAGCGTTTGCTCGTGGCCGAGAAGCTCCCCCCGCTTTTGGGTCAATTCATTTTGAATCTCGCTGTTGCCGCGCCCGGCGCTGTCCAGCTCGCCCTGCAGCCGCGCAATGCTCTGGGTGTTGTGGTGGATGTCGTTTTGCAGCACCGCGATGCGGGATTCCTCCCCCGCGATGTCCTCCTCCATGGCCTTGATGCGCAGGCGGCGGTCATCGGCCTGCACCTGGAGGCTCTGGGTCTTGTCAAAGGCCTCGGTCAGCTGCTCCTCCAGCTCCGCCGACTCCCGCTCCAACTGCTCGTACTCGTTTTTTTGGATGAATACCTTGTCCTCTTGGCCCGCCAGTCCCGTTTTCAGCTTCTCCAGGCTGTTCATCCACACCGAGACCTCCAGCGTCTTCTTTTCGCCGCTGTACTCCAAAAACGCCCGGGCCTTCTCGGCCTGCTCCGCCAGGGGGCCCACCCGGCCCTCCAGCTCCACAAGAATGTCCCGCAAACGCACCAGATTGTCCTCGGTGGCCACCAGCTTGCGCTCGGCCTCCTCCTTGCGGTAGCGGAACTTGGAGATGCCCGCCGCCTCCTCGAAAATCTCGCGGCGGTGCTGGCTCTTGCTGGACACGATTTCGGCGATGCGCCCCTGCCCGATGATGGAGTAGCCGTCCCGCCCAAGGCCCGTGTCCATAAACAGCTCGTGAATGTCGCGCAGGCGCACCATCACCTCGTTGATGCGGTATTCGCTGTCGCCGGAGCGGTACAGGCGGCGGGAGATGGTCACCGTCTCCCCCTCCACGGGCAAAGCGCCGCCGGCGTTGTCGATGCTCAGGCGGACGCTGGCGTAGCCCACCGCCTTGCGGGATTGGGTTCCGCCAAAGATGACGTCCTCCATTTTGCCCCCGCGCAGCGTCTTTGTGGACTGCTCGCCCAACACCCAGCGCACCGCGTCCGCGATGTTGCTCTTTCCGCTGCCGTTGGGCCCCACCACCGCGGTGATGCCGTCGCCAAACTCCAGCGACGTCTTGTCGGGGAAGCTCTTGAACCCCTGTATTTCCAATGCGCGCAGACGCAAGCTTTGTTCACCTCGCTCAATTCATTCATTGCCTGTAATACACATAGTATAACGCACTGTCTAATCATATTTTGTCGGCGGACACCGCCACCTCCAGATAGGCCAAATCGTCCCGCTCCCGGATGGCGGGGCGGTATCCCCGCTCCCGAAGCGCCGCGATGTTTGCCCGCTTCTGGCCCGCCATTTTGGATGCGGCGCCCCGGGCAACCCCAAGGGTAACCCTGCCCGGAGGCAGGCGGCGTTCCCAAAGCTGTGCCAGCGCCCGCTGCAGATACAGCCGGCCCTCGCACAGCTCCCGGAATGCGGGGTGATAGGGCCCCGCCACCCTGTTTTGTTCCAGGCTCTCGCTGTGGTGCAGTCCCAGCCGGATTACCGGAATGCCCCCTTGGTAAAAAAACTCCAGCAGCCCCGCGCACAGCGCCACGGCGTCCTCCAGGGGCTGGGGGTGGTATTCCCCCGCGTCCCACAGCTCCTTTAGCCGGGTGTGGCGCAGCACCACCGTGGGGTAGACGCGCACACAGTCCGGCTCCAGCGCCGCCAGCGCCCGGGCGGTTTTCCACGCGCCCCCGTCCGTGTCGCCGCACAGCCCGGTCATCATCTGCAGCCCCAGGCCCAGGCCATTTTCGCGGATGAGCCGGGCCGCCGCCGCTACCTCCCCCGCGGTGTGCCCCCGGCCGTTGCGGCGCAAAATCCCGTCGTCCATACTCTGCGCGCCCAGCTCCACCATGGACACGCCATAGGACACAAGGGTCTCCACAATATCCTGTGTCACCGCGTCGGGGCGGGTGGACACCCGGATGCCCGTAAAGCCCTCCCCCAAAAACGGCTGTGCCACCGCCAGCAGAGAGCGCATATACGCGGGCTCCACCGCGGTGAAGCTGCCGCCAAAAAAGGCAATTTCGGCGGGACTGCCGCCCAGCGCACCGGCCGCCCGCTCCAGCAGTGCTTGCACCTGCTTTGGCGAGGGGGCCTGTGCCGCGCCGGAAATGGCCCGCTGATCGCAAAAGCTACACCGGTTGGGGCAGGCCAGGTGCGGCACAAACACCGCCACCGTCCTGTGCCGGTTCATTGGCCCATCAGCTTCAGCGCCTCTTTGGCGGCGCTTTGTTCGGCGCTCTTTTTGCTGCGGCCCACCCCCCTGCCGATGACATTGCTGTTCAGGTGCACCTCCACCTCAAACCGCTTGTCGTGGTCGGGGCCGCTCTCCTCCGTCAGCGCGTAATGCAGGCTCTCCTGGGGGTTTTGCTGCACTATCTCCTGCAGCAGCGTCTTGTAATCCTTAAAGCTCCCGCCGTCCTCCGAACGCAGTGTCATCTCCACAAAGGGGATGACAAAATCCCGCGCGCTGTCAATACCCGTGTCCAGGTAGATAGCGGCGATGAGCGCCTCAAAGGCGTCGGCCAGTATGGAGGGCCGCTCCCGCCCCCCGGTCATCTCCTCGCCCTTGCCCAGCCGGAGATAGCCGCCCAGCCGAATGCCGCGGGCAAAACCGCAAAGGGATTTTTCGCAGACCAGGGAGGCCCGCAGCTTGGTCAGATCCCCCTCGGCCAGGCGGTACCGGTGAAAGAGGTAATCGCTGACCACAATGCTGAGAACGGCGTCGCCCAAAAATTCCAGCCGCTCGTTGTTTGCAGTGCCCTTTTTTATCTCGTTGGCGTAGGAGGAGTGGGTGGTGGCCACCAACAGATACTCCCGGTTTTGAAATGTGTAGTGAATGGTTTGCTCCAGCTTGGTGAAATCGGGCCGCGCCATGCGCTCACCTCCATTTTTTATTGCAGTCCCATCGTGGGTTTCATTAGGCCAGCTGTGCCAGCGATTCCCGAATTGTTTCGATGACCCTGTTCTGGCAGCACAGCTTGGCCTGCCGGATTGCGTTTTTAAAGGCGTTGGCGTCGGAGCTTCCGTGGGCCTTGATCACCGGCTTCGCCACGCCCATCAGCGGCGCGCCGCCGTATTCGGTGTAATCCAGCCGCTTTTTGAAATCCATGATGCCGCCTTTGAGCATCAAGGCCCCCAGCTTGCTCATGGCGTTTTTCAGCAGCATGTTTTTCAGCTCAATGCTGATCATCTTCCCCATGCCCTCGCTGAGCTTCAGCACCACGTTGCCCACAAAGCCGTCGGTCACCGCCACATCGCAGCCGCCTAATGGCAGCTCCCGGGCCTCCACGTTGCCCGTAAAATGGATGGGGGCCTTCTCCAGCAGCGCGTAGGCCTCCTGGTGCAGCTCCTGGCCCTTGGTGCGCTCCGTGCCGATGTTCACAAGCCCCACCCGGGGGACTCTTTGCTCCATAATCTTTTCCATATAGGCCGATCCCATGAGCCCGAACTGCATGAGCATGTCGGGACGGCATACGGCGTTGGCCCCCGCGTCAATAAGCATATAGCAACCGGTGACAGCGGGGATAATCGTCCCCAGGGCCGCGCGGCGTATTCCCTTGATGCGCCCCACAATCAGGGAGGCGCCGACTACCAGAGCGCCGGTGCTCCCCGCGCTCACCAGCGCCTGAGCCGCATCCTCACCCAGCAGCGAGAGGCCCACCGCCATGGAGCTGTCGGCGTGGCTCTTCACAATCTCGCCGGGATCCGCCTCCACGGGGATCACCCCGGGCGCATGGACAATCTCCATGCCCTCCAGCGAAATGCCGTTGTCCGCCGCCGACTGGCGCAGCGCCTGTTCATCCCCCACCAAAACGGGAGTAACCCCGTATTCATCCCGGGCGATGGAACAGCCCTTCAGCACCTCCACCGGCGCGTTGTCCCCGCCAAAAGCGTCCACTGCAATCTTCAATAGTCTCCACCACTTTCTAAGGTTTTTTCCAAGCTCTCCAGCGCGCGCCGGGCCAGTGCTTCGTAACGAAGCCGCTTGTCCTTTATCTTGTCCTCCAGCGCCGGAAGAATGCCCATATTGGCTCCCATGGGCTGAAAGTTTTTTATGCCCGCATCACTGATATAGTTCGCCAGCGCCCCCAGCATCGTATCGGGGGGCAAGCGGAGCGGCGGCCCGCCCCGCAGACGGGCCGCCAGATTTTTCGCCGCCAGCAGCCCGCTGGCCGCCGATTCCATATATCCCTCCACCCCGGTGATTTGTCCCGCGAAAAAGATGCGGGGTTCCCGGCGCAGGGAAAAATCCGCGTCCAACAGGCGGGGCGAATCGAGAAATGTATTGCGGTGCATCACGCCGTAGCGCACAAATTCCGCCTGGGCGAGGCCCGGGATCATGGAAAATACGCGCTTTTGCTCCCCAAACTTCAGGTTGGTCTGGAAGCCCACCAGGTTGTACAGCGTGCCCTCGCTGTTCTCCTGGCGCAGCTGCGCCACCGCCCAGGGGCGTCTGCCCGTGCGCGGGTCGGTGAGACCCACCGGCTTCAGCGGCCCGTACCGCAGCGTGTCCGCCCCCCGCTTCGCCATCACTTCCACCGGCATGCAGCCCTCGTACACCGCCAGGGAACCGCGGTCAATATCGTGAAGGTCCGCCCCCTCCGCCTGGACAAGCGCCTCGTGGAACGCCTCGTATTCCTCCCGGGTAAAGGGGCAGTTGACGTAGTCGTCCTCCCCCCGGCCATACCGGGCGGCAAAAAAGACGCGCTCCCTGTCCAGCGAGTCCAGGGTGACAATGGGGGCGGCCGCGTCGTAAAAACGCAGGGTGGCGGCGCCGCACAGCCTCTCAATGCTCCGGGCCAGCGCATCGGTTGTCAGCGGGCCCGTGGCCACAATCACCGGACCCGCCGGAAGCTCCGTCTGTTCCCCCCGCTCCACCGCGATGAGGGGGTGTGCGCACACCGCCTCCGTGGCCAAATCGGAAAACCGCTCCCGGTCCACCGCCAGCGCTCCCCCGGCGGGCACCGCCGTCTTGTCTGCGCATTCCAGCAGCAGCGAGCCCATCCGGCGCATCTCCGCCTTCAGCAGCCCCGCCGCCGACCCCGCCCGGGCGGCCTTCAGCGAGTTGGAGCAAACAAGCTCCGCAAACCCGCCGTACCGGTGAGCCGGGGTCCGCTTTTCCGGCTTCATCTCCATTAGCGTCACCGCCACGCCCTCCCGGGCCAGAGCCCAGGCCGCCTCACACCCCGCCAGGCCCGCGCCGATCACTGTTGCCTTCAAATTACTCCTCCTTGACAACCTCCTGCTCATACCCGCAGCCCTCTTTCAGGCAATGGATCTTCCCGCCCCGGCCCATTTTGCGGAACAGCGTTGTGCCGCATTGGGGGCATTTGTCGGTGAGGGGGCGATCCCAGGTCATGAATTTGCAGTCGGTGTGATCCTCACAGCCGAAATAAGTCTTGCCGTTTTTGCTTTTCTGGGCCAGCATTTTTTTGCCGCATTGGGGGCAGACGCCGCCGGTTTCCTGCACAATCTTTTTGGTGTTGCGGCAATCGGGGAAGCCGGGGCAGGCCAGAAATTTGCCGAAGCGCCCGATTTTGACCACCATGTTGCGCCCGCACAGCTCGCACACAACGTCGGTCTCCTCGTCCGGAACCTTGACCCGGGTGCCCTCCATATTTTTCTCCGCCGTCTCCAGGGAGGTGGCGAAGCCTTGGTAAAAGCCATCCAGCACTTTGTCCCATTGGTCCTTGCCGTCCTCCACCTGATCCAGCTGCTCCTCCATATTGGCGGTGAAATCCACATCCACGATATTGGGGAACTGCTCGCGCATGAGCTTTGTGGTCACCTCGCCCAGGGCGGTGGGCCGCAGGGCCTTGGCCTCGCGCTCCACATAATTCCGCGCCAGCACAGTGGTGATGGTGGGGGCGTAGGTGCTGGGGCGGCCGATGCCGTTTTCCTCCAACGTTTTAATCAGCGACGCCTCGGTGTAGCGCGGCGGCGGCTGTGTGAAATGCTGATTGGGATCCAGAGCCTGGACGCCCAGCACATCGCCCTTGGCAAGGGGGGGCAGCGCACCGGAATTCTCGTCGTCCTCCCCCTCCTTTGTTATTTCGTAGATCTTGGTGAAGCCGTCAAATTTTACGGTAAAGCCCGAGGCGGTGAAGAGATACTCCCCCACCTTGATTTTCACGGAGACGGCATCCAGCAGGGCGTTGGCCATCTGACAGGCCATAAAGCGGCACCAAATGAGCTTGTACAGCTTGAATTGGTCGCCGGACAGGCTGTTTTTCACCTGTTCCGGCGTCAGGTTGGGCATGGAGGGCCGGATGGCCTCATGGGCGTCCTGGGCGTTCTTTTTGGTCTTATAAACCCGTGTGGAAGGGGGCAGGTACTCCTTGCCGTAGGTGGTCTCGATAAATTCCGCCGTGGCAGCCAGGGCCTCCGCCGAGATGCGCAGCGAATCGGTACGCATATAGGTGATAAGGCCCACCGCGCCCATGCCCTCCACTTCAACGCCCTCGTACAACTCCTGGGCGGCCTTCATGGTGCGCCGGGATTGAAAACCCAGCTTTTTGGAGGCCTCTTGCTGGAGGGTGGAGGTTGTAAAGGGCGGCGCGGGAGATTTGCGGCGCACGCTCTTTTTGATGTCGTCCAGAATAAAGTCCTCTTTTTTTAGCTCCGCCACAATGCCGGTGGCCTGCTCCTCGTTTTTGATGGCAAGCTTTTTGCCGTTTTTGGAGTGAAGCTTTGCGTCAAAGGCCTTTTTGGATTTCTTGCCGGTGAGCTTGGCGTCGATGGTCCAGTACTCCTCGCTTTTAAAGGCGCGGATCTCCTCCTCGCGGTCCACAATCAGGCGCACGGCCACCGACTGCACCCGCCCGGCGGACAGGCCCTTACGCACCTTGCGCCAAAGGAAGGGACTCAGCTTGTAGCCCACAATCCGGTCCAGAATGCGCCGCGCCTGCTGGGCGTTGAAGAGATCTTGATCAATTTTTCGAGGCGCATTCATACCGTCCTGAATACCGGTTTTCGTGATTTCATTGAAATTCACGCGGTTGGCGTCATTCATGTCCAAATCCAGCAGCTGCGCCAAGTGCCAGGAGATAGCCTCCCCCTCGCGGTCGGGGTCGGTGGCGAGATACACCTTTTCACTCTTTTTGGCCTCTTTTTTCAGCGTCTTTACAAGGGTCTCCTTGCCCTTGATCTCGGTGTACTG
>Ga0153939_1000478_pt1 | contig 15037 bp, 12 predicted proteins | sample TSNJ023MetaG_FD_104734 | JGI IMG/M metagenome (GOLD analysis project Ga0153939, IMG submission 104734) | Attine ant fungus gardens microbial communities from New Jersey, USA - TSNJ023 MetaG | ecosystem: Host-associated > Fungi > Mycelium > Unclassified | place: USA: New Jersey, Brendan T. Byrne... | reverse complement strand
CTTGAACATTTGGGAGTTTCAGCAAAAAAACAACCGCGTGGCACAAGCCGTTTTCAGCTTATCCATGCGGTTTTCTCTTGGTGATCCATCGGAGATTCGAACTCCGGACACCTTGATTAAAAGTCAAGTGCTCTGCCAGCTGAGCTAATGGATCACGCGATTGTCCGTTTCCGAACAGCTAAAATATTATAACAAGATAAAGGGGGCTTGTCAACCGAAAAAACATTTTTCTTCATCCTTCTCCCCTTCCAGCAAGCCCGTCGGCACATGTCGCCGGAAGTCCTTTGAGCTACTCGTAATCGGTCCTTCAGCCGAATTTTTGCGCAAAAATCACAGCGCCCTTTACAGTGTCAGCCATTTCCCGCCGGATATGCACGCACCCGAAAAGCGCTGAACAGGAATGATCCTCATTCCCTTCCGCACCAGCGTCACACCGGATTTTCCCCGTTCTTCTTTTTGGCCAGCACGATGTATACGATGAGGGAGCCAAAGGAAATCGCGCCGGTGCCCAGCATTGAAACCCAGAACTCCACCGACCAGGGGTTCATGATGGACGCGCCGAGAAGCGTCGTAAAGAGGATACCCGGCAGCATCCCCAACAGCGAGCCGGTCATGTACTTCGGAAAGCTAAACTTTAATATGCCCAGAAGCGCGCTGACCACGTCCAACGGCAGAAATCCCAGAATCCTTAAAAAAAACGATAGAAAGAGCTGGTTTTTCGCATGTTTTTGCACAAAACCTTCAATTTTGGGATACCGCTTCATCATTTTCCCCGTGGTGTCGCCGCCGATTCCGGCAATGCGGGCCAACAGATACGGTACCAGCGCCTCACAGAACGCGCCGGCCAAATTGACAAGCACACCCAGCACCGGGCTGAAGATCAGCCCGACACTGATTTGAAGCACGATGATGGGAAAGAAAACTGTCAAAGATTTCAGCGAGTACAGCAGCAGAATCACCGCGGCCGAAAGCAAAAGGCTCTCCGGCAGCATGTTTACGATGCTGTCCACGGTGAATTTGCTGCGGTTCAGGAGGAAATAAACGATGAGTCCCAGAACCAACAGCACAAAAATCACGCGCAGAACATTCACCGCCACAGATGCCTTTTTCATCGCTTTCTTCCCTTTCTGCATTTTACCGCCTGCTGAAAAACATCGTCGAAATACCGTCAACGAGCAGTACGATACCGGCAATACGCAGCGCCATTTGAAGGGTTCCGAACGGGTTGAACAGCAGCACCAGGCCCGTCAGCAGCATGAGCGCGGCCACAACCGCCGTGCCGATCCACGCGCCGCCGCCCCGCCTGATATCAAGGGCTCCCATTATCTCCGAAATGCCGCTGATGAGCAGGTATATGCCGATCATCATCGGCAGCAGGCTGATGATAAACTCCGGCGAAAACACCAGCAGCACGCCGACAATCAGCAGTAAAATACCCGGCACGATCGAATAGCCGCGTCCCGAAGATGTTATGCGTATGATGCCCTGTACAAGCAGGATAATACCCAAAATCAGGCAGATTACGCGCACGGGGGCTGAGGGCGCCACCACAAGCACGATGCCCGCAATGATGTAGATCAGGGCTGTAAGCGTATTGTTGCTTTTCCATTTTTGAAACATAGTAACCTCCATTCTATTTCGGATAACAGATATCAGTTTTCCGATTTCTCTCATTCGTGTCTTTGACCTGCCGCTTATTACCTTACACCTATTCTCCGATATCTATTGCCTGTCACCTGTTACTTATCTGTTGTAAAAACCTTTTATTTTCGATATAATAGCCTTATCTTTTTTGCTGGGAGAGGTGGGTGCCCGTATGGCCGATTCCAATATCACGAAACGTGCGCTGGCTGAGACCCTCAAGGAACTGATGCAGCAGCAGCCCTTCGGGAAAATCAGCGTCGGCGGCATCTGCGAAAAATGCGGTATGAACCGCAAGAGCTTCTACTATCATTTCCGCGACAAATACGACCTTGTGGGTTGGATTTTTCATACCGAATTCATCGAATCGGTCAATTTACACGAATACGACAGCGCCGGACAGTTCCTGCTGCAAATCGTGCGCTACCTGTACGACGAGCGCGTCTTTTACCGCCACGCTTTGAAAATTGAAGGGCAAAACGCCTTTTCGGGCTATTTCCGACAGACGCTGCGGCCCTTTTTGACCGCCTTCGCACGGGACATCTTCATACGCACGGACGACCCGGATTTTTATACCGGCATTGTGTGCGACGCGTTCATCGCCGCCATCACCACGTGGCTTGCGGATAAAAACCCCGTTCCTCCGGATGAGCTGGGGCGAAACCTGCAGAAAATTCTGCTGCGCTTCTCCAGAAACTTCTTGGAGGACCACGCGGAAAGTCAATAGTAAGTGTTCGTGAATCATTATACCAGCATGATCTTATTCAATATCCCTTGCCTATCACTTGTTCTTTCGGCTTGTGCCGCTGTAGAATCTCGTGCAGGGTTTTCGTGTCTAAGCTCTGTTCAGTAGGAGCCTCCCGCAAATCAGTGCAGCGCGTCACCGCGCCGTCCGGCTGGATGCCGAGAAAACACATGTCGTCGGAGATGATTTCATCCACATACAGGCAGTCGGAGTAAAAATCCACCAGGAACAGCGGCGGATTCCCTGAATCCCGTATGCTGCGCACAGTCTCCCGCACACGCTCAGACTGCGAGAGCGGACAGTCCCCTTTGGCCGCGAACACGGCGAAAATGCAGTGCTGTAAAAAAGGCAGGGACAAAAACTCCCGGTTTACGATTTTTTCGGCCTCTCTTTCATCATAGAGCACCGTCATACTGCACATACAGCGGTTCTCACTGAGCAGCCCGATTGCACGGCCTGTGTCCTCTGCGAGATAGACAGAAAACGCCGCGTTTTTCAAAGCGGCAAAATCCTCCGCATTCTCAGGCTTTACAAGCTCCGGCGGGATATGCACAATAAAGGCGCAGCGCTCAAAACGTGCCATAACCTCCATCAGCTCACGCTGCGGAGCGACAGTGTCTTCAACAAACATATGATATGCATAAATCCCTTCCGCCATACCCTCGTTTATCAGTTGATCCACGCGGTGCGGTGTCAGCAGGCCGTCGGAGCGAAGATGCAGCGTCAGGCTCCACGGGATATTGTAGCCTTCCTTTTTTTCCCGCGCGCGGATCTCTCCGGCGCCTCTTGTAAAAGCGTGAAGGCCCATATTGATACCGAAACCTTTGATTTTCTCCGCATCCACGCTCATGACCAGCTTCTTGCCCAAGTCATAGTATTTGCTGTTTTCATCGTCCATCAGCCGCCTGGACAGGTGGAAAAACTGCTTTTGAAAACGCCCTTTTGAAAACTGCGCACCAAAATCGATTAAGTTCCGGATCGCCCGCTTGGGGTCTTTTTTTATATCCCGAATATATTTGTCCACGACGGTTTCCACACTCACCCTTTGTATATCGACTTTCATAAACACCTCTCGGCAAGCTATCATTACTGTTATCCAATAATGACGATGATTCAGATGTTATATTCCCCGCCACAGGCGGGGAATATAACATCATTTACTTCCTTCAATAGAAATTAGCATCCGCATATGATTTTGGTACCCTTACTATACTCCTTTTTCAGAATGTATGAAACGGACAATCCGTAAACATTGTCCTACAGAAGTCTTAAGGAGCAGGTAATAGCGAATAGCTATTTTCGCATCGTTTTATTCAGTATTACTTATCAATTCCTTGTCACAAATTACCTTTTACTTGCTTGCCCTTGTAAGTTTTTGCCAATTTTATGTCGATTTTTGCGGTTTATTATATGTAAAATATTTATGAACTGGGTTTTCTTTTTCACAGGAAAACGGTATACTTAGCATGTGGAAATCTGTACAGGAAATGAATTGATGGGTGGATAAGATGGACTATAACAAGATAACCAAGACCTTTTCCAAGGACAACACAAACTTTCTGGATGTAGACGGAAACGGCGGCATTCCCTCCGACCTGCTGCGAAGCATTTATCAGTTATATAATTCGGCAATTATGGAGGTGCGCACCAAGCTGGAGATCCTCGACAGTGAGTTCCATATCCGTCACGACCACGACCCCATACACCACATCGAGTACCGGCTCAAATCCCCGGCAAGCATTTTGAATAAGCTGCAGAAGCATCAGGTGGAACAGATTAACCCCGCGGTGATCCGTGCGAAGGTGCGGGACATCGCGGGTATCCGCGTCATCTGTAATTACGTGGAGGATATTTACCGGATCGCCGAGCTTATGCTCTTTCTAAACGACGTGAAGTTGCTCCGGCGCAAGGACTACATAGAAAACCCCAAGCCCAGCGGTTACCGCAGCCTGCACCTGCTGATTTCGGTGCCCGTGTTCCTGTCGCGCAAAACCGAATATATTCCCGTCGAAATACAGATACGTACAATCGCGATGGACTTCTGGGCCAGCCTGGAACACCACCTGAAATACAAATCCAACCTGAACATTCCGCCGGAGCTGAAAACGGAATTGTTCGACTGCGCCAGCTCAATTGCAGAGCTGGATTTGAAAATGCAGTCCATACAGAAGAAAATCGGGGATTATCAGTTTCCGAAAGGGCAGTGACGGGCGTAAAGTTATCCATACCCGGTTTCGATCCGCATCGGGGCCGGGTATTTTGAAACCGGTGTGATGGCCGATCAGCGTCCAGCCAGCCTACGCCGGGATAAAAGACAGGAGAAAGAATGTGGCGAGGGAACTATATCTTGGATACCGTATCACAGCGCATTTTTATGATGTGGATTTTGTTCACAATTCCAAACAGTAAACCTGCTCACCCTCTTCCTCTCCCCTGAACCGGAAGCCCAGATTTTCAAGGAGCCGCACCGAGGCCGTGTTCCCCGGCAGCACCCCCGCAAGTATTTTCTCCGCTCCGCTTTCCTTCGCCCATTCGATGATGCCGCGGGCGGCTTCAGCCGCATAGCCCTGCCGCGCATACTTTGGATGGATCGTGTAGCCGATCCAGAAGGCAGCCCCGTCCTTTTTAAGGTAGATGTCGCCGATGAGCCCGTCTGTCTCCGAAAGAGTAACGGCCAGCTGCATGCCTTTTTCAGGTTCGGGCGTCTGCAGGAGCTGCGCTTCATATATCTCCTTTTCGAGGTCTTTGAAGCCCTGAAAGCGCATCCAGTCCGGATTGTTGCGGTATTCCATAAAGGGATTGATGTCTTTAGCAGTAAAATATCGTATCGTCAGGCGCTCTGTCTGCACTTGCATGTTTTCTCCTTTTGGCTTGCTGCCATCAATATCCTATCATTGGGATTTTTTCCGGCATTTCGGAAAACGCCGGCATTTCGCCGTTTTTCACCTGATACAGCACTGCGCTGCTTTCTTTTGCGGCCGCAAACAGCTCCTTATGGGGCTGCATACACACATCCACCATACCGATCTGGTAATTCTCGCCGTCAAAACGGCCTAGACAGAACTGGTCGTTATACTGAAACCAGTGAGCCCCCACGCCATATGGATGCGCCGCGCATTTCTCCACATACAGCCGCCACAGCTTCGCCCGCTCCTGCTGGTTTTTCACGCCCTTAAGCCCCGTTGCGGGCAGTCCCCTGTCCAGAGCCCCCGCGTGGAACTCTCCGATCATGATGGGTAAGTCGACTCCCGCGTTTTTCACAAAGTCCATTTCCGGTGTGGGATCAAACGCATAACAGTTCAGTGAAAACACATCAAAGAACTCCCAGCCCGCCATCATATCCGGATTCTTCGCCTCCGACCAGCGCAGCCCCAGATTCAAGTGGTTCGGGTCCATTTCCTTACACTGAAGGGCCGGGATACGGATATACTCGCGGATCAAAAAGATGGAATACTCCCGCAAATCCTCCTTCGAACCGGGATATACGGCGCGGCAATCCTCTATCGGCCGCCGGAGCGCGGCAAAGTCCGCAAAATCGCTTCCCCACGCGGTGTTGAGCTTCCCGATTATCTCATACCGCTCCCGCAGGAAACCGATGAGCCCCTGCTTACAATATGTATCCCTATCATGATGCAGCACCTCGTTTGCCACCGACAGCCCCGGCACGAAGCCAAACTCCGGCTCGTTGCGCATAAAATAGCCTACAAGGAACGGGTCGTCCTTCCACTCCCACAGCGTTTCGGCGAAAGCTCGGGATTTTTCCGCGTATTCCGGTGACAGCACATCCGGAAAATCCCGGAAAATCAGCGTGTCCGTGGACGGAAAGTCTGGCAGCTGCCGCACATACGGCAATTTGCTTTCCCCTGTATTCACGTCCAGCCCCGGAAAGTTTCCCTGGCAGTTGATGCCGCCGCCCATGAGGATGTGGTAGGAAATCTCCTTCCACTTTTCTTCATATGCCACACCGTAAACTCTTCGAAGGTTTGCCCGGGGAAAATCGAACATTGTAAATTCCTCAGGCGGCATATAGAGCGTACGCTGCATTGTGCCGCTTTTATAGAATCCGCCGTACTGCGGATCGTCTTGAGCAGGCAGCCAGTCGCAGAAATTCTCCGTGCCGTCTACGCGCCCCATTTCGCCCATATGGGTGCCGCAGGGTCCGAGCGAGAAGTACTCGCAGCCCTCGGGGTCCACCAAATGCCAGCGTCCGTCAGAAGTTTTCACCGTGGAAAAGAACCCCGCGGCCTCTGCGAGCTTCCGCCCGCTGTCCCCACCGAAGCGGTTCCAGTGAGGGAACGGGTATTTCGCCATCCCTTCGTTTTCGTGCATGTGCGCTTTCAGCTCCGTCTCATTTTGGATCTTTCCGGACCAGTCCTTCACCTTCCACTGGCCGAATTCGTCTACCAGCTTCACATTAGGAACCGGATATTCTTTTGGTTCCTGGTTGCTGAGCGTGAAATTCTCAAAGACTATCCGCACATCCTCGAAGCAGTCCTCCATACCCAGCTCCACGCGCTCCACCTCGAAAAGCTTTGTGCGGTTGCCGTGCACCACCAGCTTCAGCCGGCCGGGAGTACGCGTGGTGTAAATGGTCCCGGCGTCCAGCAGGTTCAGGTCAAAGCAGACGAGGGTTTTGACACGCGGCAGCAGTCCGAAGCGGATTGTGAGGCGCTCTTTTTCCTCTCCCGGCATGAAAAAGCGCAGCATAAGCGGCACGCAGTGGTCACACAACAGCGTAATACTGCCGATAATATAGCGCCTTTCCCCCTGTAACACGCCTGCAAGGGAGACCCCACCGCCGTTTTTCCGAAGCAACGCCTCCAGTCTGTTTTTACTTTGGTTTAAAATCTCCGCGTCCCGCGGCTCGGAACAGGTAAAATCAAGTTGGATCATCGTATACTCCTTTAAAACAATTTTGGCTAATTAACCATTATTTAAAGCGACAATAAATCATTTTTACTCAATTTCCCCCATATTAGCACAGCAGTTTTCCAAAGTCAACGCGATTTTTCGTTTTGCCATTGATTCAATTTTTGCGTTCCTCTTTATGTGCCAGTAGAATATAATAAACGCCCAAAGGAGGAACCGTATGCCTCGCTTATCCGACATAACGGCATCTTTGGACTGTCCACCGCCACCATCTCCAACGCCTTCACGGGGAAGGGCCGCCCGCTTTACACGGTGGAACGTGAAACGCTGAACCGGCATATCCTGAAAATTCTGCAGAGCGTCGAAACCCCTGTCAGAAGCCTGCTTTCTATCTGCGAATAAGCCCGGGCTATGGAAGGCCTGCTTCCGGATGTGCCCTTTCCTGTGGTTTCGGTTTTCCGCACACGGGAACACCCTACGGCTTTACTCCTTCTTGCTCTTACGCCGCGTCAGCAGTTCACCGCCGATTCCGGAGGCCTCCGGGGATCTTTCTTTCTTTTCCCCCGGTTTTTCTTTGGCCCAGCGTTTCGCCTTCGGGACCGCCTGCAGGGTTTCAGCCGCTGCTCCTGAGACGACCGGCGGAGTTTCCGCCGCACCGGCATGTGAGGCTGCCGTAACCGGCACACGCGCCTGTTTCTGCTCCCGGCGTTTCCGGCGCTTTGCAGAAAAACGTTCCAAAACACGCTCGGCTGCGGCCTCCCACTGTAAACGCCTGGCCAAAATGTCCAGGAAAAACAGGATCAGTCCCGCAAGCAGCAGCGGCAGCGACAATTCCACCTGATGGGACACGGCGTTGAGGGGAGCGTCGAAAATCGACGCCACATCGTCAAGGTATGCGCCGCCGCCGGCATTGAGCAGCTGTGAAAGCGCCTGGTGCCCCGGGTCCTCACGGATGTCGTACTCCGCCGAGTAACCCCGCACCAGCCCGCCCTGGATACTGTTTGTCACCTGACCGTCCTGCGTCTGCTCCACCTTGACGGCGTATGCGCCCTCCTGCGCGGCTTGAAAGTCCCCTGCGAATTCGCCGGGCTTTGTCAGCACCAGGGGCACCTCAAATTCACTGCCGTCAGGGGCGATGACGGTGGCGGAGGTTTTGGCCTGATCCTTTCCCTCCACCTCAAAACGGATGCTCCCCGTGCCGCCCTGCTCGGTAAGGGACAGATAACCCTGCCCCGTGTCCTCCTTGAGAACAGCCATCAAAAATCCGCTAAAAAAGGCCGCGCCCCGGTCCCAATCGAGATAGCTTTCGCTCCAGATGCCGGCGGTATCGCTGGTCCAGGCCACCACCTGACCCGCGCCGTACTGCCACGAGCTGAGAATCGGCAGGCCGTTGTCGCTTTGCAGCGCCACCGTTGCGGTGGGCTTTGCGATTGTCGCAAGAAAGCCTGTTAGCTCCGGCAGACCGTCCTTAAAGTCCGCCGTTAGGGGAGACGGCATGACAAACTGGGGGTAAAACGTACGGTTCTGCAGATAGCTCTGGGTGCTGAGCTGGGTTTCTTTGGCAAATATCGCCGGGATATTGTCGGCGGCGTCCACATGATAGAAGCGTCCGCCGCCGATTTCGCTAAGGCGCTCCATGAGCCCCGTATTGGCGCCGCGACCCATCGCCACTGTGGACACGGTGATGCCGTCTTTGCGCATTTCGGTGATCAGCCCTTCAAAGCCGCTGTCGGCGGGTTCGCCGTCCGTCATCAGAATCAGATGCTTGATGGCCGCGTCCGATTCCGTCAGCGCGTCATAGGACTCCTTGATGGAGGAATACATCATCGTGCCGCCGCCCAGCTGCAGTCCGCCGATCAGATCCTTGACCTCTTCGGCGTTTTCCGCCGACTGCAGCGGAGCGATCCACTTTGCCGTGTCCGAAAAAGCGATGACGCCCACCTCGTCCTGGGGTGTCAACTGCTCCACCGCGCGCTGAGCCGATTCTTTCGCGAGATCCAGCCGCGTAAGGCCCATACTGGCTTCAGCCATACTGCCCGAGTGGTCGATAGACATGACCATCGCAAGGCTAGGCACGTCCAGCTTGTTTCGCACATCCGACTCCACGGGGAGAATTTTCTCCAGCCCCGAGCCGATGTAGCCGCCCAGCGCATAGCTGTTGTCACCGCCCACAAGAGCGAAGCCGCGCCCGAGGGTTTTCACAAAGCTGTCAAGATTTGCTGTCTGCTCCGCCGTCAGTTCGCCGGCGTTCACATTGACAAAGAGCACCGCTTCGTACTGCTGCAGGCCCTCCATATTTTTCGGGAAGGCCTGAGGTTGGATGCGCTCGGCGGAAAGGCCTGTGGACAGCAGCATTTTTTCAAACTCTTCCCCCTCGTTCTCCGCGCCCTCCACCATCAAAAGCTTTGGTGCTCCCAGCACCCTCGCCACTGTGGATTTCTGGTTGTTTTCCGGAACGCCGCCGCTCTCCTGCAGCACGGCCCGGTAACCCACAAGACCCGTACTGTCCGCGATATCTTGAAACACAAAGCTGTTTTGGCCTTTTTGCAGGTTCACCTCTTCTTTACTCAGTACTGTGCTGCCACCGTACAAAATCAGTGTGACCTTCTTTTCCACCTCCGACTCCACCTCAACGTGGATATCGAATTTTTCATTTTCATAGACAATTTTCGGTACGTCCACCGCGCTGACCTGGGCGTCGCTGGTTGTCTTCGTCTCATAAAGCCACGCGTCCGCGCGGATCTGCCGGGCGCTCATGAGCGCCGTCACACGGCTCACATCCCCGGCATTGTCGCGTCCGTCGGTGAGAATCAAAATTCGGCGCGTGACGTCGTCGCCGAAAAGAGGTGCGCCAAAACGCACGGCCTGCTCATAGTCTGTGGCGCTGTTTTGGTTCTGCTCGCTGAAACGGCCAAAGGAGGCGCTGCTGAACTTCTTTTCAAGCACCGTGTCTTCACCGAAACTGAGCACGCCCAGGCTATAATTGTCCGGCATCGCCTTTTCGATTTCGCGCACCAGCTTCTCCTGCTCAGATTTTTCGTCCAGCATGCTTTCCGAGCGGTCCGCGAGAATCAGCAGCTCCACCTTGTCGCTGCGGAAAACCATACAGGTGCCCACAACAGACAGGCAGATCAGGAGCACCGCAAGGCTGCGCAGTACAAGGCTCGTTTTCCCCTTGAGACTTCTTCGGCCCTTTCGCAGGAAAATCCCGATTGTCACGGCAAGGCCCGCCGGAATCAGCACTAAAAAGTATGGCCGTAAAAATTCAAGTCCCACGATGATACACCACCCATTCCACAAGCATCAGAAGCAGCGCCAAAATGGCGATAAACGGCAGCAGCAGGCTAAGGCGGCTGAAGTTGCCCTGGGCTTCCTGCGCTTCGGCGCTGTCCGTCATCGCCGCGGTGTACAGGTCGCTTTCCGCGGCGCCGCCGGTTAAAACATTCACGGCAAACTCCGTCTGGAGAACCGCCTCGCCCTCGTTATCCCGCTGCGACAGCCCGTAAAAGCCCGGCTCATCCGTTCCGGTAAACTGCAGGGCCGTCTGGTCCTGTACCACGCGGCCGTCCGGCAGCTCCACGCTGTAAGACACAGAGTCGGCTCCCAAAGCCACGGGCACTGCTTCATATACGGTCGCCATCCCCGTCTGTCCGCCCTTTGCGGGCAAAAACCATTCCAATATGTTCTGCACCAGAATGGGGAAGTCCTTTGTCATGGGTAAATTGCTGTTGTGCAGATCAAACCCGAACGCCAGGCGCTTTGCCGGGCCCTCGTCGGACGCGAGAATCAGCGGCTCAGCGCCGTTATACACAAGGGGATGCGACGCGGGGTCCTTCGCCTCAATACCCTGCAGACGCGCAAAGGCCACTGAGTTCAGGTCCACATGCTGGAACAGCATCTCGGCAAGGGCCGTACTGGCAGTTTTCAGACCCTGGGGTTCCATGTCAAAAAGAGAAATCCAGTCGTTTTCGGCCTTCGGGGCTATGAGCCACAGATTTTTATTATCCGGTAAAATCTCAGTGGCGGTACCGTCGCCGATGATCAGGTCGTAATCGTCAAAGGGCAGCTCCTCCTCAGGCGTGCTCTTATACAGCTCCATGTCGTCACGCAGCAAAATGGCCTTCTCGAGAAACACATTTCGCTCGGTCTGCAGCAAAATCTTGTAGTTCCCGTGGTCCTGTACGGCGCAGTAGGCGTAGTTGTCCGCTTCCAGCGCGTCTGCGGTGCTAAGCGCCAGCATCAGCCGCTGCGCTTCAGGGTCGACCCCGTCAAATATGACGTTCGCCCGGTTTTCCCCTTTAAACTCCACATCCTGAATGTCTACAAGCTCGCCGTCGCGCCAAAGCTCCACGGCCGTAGTATCCGCCCCGGCGTGGTTTTCGATGAGGCCCAGCACGCTGAGCGTCCGGTCCTCGCTGTTTCGCGTATAGCTGACGGCGCCCACCGCAAGATTCGGTGCGCCCTTTGCCACATTGCGGACGCGGACGTTCTCCGGTATCTGCTCGATGCTTTTATCGGTAAACAGTGTGATGGCCGCACTTTCCTCATCCTTTTCGAGGGACTTCGCCAGCTGCAGCGCCTCAAAAACGCCGCTGCCGCCGTACTGGGCGCTGACATTCTGCAGCAGCCCGCGCAGCTCTCCCTTGTCGGAGGAGTCCGCCACTAGAATTTCGTTCCGGTGTCCTGTGAGGATAAGGCTCATCTCCTCGCCGGGCTGCATTTGATCAATGAGCCGAAGTACCTCCTCCTTTGCTTTTGCAAGACGGCTCTTCCCGTCCTCTTCCGCCCGCATACTCAAAGACACATCCAGCACCACAATGCTGTTCTGCCCAAGGCCGGGGCTGCGAAAAGCCGGCTGCATGAACGCGAAAATTAGCGCGCAAAGCGCTAAAAGCTGTAGAAAAAACAGCAGGCTTTTCCGCCACTTCTGCCACGGATGCGATGCCTCCCACTGGCTTGCGGCCTTTCGCCATAAAAAAGTGGACGGCACTTTTTCCTCGCGGTACCGCCTTTTTAAAAGATACAGCAATATGAAAGCGGGGATGAGCAAAAACGCCAGGGCCCCATAAGGATTTTGAAATTGCACACGTACCCCCTTTTTTAGGTAACAAGTAACAGATATTCCTTCTGTTAGCTTTGCGTAATATTCAACCAATAGCTCTTACCTTTTACCTGTTCGTAATCACTTTTTCCAACTATCTTTTATCTGTTCCTTGTTACTTATTTTTTATTAACTGTTCTAGGACTGCCTGCCGCAGGTCCATGCCTGAGGAAATCCGCTCATAGTAAAATCCGTGCCGGTGGCAGGCTTCCCGCAGCCCTGCCGTGAAGTCCCGCAGAGCCTCCTCGTAAGCGCGCAGCAGCCCGGGGCTGATTTCCACTTCCCGGCGCTCCCCTGTTTCCGCGTCCAGCAGCCGCACTTCACCTTCCTGACTGGGGCTTAGCTCCTGTGGCCCCAGAATATGCACCAATGTCGTCTTCTGTTTGTAATACCGCAGATAACCCAAAGCATCCTCGAGGCTGTCGTCTGAGAAGCCGTCGGTAAACACATAGCAGATGCCGGAACCCGAACCAAAGTGCAGCCGGGTGATACTTTCATACAGCTTTGTACCGGGACTCACGGGTATGTCTTCCAAATATCCGGCTGCCCGCAAAAACGACGCCTTTCCCGTAACTGGGCCAAAGCTTTCACCGGAAGTCTCCCCCAAGACTGTGATGCTCATCTGGTCATAACCGCTCAGCGCCAAATACCCCATCGTCAGCGCCAGACGCTTCGCCATCAGGGCTTTGCCGTACATCTGCATGGATTCGCTGTTGTCGATGAGCATGTGAAACTGCATTTGCCGCTCTTCCATAAAGAGCTTCAAAATAAGCTTGCCGAATCTCGCGTAAGCGTTCCAGTCCACACGCCGGAAGTCGTCCCCCAGGCGGTATTCCCGGAAGTCCGAAAACTCCGAGGAGACGCCCAGCTGTTTGGACATCCGTCCGCCACCGCTTTGCCCCGCCGCCTTATGCCGGAAGTGCAGCCGAAGCTGCTCCAACTGGTTTAAAAATTCCGGGTCAAACAGCGGCTCAGCCATTTTTGCCACCTGTCTGTGTCACTTCCGTGAGCAACCGGGCGATGACCGTTTCAGTGGTCTCCCCTTTGGAAAGCGCCTCAAAGTTGCACACAATGCGGTGGCGCAGAACCGGATAGGCCACATAGCGCACATCGTCAAAGGAAACATTATACCGCCCCTCGAACAGGGCCTGGGCCTTCGCCGCCAGAATCATGGCCTGGGCCGCACGGGGGCTTGCCCCGTAGCGCAAAAACTGCTTTGTTACCGGCGCGGCGATGTCGCTGTCACTGTGGGTGCTGAGCACCAGACGCAGCGCGTAGTCCCGCACGGCGTCCGCAATCGGCACCTCTTTGGCCACCGCACGCATCTGCAAAATCGCATCGCCGCCCGCCACGCTTTTCGCCTGCTTTTCGGCAACTCCCGTGGTCATATCCACAATCTGGCGCAATTCGTCAAGCTTCGGAAATTCCACCCACAGCTTGAAAAAGAACCGATCCAGCTGGGCCTCGGGCAATGGATAGGTACCCTCCTGCTCCATCGGGTTCTGCGTAGCCAGCACGAAAAACGGCTCCGGCAGATGATGGCTTTCGCCGCTCACACTGACAGTATGCTCCTGCATCGCCTCCAAAAGGGCGCTTTGGGTTTTAGGCGTGGCGCGGTTTATTTCGTCCGCCAATACGATATTACTGAAGACAGGGCCCTTTTGGAATGTAAATACATTCTGCCCCGCCGCGTCTTTCATCACGATGTTCGTGCCCGTCACGTCGGCGGGCATGAGGTCCGGCGTGAACTGGATTCTTGAAAACTGCAGGTCCAGCACCCGGCCCAGCGTACGCACGAGCCTGGTCTTGCCCAGCCCCGGCACGCCCTCCAGCAGCACGTTGCCGCCGCAGATGATGGCGATGAGCAGCTGCCGCACGATTTTTTCCTGGCCCACCATTTCGGTGGCAATCTCCGTCTGAATCGCTTTGACCTGAACATGAAACTCTTTGATTGTTTTTTCGTCGCTCATTTTTTTCCTCTCTCACGGTTTTATACGGCATCGGCTTTCCTCATGCCGCGGTTAGACTTGTTTGCTTTTCGCACGGGGTGCTTATGGCTCTGTGAGCCACCGGGAAAAACCCGGGTGGGGTTTTTCCCGGCAGAAAAGGTTCGGTGGACCTTTCCTGTGCTTTCTTTTTGGAAAGGACCTCAGGGCGCTTCTTCAATACCCGCAAGCTTTCAAAAGTCTTATCAATTTTATTGCCGTCTTTTTAGTTTTGCAGTGCTGAGAAGTACTCCTCCACATAACGCTGGGCTGCCGGAGGAAGCTGTTCACGCTTTGCGGCGGCCACCGCCGATTTACCGTATTTTCCCACCACCTGGCTGTAAGGGATATAGCCGTCCAGCGTTCCGTCGCCGGCGTTCGTTTCCGCCTGCTGCCGGGGGCCGTCTTCATTCAGCTCGCCGTTCAGCTCCACGTCGCTGCCGTTGCCGTTCACACGTGAGTCGTCATAGATTTTTTCCGGGTCCACCACGTCACCGGAACCCGCCCCGGCTCCGTTTCCTCCCTGACCCTGACCGGAACCTGAGCCGCTGCCGTCGCCTTGACCCTGACCGGAACCTTGACCCTGTCCGCTGCCCGAGCCTTGCCCCTGGCCGGAACCCTGACCTTCTCCTTCACCCTGGCCCTCACCTTCGCCGCTGCCGCCTTTCAGCTTGCCTGCGTCGCCTGTGAACGCCG
>Ga0153939_1000476_pt1 | contig 15043 bp, 19 predicted proteins | sample TSNJ023MetaG_FD_104734 | JGI IMG/M metagenome (GOLD analysis project Ga0153939, IMG submission 104734) | Attine ant fungus gardens microbial communities from New Jersey, USA - TSNJ023 MetaG | ecosystem: Host-associated > Fungi > Mycelium > Unclassified | place: USA: New Jersey, Brendan T. Byrne... | reverse complement strand
CCTGAGCCGGATATGTACCAAAGCCTGCGTCTTACCGACTACCAAAAAAATGTGATTTATACGGAATTAGAATATCCCGGCGTACAGAATAAAAACGCACATGACGACCCAAATCAAAACCGTGACAAGCAAGGGCTTGTCCCTAAGTAACACATGCTCGGGAGCCTCCGTAAGTCCCTTGCCCGATAAATATTGATAACGGAATATCCCATATAAGACTACAGGTATGGTGGTCATCAATTCAGTATGGTCATAGCTTAAGGTGTAAAGGCAATATGACATTAGGGTGCAGGAGGTCACTACATTAAGCATTTCATTAATAAAATCCGGAGTATAATATGTTAAAGTTTTTCTGGAGCCGCTTTCACCGGACGGAACGTTCAACAGCTCCGCTTTTCTTTTTTGAAGGGCAAGAAAAAGGGCCAAAAGTATAGTGCACAGCAACAGCCAGTTGGAAAAATATACGTTTATAAGTATTGAGCCGGTAACCCCTCTGATAACAAAGCCTATGGAAATTGTAAGTACGTCCAGTATGACTATATTTTTTAGAAAGAAAGTATAGGCAAGCATAAGAACTAAATACAAAAGCCCCATTACCATAAAAGCAGGCTTCAACCTGTAAGAGAAGAATATGGCGGCGGACAGTATTACAGCTAAAAGCCCTGCCGCGGCGGAAAGGCTAAGCTTCCCGGAGGCCAGGGGCCTGAGTTTTTTTTGCGGATGAAGCCTGTCCTTTTCCCTGTCGGCGATGTCGTTTATAATGTAAACGCTGCTGGAAAAAAGGCAGAATGTCAAAAATCCGCAAAATGTCTTCAAAAAAAGCCCGAAATCAAACAAGTTTCTGGAAAACACCAGCGCGGCAAAAAGTATGAGGTTTTTAATCCATTGCTTCGGCCGAAGCAGGGCAATAAGGTATTTTATATTCATGAAAGCTCCTTGATGGTTATTTATTGTCTGAAATATATTTATCTAAAAATACGATAAGCTTTCTCAACGTGTCCTCGCTTATTGCGTGCTCAATCAGACACGCTTCTTTTTCCGCGGTTTCTTCATCAACGAGGAGTACCGAATTAAGGAGCTGCTTTACCGCAACATGGCGCTTTAATACATTTTTCGCCATTTCCTCACCTTTTTCGGTGAGACTGATTAATCCATAGTGTTCCTGGTCCAAAAGCCCCTGCTTTTTTAATATGTTCATGGCTTTGTTGACGCTGGGCTTGGATATGTTCAGCTCTAACGCTACGTCGGTTACCCGTATTTCGTTGTTGCGCTCCTTTAAAGATAACATGGTTTCCAGATAATCTTCAAGAGAGCTGGTAATTTTGATTTTAGGATTTGAGCCGATTAAAACGGACATGAAATTCAACCTTCTTTCTAAATGCTATCCGCTATATGCCAATATATCTTCATAAGGCTTTCCACCGCGACAGGGCCGTACCAGTCAATTTCAAGACCGTTCAATATCCCTGCCGAAGCTAAACGGTTGATCCTTTCCTGAGCCCAGTCCGGTACGTCCAGGGTTTCATATGTACCCTCCGATTCAGAGTAAAGTCCTGATAGCATCAGGCATAGATCCAGCATAGTCGCGCTTTCATCAGGGCGGAAGGTCCCGTCTCCGTAACCGCTTATAAGAAGATTGGAGACTGCCGTCATGATCTCCTCATAATGCGGCGAGCCGGGTGTTACATCGATAAATTCCTTAACAGTCTCTTTTTGCTCAAGCTTCATAGTATTTACAATAAAGGCGGCTGCCTCTCCGCGCGTGATCATGCTCCGGTCTTTAGCGCCGAAAAGCTCGTAAAAGTCTATAGTCCTTACGATGCCGGGCGAGTGGTTAAAAAGGTAGCTTTCCCCATAGTACTGATAAACCCCCAGCTTTGTCAGCGCCGCGGTTGCTGTTCCTTTCTGTCCGGTATTTAATATCTTGACTGTTCCGTCAGGGTGAGTAAGATGAATCTTTACATTCTCCACACCGAAGACCTGGGTGTTTTTGACCCAGCCTGCATTTTCCTGCTTCCATTCGGTGTATTCGGTAAGCAGAGTAAATAAAACCGAATTGTTTTTTTCCTCCGTTGTAAATTGTGAAATTATGGAGGTCTCCTCAGGGTCTCCATAATAGAGTAGTACAAGATCGTTTTCTTCTAAGGCAAGCTCTATGAATCCGTCCGGATTTAATATTTGAGCGTCCCTGACTATACACCCAAGCCATCTGTCATTATCGCCAAAATGAGTGTTCTCAATACCGTTTACGGAGTATATCCGGCTTTTATGACCATCTTGTATAAAGGTTAGTTCCAGGTTTTTCTCCGCGGCTAGCTTTTGGATAGCTTCTTTGAAGGTAAAAGCCTTGATATTTCTACGGGCGAGATTTTTATCGTAGCTTTCTATGGATACAGTGACATTGTATCCCTGACTAAGGTCTGCGTAGACGGTTAAATTTGAGCAGAGAAAAATTAAAGCTAAAAAACAAGTGATTATCTTTTTCAAATTATTTACCTCCTCTTATGTATACTTTTAACTACTACATATACGCTTAACAATTATTTTTGGCCAAATTATATCATAGGTTTGTTTAAGCTTGCAAATCATGTTGAAACGTGATTTGATTTAGTTTATAATGTAACGAAAATTTTTCGCAAAGGATTGAGTTAAATGGCTAAAGGAAATAGCGGCGGTTACGGCGGCGGCGGTTTTGGCGGAATGAATATGAATAACATAATGAAGCAGGCAAAAAAGATGCAGCAGCAGATGGAGGAAGCGCAGCAGACGCTGGCGGAAAAAACTCTGGAGGTTTCTTCAGGAGGCGGCGCGGTCAAGGTTGTTATTTCCGGACAGAAGGAAATAAAAGAAATTGCGATAAAGCCTGAGGTGGTAGACCCGGAGGATGTTGAGATGCTGCAGGATTTAGTCATGTCCGCGGTAAACGAGGCTATCCGTCAGGCGGATGAGCTGGCGACGTCTTCTATGAGCGGTATCACCGGAGGAATGAACCTTCCGGGGATGTTCTAACCGGAGGCCGGTATGAATTATTACGGCGACCCTGTCACAAGACTGATAGAAGAGCTTTCCAGATTACCTGGTATAGGAGGCAAGTCTGCTCAAAGACTGGCCTTTTATATTATATCCTTGCCTGAGGAAAAGGTTATGGCGCTTTCAAACGCGCTTGTTGAGGCGAAAAAGAATATTTGCTACTGTTCTCATTGCTGTAATCTTTCTGACGACGACCCGTGCCCGATTTGCGCAAACGCAGGAAGGGACCATAGCACCATTATGGTGGTGGAAACTCCGCAGGATATGGGAGCCTATGAACGCACTAACGAATACCATGGAGTGTATCACGTTCTTCACGGAGCCATATCGCCCATGAACGGCGTCGGCCCGTCGGATTTAAAAATTAAGGAATTGCTAAGAAGGCTGGAGGATACCAACGTATCTGAAATAATACTGTCTACCAACCCTAATGTGGAGGGGGAGGCCACAGCTATGTATATAAGCAGGTTAATAAAGCCTTTGGGCGTTACTGTAAGCCGAATAGCCCATGGAGTGCCGGTAGGCGGCGATTTGGAGCATATTGACCAGGTAACCTTATCCCGGGCGCTGGAAGGGCGTAGGGAAATGTAAGTAAAGACGAGGAGATGCATTATGGATAAAACGAGAGAAGATATTTTGTTCTTTTTGGAAAAGGATAGCCGCTTAACAGCAAAGGATTTAGCGGTAATGCTTGGATCGGATGAAGAAAAAATCGCGGCCGAGCTTAAAGCAATGAAGGACGAGCAGATAATAAGAGGCTATCATACCTTAATAAATTGGGATAAAACCGACAGAGAATTTGTTACGGCCCTGATAGAAGTAAAAGTGACGCCCCAGAGAGATAAGGGCTTTGACGAAATTGCCGAGAGGATATACCGGTTCGACGAGGTAAAGGCTGTATATCTGATGTCTGGCGGTTACGATTTGACAGTTATTATGGAAGGTCGAAGCCTGAAGGACATCGCCGCCTTTGTATCTGACAAGCTGTCTCCCCTGGAATCCGTATTGAGCACGGCAACACATTTCGTGCTAAAAAAATATAAGGACCACGGGATTGCCTTGGAGAAAAAGAGCTCCAAGGATGAAAGGATGATTGTATCTCCATGAAGTCATTCGTTAATAAGCAAATACGAGAGCTGCCCCCTTCCGGCATACGTAAATACTTTGACCTGGCCAGCAGTATGAAGGATGTCGTATCCCTTGGCGTTGGCGAGCCGGATTTTTACACACCCTGGAATATTCGGGAGGAGGCCATCTACGCTCTGGAGCATAAACGGACGGTGTATTCCTCCAATGCCGGGATACTGGAGCTGAGAAAAGAAATAAGCAAATATATGAACAGGCGTTTCGGCCTTAAATACAAGGCTGAAACTCAAGTGCTGGTATCGGTTGGAGCCAGCGAGGATATAGATTTGGTAATGCGGGCGGTTCTGGAGCCAGGGGATGAAGTGCTTCTGGCAGAGCCGTGCTTTGTATCCTATAAGGCTTGTATACAGATGGCCGGAGGAGTGCCGGTTATCATTACCACCAAGGCGGAAAACAAGTTCCGGCTGACTAAGGAGGAGCTGCTTTCTAAAATAACCGATAAAACAAAGATTCTCTTTATCGGCTACCCGAATAATCCTACAGGAGCCATAATGGAAAAAGAGGATTTGGAGGAAATAGCCCAAGTGCTTCGGGACAGGGATATTTTAGTGGTAAGTGATGAAATCTATGCCGAGCTTACTTACGGCGGAAAGGAGCATGTCAGCATTGCCTCTCTGCCAGGGATGTATGAAAAAACCCTGGTGATCAACGGGTTTTCCAAGGCATTCTCAATGACGGGCTGGCGGCTTGGGTTTGCCTGCGGCCCCGAAGACCTTATAGACGCCATGACAAAGATACACCAGTATATCATTATGTGCGCTCCTACGGTCAGCCAGTATGCCGCCATAGAAGCCCTTAGAAGCGGTGATACTTCCGTAACCGCCATGCGCAAGGAGTTTGACGCGAGAAGGCGTTTTATGCTGAAAGGATTTGCCGATATAGGGCTGGATTGCTTTGAGCCTGAAGGGGCGTTCTACCTTTTCCCGTCCATACAAAAAACCGGACTCAGCTCCGATGAATTCTGCGACCGGCTTTTGCGTGAGGAAAAGCTCGCTGTAGTTCCGGGCACTGCTTTTGGAGAATGCGGCGATGGATTTATCCGGTGTTCATACGCTTATTCTATCGATAATTTAAAGGAAGCCCTGGTCCGGCTGGGGCGGTTTGTGAGTAAATAATGACGCTTGATCTGATTCCGGCGCTGCGTCCTGAAAAGCGCAAACGCACTCATAGTGGAGCTTATGAGTGCGTTTGCGCTTTTTTTCGATAATTGCCAGAGGTAGCGCCCATTTTGTAGGGGCGGCATCCTTGCCGCACGTAATCCGCTTTGGAACAAAAAAGAAGCGGGGTTAACCGCTTCTTGTGGGATCAGCTGATATTCAATTCCTCTTGCAGGCGCTTAATGGTGTCAGCGGTCAGGCCTGTCGTTTCTGTTACAAATTCTACAGTGGAACCTTTTCTCAAAAGATTTTTTGCGATTTCAATTGCCTTATCTTCTAACAGCATCGTGACCAAATCAGTCATTCTTAACACCTCCAATAATTAACTCCAGCGTAGTATCTTTAAATAAGCCGCTAGCGTATTTTTGGATTATGTCCTTAGAGTGTTTTGATATTCTAGTGGTTTCCAGTGTATTCACCGCTCCTTTTTTGTAATTCACCGGCTTTACTCTTGTTCTGTTAAATACTCAACCGCATACTTACACATAAACTCGCAATTGAGCCTCATTACGCTTTCATCAATGTCATATTTTGCATGGTGTTGGGGATAGATAATTCCCTTTTCCTCATTCCTTATGCCCATAAAGCAGTAGCAGCCTGGGTATTTACGGAGGATCATGCCGTAACAATCGGAAGCGCAGATTTGTTCATAAGGAACCAGTCTCAGACCTTCTACCGCATGGACTACTTCACGGGCGAGCTTTACCGACGTCTCATCGTTGACTACCGGCTCGATCCCGTTAGGGAAGCTTACCTTAGCTTCCGCTCCATACGCCTTGGCAATGTGCTCAGCCAGATTACATATGTAACCTTGTATGGCTTCCTTAGCTTCGGTTGTAAAAAAACGCACGCCTCCGCTGGCTTTTGCCTTATCAGGAATAATATTGAAAGTAGTGCCTGCGTGTACCGTGCCGATAGATACTACAGAGGCTTCAAGAGCGTTATGAAAATACTGGGGCACGTAAGGCAGCTTCATAATAATGTCGCAGAGGGGGAATATGGGGTTTATGGCTTGATCCGGGCGCGAGGCGTGACCGCCGCAGCCGGTGACCTCAATATGGAGATGGTGATTTCCCGCCATTACCGGGCCTGATTCTATAGAGATCATACCGGTGTCTAAGCCTGCCCATAGATGGGTGGCTATGACCCTGTCCACCCCTCCTGTCTTTTCTAAATACTCAAGTATTGTCTTGTATCCGCCGCTTACTTCCTCAGCAACCTGGAATATCAGCTTTACCGTACCTTTTAAGTCTTTCTTTAATTCCACAAGCATTTTCGCGATGCCGAGGAGCATGGCTCCATGGGCGTCATGGCCGCAGGCATGCATGATACCTGCGTTTTGAGATTTATAAGGCGCGGATTTTTCATCCTGAATACGTAGAGCGTCGATATCTCCGCGTATGGCAATGGTTTTGCCTCCCTGATTTCCTTTTATGACGCCAATAACGGTTCTGTCCTCCAGCACCTCGTATGCTATACCCATTTTTTTAAGCTCATACTGAATTACGCCGGAGGTTCTTTCTTCTTCATAAGCCGGCTCGGGGTTCATATGAAACTCACGCCTTAAGGCAATTACGTATTCTTCATTGTCATGCGCCAGCTTTTTGATTCGGGCGTTTAATATTTCGTTCATCTTATTACAAAATTCACTATCCGTCCGGGTACATATATTTCCTTTATCAGCTTTTCAGCATCCAGCCTGTTGCCAAGCATTTCCTTGGCGGCGTTAAGGGCCGCTTCCTTTGAGGAGTCCGCGGCAACCTGGATACTGCCTCGCAGCTTGCCGTTTATCTGAACGGCTATTTCCAATACGTCCTCTTTCATTTTTTCCTCGTCATAGGTTGGCCAGCTTTGAGCGAAAACCGAGCCTGTATGACCCGTCAGTGACCATAATTCCTCGGATATATGTGGAGCGAAAGGCGCCAGCAACACGATAAGTGTTGAGATGGTGGTCTTATCGAGGCCGTTTGCCTGCCGGGCAAGCTCGGTAAGCTTATTGGTAAACTCCATAAAGCCGCTGATTACCGTGTTTAAGGTAAAGTTGTCCAGGCGGTGTGTGATTTCATACACCATTTTATGACGCAGGCGCTCCATTTCCTTTGTAGGTGGAATAGGCTTGTCTTTGTATTCCGTAATTAGTTTCCAGGCTTTGTTAAGGTAGCGGTAAACGCCGTCGATGCCGCTGTCGTCCCAGTCGGAATCCTGCTCGGGGGGGCCTACGAACAGCTCGTACATCCGAAGGGCGTCGCAGCCGTACTTTTCGGTAAGCTCGTCGGGTGAAACCACATTACCCTTGGATTTACTCATTTTAGCGCCGTCCTTGTTTATCATCCCTTGGTTGAACAGCTTCATGAACGGTTCGTCAAAATCAACAGTTCCTATGTCGAAGAGGAACTTTGTATAGAAACGCGCATAAAGCAAGTGCAGTACGGCATGCTCTATACCGCCCACGTAATAGTCTACGGGAAGCCACTTTTTCAAATTTTCTTTATCCGCAAGCTCTTTATCGTTGTTGGGGTCGGCGTAACGAAGAAAATACCACGAGGAGCCGGCCCACTGGGGCATCGTATTGGTTTCACGCTTGGCAGGCTTGCCGCACTGGGGGCAGGTAGTGTTTACCCAATCCTCAATGTCGGCAAGGGGTGACTCTCCTGTTTCAGTCGGCTGGTATTTTTTCACCTTAGGCAGAATCACGGGCAAATCTTCCTCCGGCACCGATACGGCGCCGCAGCTGCCGCAATGTATTATAGGTATGGGCTCGCCCCAGTAACGCTGGCGGGAGAACACCCAGTCTCTCAGCTTATAGTTTGTTGTTTTTTTACCCAAGCCCGCGTCATTTAAATAAGAAGCAACCTTATCCTTGGCCTCCACAGAAGGAGTTCCGTTAAAATCTCCGGAATTTACAAGAAAGCCTTCTCCCGTGTAAGCCTCCTGAAGCTCAATCGCCGGCTTGCCGTCAGGGCTTATTACTTCCACAATAGGAAGCTTAAATTTTTGAGCAAAGGCAAAGTCTCTTTCATCATGGGCAGGCACGCACATTATGGCTCCTGTGCCGTAATCTGACAGTACATAGTCGGATACCCATATAGGGAGCTTTTGGCCGCTAAGAGGATTTATACCATAACTGCCGGTAAACACGCCGGTTTTTTCTTTGTCCGCCATACGGTCAACTGAGGACTTTGTGCTGGCCGCGAAAACGTATTTTTCTATTTCGTCTTTATTTTCAGCCGTGGTTAGCTGCCCTACAAGGGAATGCTCAGGCGCAAGCACCATGAAGGTAGCCCCGTAAAGAGTGTCGGGACGGGTGGTGAAGACTTTTAATGAAAGCTCATCCGAGCCGTCCACAGAGAAATCAACCTCGGCTCCGTAGCTTTTTCCGATCCAGTCCGCTTGCATCTTTTTTACCTTTTCCGGCCAGTCCAGCTTGTCAAGGTCCGTAAGCAGACGGTCGGCGTACGCGGTTATTTTAAGCATCCACTGGCGCAGCATCTTTTTGGTTACAACAGTGCCGCAGCGGTCGCATTGTCCGCTGGTGGCTTCCTCGTTGGCAAGGACGCACTTGCAGCTTGGACACCAGTTCAAAGGCATTTCCTTTTCATAGGCCAGGCCATTTTTAAACATTTGCGCGAATATCCATTGGGTCCATTTATAATAAGACGGATCGGTGGTATTTATCTCCCGGCTCCAATCATAAACCGCGCTGATTTCCTTAAGCTGGCGTTTAAAATTGGCTACGCTGTCCCGAGTGCTGTCTTCAGGGTGAACGCCCATTTTGATGGCGTAATTTTCAGCGGGAAGACCGAAGGCGTCCCAACCCATGGGATGAAGGACATGATAACCTTGAAGGATTTTATAGCGGCTCAGTACGTCGCTTATTACATAGCCACGCCAATGACCAACGTGAATGCCGCTTGAGGAGGGATAAGGAAACATATCAAGGCAATAGAATCTAGACTTGTTTTCGTCAGGCTCATTGATGGGGTTTTCCTTCCAATAATCCCTCCATTTTTTCTCAATTAGCTTAAAATTATATTGCATTTTATTCTCCTAGCGTATGAATTTTTGGTAATTCTAGCACTATATCTTGTTTTTTGCAAATGTATTGGGTATAATATTCCAAGCGGCATTGCAGAGTAAGTAGCAATTCGCAGTTATAGTAGGTGGTGACGCGTGATGCGGGTTATAGCAGGAAGCGCTAAAGGCTGCAAACTAAAGGCTCCGGAAGGTTTACAAACCCGTCCGACGGCGGACCGCATAAAGGAAACGATGTACAATATTCTATCGCCCGAGCTTATCGACGCCGATGTAATGGATATATTCAGCGGTTCGGGAGCTTTGGCCATAGAGGCGTTGAGTCGCGGGGCAAGATATGCGGCCATTATTGATAATGACAAGCAGAGCATATCCGTTATAAAAGAGAATTTAAAAAAGACCCGTTTGAGTTCCGAGAGCAGATTGATGGAAGAGGACGCTTTTCATGCTATGGAAATATTAAGCAGGGAAGGCTACAGTTTTGATATTATAATGATGGATCCGCCCTACGGACAAGGGTTAGTACAGCAAACTATAAAAAAAATCTTGGAATATGGACTTATAAAGCCTGATGGTATAATTATGGCTGAACAGGGGTCTGACGAAAAGATATTTCTTACAGAAGGCCTTCATGTGTTCAAAGAGAAAATATATAAAACCATGAGGTTGATTTTTTATAGAGCGGAAGGTGTTAAACATAGAAGCTAAAGAGTTGGTAGCCGTCTATTCCGGCAGCTTTGACCCTATTACAGCCGGACACTTGGATATAATACGGCGCGCTTCCGTATTTGTGGATTTACTGGTGGTTGCCGTTTGTAAAAACTCCGAAAAGGCTGAGTTCTTTTCTATAGAAGAAAGATTGGCTCTGGCGCGTGAGCTGACAGAAGATATGAAAAATGTTCAGGTTGGGTATTTTTCCGGGCTTCTGGCGGATCATGTGAAGGTTTTGGGGGCAAATCTGATAATTCGCGGCGTACGCGGCGTAAACGACCTGGAATATGAAAACCAGATAGCCGCCGTAAACCGCCATTTGACAGGAGGGGTGGATACCGTATTTATTCCGGCAAGTCAAGCGTATTTATATATAAGCTCATCAATAGTAAGAGAAATGGTTAAGTATGGGGGCGACTACGACGCAATGGTTCCTCCATTAATAAAAGAAGCTATTATCAAAAAGCATCCGAAGAAATGAAGCGAAGAGGAGTGAAAGCATGGAATCATTGATGGACTATATTGATGAAATTGAAGAAATATTGGATAGCAGCAAGAATGTGCCATTTTCTAATAAGGTTTCTGTAGATAGGGAGCGGGTATTTGAGGTAATAGCCGAAATCCGAATGAATCTGCCTAATGAAATAAGACAGGCTCAGAAGATTATCACCGAGCATGACAAAATCGTAAACGAAGCTAAAAATAAAGCTCAATCTATCATCCGGGAAGGTGAGACTACGGTTGAACGGATGACCGCCGAGCATGAAATTTACAAAAAAGCTGTGGAAAAAGGAAACGAGCTTATTGAGCAAAGCAAGAGGACTGCTCAGGAGATCCATATAAACGCCTATAAATATGCCGACGACCTTTTGGAGAAGGCGGAGCTGATGGTTCGGGAATATCTTATTGTTTTGGAGAAGAAGCACCGTGAAGTAGACGACTATCTTAACAGCACTGTTGATATGCTGTATGAAAACCGGCAGCAGCTAAGGGGATAGGTTTAGTTATACTACCTCCTGCGGCGGAGGCTGCCATTTATAAGCAATATGACGCATGAGGAAAGGATAATGGCTGTTATAAGCATAAAACGGGCTGATGAATAAAATAACGTGCCTGTGAAGTCTGTAGGGTTGTAGACCGTGACGGTCTCCGACCTTTCGAAGTTGAAGAAGGGACAAAGAAGCGCTCCCATAATTATTGTAATTAATCCGTGTGTTATTTTAGAAAAAATATACGCGGATATTTTTATGTCCGTCTTACTGATAAAATTAACAGATTGAGCGTGGATAGAAAAGCCGCCGAAGGATATAAGTGCGGCCGCAACCACGATATGGATAGAGCTTATGGGAGAAGAAGCGTCGGCGGCTATCATTTTAACGCCGTTGGTCATTTCCAGAAGCCCTGCCAGTAAGCCTTCAAATAGCTCGGCGCTGGCCGCGCTATGAATGTTAGTATGTATAAATGAAATAGCCGGCTCCATTATCGCGCAGATTAGACCCAGTATATTTGTGACTTCCAGTATGCGTACCAAAACGCAAAACAATATGATGAAGCCGCCAACCTGAGTTACGGCTTCAAGAGCGTTCCTTACGCTGTCTCCTAAAAGCTTGCCAAATGACCGGCCATCGCTTCGGCGGGCGTTACTCATTGATCTGAAAGCTTGCCGTATCAATCGTTTTTTGGAAGGCGCGGCTCTGTTGCCGCCGGCCTTATAATTGCGAAAGACAAGCCCTGTAAGGAACGCGCCGGCATAATGTATTATTAGCATAAAGTAACCTGCTTCAGCGCTGCCGAACATTCCCACGCCAACGGCTCCTACTATGAACAAGGGGCCTGAGGTGTTGCAGAAGCTTATCAGCCTTTGGGCTTCGGCCTGAGATAATTGTCCTGTCTCCCGAAGCTGCCCGGTTATTTTGGCCCCCATGGGGTAGCCTGAGGTCATGCCGGCAATTAGGGCAAAGCCGCCGCAGCCGGGAACGCGGAAAAGAGGGTACATAACGGGCTCCAGAATGGTTCCGGCAAAATGTATCAAGCCCAGGCCGGATAGCAGGTTTGTGCCTATTATAAAGGGCAGCAGCGAAGGGAAAACGCTGTTGTACCAGAGCATGGTTCCTTCCTTGGCGGCTCCGATGACCTCGGTTGGAAATACTATCAGCAGCGTATTGAATAACGCCACCAACAGAGGCAGCAGTATTCCGGAAAGCTCTATTTCCTTTTTGTCTTTTTTGATTGGGAACACCTCCCTCCGTATAAGTATATGAAGGGTAAAACTGTTCCATTCTATTTTCCTGTCACAACCCTGCCAAGCGCTGGTAGTGCTTATAAAGAAGGCCAAACTTATTTGTGTACTTGCTTCGCCAGGGCTTTTGCTTTCCGCAAAAATGCAGAAATACGGTGTTTTTGACGACCCAGTCTGTTTTTTTCGCGCCGCCGGAAATAAGCGCGTATGAGCTGCTTTTCCTGACATCATAATTATAAAGGCTGTCGTCAAGGGCAAGTATGCGGTTGCCGTAAAGGCCGTTCAGCACATCCTGATCGGGTAAAATGAGAAGAGCTTCATTTTCCGCTACATAGTTGAAAATGGCTTCTTTTTTTATTTCAAGCCTTCCCTGTTTAAGATTTATCAGCAAAACGCCGGAGTTGAAATAATGCTCGGATTCCGTGCTTTGCAGCCGTATTTTATTTATATAATCAACTATAGGAGTGTTATGGGCGCAGGCCCCGAAAAGGTATCCGGTCAGATCGGTATTATAGAGCTCATCTAACGGATTTATAGCCAGAATATCAGGATCAAGATAAAGGATCTTCTCTATGTCGGACGGTAAAAAGCAGTGAGCCAGAAGCCGGTAGTACATTGCTTTAGTATAGTGCATAGTTGTCAAAGCGTCAGAGAAGACTTCCTCGCCTATGTAAACAGCATTCAAGTTTTGCCCGAAAAAGTCTGTGTACTTTTTTAAATCCTTTATTTCTTCATTGGTAATATGAGCATAGATGAGATGGATCGCGAACTTCTTTCCCGGGTTGTTGGCAAAAAGGCTGTACAGCATAACTTTAAGAGGCGGGATATAATTGGAGTCAAGAGTTACCAGAATATGATACATAAATTAAAGTAGCTCCTTTCTTATTTCTTATTTATTGTAGAATTATTATAACATTTACATACAGAAAAGCCAGATGGAACAAAAAATCACCTGCAGTTCACAACGCGTATTAAATCATATTGACATTTTTAAATCTATTGCATATACTAATCTCGTATTGAAAATTATCAATGTGAGGTGAGTCTGTTGGAAAATCGTCATGTAAATAACTCAAAAGTGTTCAAAGCCTTTTGCGATGAAAACCGGCTGCAAATTCTGGAGCTGTTGCAAACCGGGGAAAAATGTGCCTGCGTGTTGCTGGAGGACTTGAACATCAGCCAGCCCACGCTTTCGCATCATATGAAAATACTTTGTGACAGCGGTATTGTAACCGGGCGCAAAGAGGGAAAATGGACGCACTACTCCATTTCGGCCGAGGGCGTGGAGGCTGCGCAAATTCTCTTGACGAAGCTGACAACTGTAAACAACCTTTATGATAGTGTGGGTGAAGCCGTATGCGGGTAGTGTGGAGCTTCTTTCAACATCAAATCCTCGGTATGAAGTGGCTCAATGACTTGATCGGAAGCCTGCTTACCGTATTTGGGATGGACATTTCAACAAGGCTCGGCGGGAGTGTACATTTTTTCATCTATGATGTGATTAAAATTGTGGTGCTGCTCTGCGTTCTGATCTTCGGCATTTCTTACATTCAGAGCTATTTTCCGCCCGAACGCAGCAAGAAGATATTGGGGCGCTTTCACGGAATCGGCGCAAACTGCGCGGCCGCTCTGCTGGGTACGGTGACGCCCTTTTGCTCATGTTCCTCCATTCCCTTGTTCATTGGCTTTACCAGCGCGGGCCTTCCGCTGGGAGTGACGTTTTCGTTTCTCATATCCTCACCGATGGTAGACCTCGGTTCGCTGGTGCTGCTCATGAGCATTTTCGGCGCTCCAATAGCTATTGCCTATGTACTGGTTGGCCTTGTCATTGCCGTGACCGGCGGCACTGTAATCGAAAAGCTGCATATGGAGAAATATGTGGAGGAATACATAACATCCGCCCAGGGCGTGGACATAGAAGCCGATGAGCTGACTCAGCGTGACCGCCTGCAATACGCGTGGGAGCAAATGCTTTCCACCTTCAAGAAAGTGTTTCCGTATATCCTGATCGGCGTCGGCATTGGCGCGGTAATTCACAACTGGATACCCAAAAGCTGGATTGAAAAGGTGCTGGGCGGCAACAATCCGTTTTCGGTTATATTGGCAACGCTGGTGGGCGTTCCTATGTACGCCGACATTTTCGGCACTATTCCTGTAGCTGAGGCGCTTTACGCCAAGGGCGCGCAGCTTGGGGCCATCCTCGCCTTTATGATGGGCGTAACCACTTTGTCTCTGCCATCTATGATTATGCTGCGCAAGGCCGTGAAGACGAAGCTGCTGGCGCTGTTCATCGGCATTTGCACTGTGGGCATTATCATTGTGGGTTATCTGTTCAACGCATTCCGATTCTTATTTTAATGGAGGGTTTCGTTATGGCATTGTTTGGAAAAAAGAAAGTAAACGAGAACAGCTGTTGTGGCGGCAATGTGAGCGCCGAGAGTACGGCGCAAGCCCAAGCCGCGCAAAACGAAGGAGCGGCGGTTAAAATCCTCGGCTCCGGCTGCAAAAAGTGCAACGAGCTGGAGGCCAATACAAAAGCGGCATTGGCGCAGCTTGGTATGGATACGGCCGTCGACCATGTGACGGACTTCGGCCAAATAGCGGCCTACGGAGTAATGACCACTCCAGCATTGGTTTTAAATAAAAAGGTTGTATCTGTTGGCAAGGTTCTAAAAAAGGATGAAGTTATTGCGCTTATTAAAAAACATGGGGGTCAGTGATAAGATAT
>Ga0153939_1000467_pt1 | contig 15188 bp, 21 predicted proteins | sample TSNJ023MetaG_FD_104734 | JGI IMG/M metagenome (GOLD analysis project Ga0153939, IMG submission 104734) | Attine ant fungus gardens microbial communities from New Jersey, USA - TSNJ023 MetaG | ecosystem: Host-associated > Fungi > Mycelium > Unclassified | place: USA: New Jersey, Brendan T. Byrne... | reverse complement strand
GCATATAGTGTAGGATATTTTTCTTTTGCATAATCATGTATGCAATCGTTGTCTATGATTTGAACATGCTTCATTTTGTATATTCCTCCCCCTTATGAAATGGACATAAAACCAGACTTTCATGTTGACTCTTTTAATTTTCCATTGCTTTGAAGTTCAGCAATTATCTTATTCCTTGTCCTTTCGCTTAATAGTAATCCATACTTTATAGCCTCTTCTAAACTATTAAACCCATCGAAAACGCTGAATAATTCACTTCCATTGCATTTATAATCATCCGTTCCCTCGTATTCTTCTAATACCCAAATAATTTTATACTGTTCACCCGTTTCATCAAGTTCAACCTGTGGGAATATTTGGTTCTTATTTGGCAGTTTAATAATATCCCCATCTACTGCAATATGTTTCTCAATGTCTCTATACCTTATTTCAGTCCAATTATCTCTCGTTAAGTTGAGCATTTTAATATTCCTCCCTTAAATTTGTTATAATATAGTAATACCGCCTACATACTTCCCATATCGTTTCGACCAGTCAATTGTTACAACCTTATCAATTCTTTCTGCTCCATTTTCTAACCATTCAGAAATACTTTTTTCGCCGTGCCTATTTACCGCACCCAACAAATCAATATATCCTCTTCCTGCGCGGTATTTTAGTCCACATTCATCCATTGCCGTTTCAACTTCTTTTGTAAGGAACCAAGGTGTATAATAAAGGGTAAATCTTTCAAAAATAAGTTTGTGTGCTAGTTTTTCTTGTGGCAGCATATATAAACACCTCCTTGTCTAAACTTCTTCAAACCCAAGTTCATTGCCTCCGTACATATCCCCTATGTCAATAACGTCAAATGTTCTTAATTTCTCTTCGTTATTATCATCAAATTGTATCCACCAATGTCCATGATCCCATATAACACTTATAAAATTATTATAAATACTATAGTCTTTAAAATATTCTCGCGCTTGTTCTAAAATCTCATTCATAACTTCTTGGGTATTTGTTTCACTTTTAAGCATGCCTATTCCTCCTTAGTCCATATTGCCCCAGTCATAACTGATTTCTTTGCAACCTGCGTTTTTTAGCATCTCTCTTATAATGTCGGCACTTGCTTCCCATGAGCAACTACCTTGATAATGTCCCTGCGGAGGCATTTTATAATATAATCCGTCAAACTTAAACCTAAATCCTGCACCTAATACACAACTTCCGACGTCTCCATATTCATTTTCACGTTTTTCCCATTCGCTGCGAATAGATTCTAGTTCGGTTGGACAAACGTTAGAATTTATATAAATAGGATTTTTGGGATCAGTCCCCTCCTCTAGCTCTATTACCCCTTGATTTAATTCTGATTGATTATAATAAATAGCTAAATTCCATGCATCCCCCAATTCATAATAAAGACCATATGAATTTAATATTTCCGAAAAAATAGGTTCAACTTCGTCCGCTAATTGGGGGTTGTAATAATTTATTACACTATAGAATCCACCTTCAAAACTCATGGACAAGGTATCATCATTTGCATAATTAAAATATTCACTACCTTTGATATTTTCAATTGTTTCACCTTCTCCCGTAAGGCACTTGTTAGAAAAATAGATTCTTGTATCCGTGTTTAATTCATATTCTTTTAAGAGTTCTAAAATCTCATACGCCATTTTTTCTTTTGATTTCTTTGTAAGTCTCTTCATTTTCATATTCATTTCTCCTTTTCTCTTCTTAAAATCAACAATTTATTTCCATTCAATTCCATGGTGATTAAGAAAACTAACTATATCTTCCTCCTCAATTTCAAGCCCGTTTTCAATGTCATCAACAAGGCCGTCGAATACCTCATTGCAAGAAGGGACAAAATACAAATTGCCGTTTCTTCTTTCATAGAAAATTTCATATTCTCCGGGGCTATCTGTAAAATAATCCCCGAATCCCTCTGACCATAAATCTTGTGCCTTCCTGACTGCTTTTTCGTATTCTTCATATTCCATTTCCATATAGAGACCTCCATTTTATATGTATTTGTAGTGGCAAATTTACAAGAAATTATGTATCCATTAAAATATTCTTGTTTATATGTTATTTTCCCTCTCTTCTCATCAAAAAAAGAATCCCTTGCGGATTCTTTTATACAAGTGCCTTAATATTGTTTTTACTAAACCCATGCAGGAATTACTTCCGTATCTGGTAAGGAAAACAACCAGTCTATTACATCCTTCGGGACATCTTCCTTTTTCCATGCACTCCCATATTTATAACCGCACACAGGACAAGGCTTGCATAATATCCCGTCTGGGTGCTTTTCAGGGTAAAGCCAGCCAAGGGCTTTCTGTTCCGTTGCCCCTGTATCCCCCTGATATATGGACTTTTTCGGTTCATAGTATTTGGTAAAGCTTCCAGTTATCTTTTCTTCATGCGATATAACATCATATGGCAGATTTGCAAGCATAACCTGTTTTTTACTAGGAATAAATGTCTCCCCATTCTTGAGTGCTGCAATAGCGGCTCTCTCTGCTTCTTTCTTTAAATTTAGTGCTTCTCCCGTGAGTCTGTAATGGTACAATGTTACTTTTTTGCTTGCCAGTTTATTCCAATCAAGCCCCTTTTGATGTTCACAGTATGGGCGCATATCATTTAAATGCCATTCGTCCCAAATATCACAAAGCTTTTTAAGCATTTCTTCAGTCCATCCAGCAGTTGGTTTTCCTGCTTTAATTTCTTCAATACATTGCCCTGCTGAACCGCTGCAATTGCCGTTTTTTAGTGGTCCGATTACTCCGGAAATACTAAGTCTATCATCTTTGAATTCAATCTTAACAAATGCCCTTGAAAACTTCCAACCATATACTTCGCACATACAAGGATTAATAATTTTTTTCATTGTGTTACCTCCTTAATAAAAGCGGCTATAAACTCATTTAACAGTTCCGTTCTTTTCTCCCATGAGGTTATTTTATATTTCATGTTTTTATCCCCTCCAATCTTTTCTATGTTTATAATGCGGTATATTCTGCTTTGTTCAATCCACAAAAAGCCTTTATATGTCTACCCGTCGTTGCTGTCCATCCGTCCCACAACTTCACAAAGTCCCCATTTACAAAACGCTTCATAATGGGAGTGTTATAGCTATAAAGAGTTTCTGTCCCGTTTTTATCAATTTCGACATGCGCCTTTCCATAAAAGCTTTTTCTTCCATCTTTTGGCGTTAAATTATACGTTTTCATATTTTATTTTCCTTTCTTTTTAGGCGTTGAAATAAAAAAAAGAAGCTTTTCAGCCTCCTCATTGAAATGTTCATTCTATTTGACTATAACCATTTGATTCCATGACGATCAAGAAAACCGATAATGTCTTCTTCCCCACTTTTAAAATTGTCTTCATAGTCTTTAACAAAAGCTTTAAAAACCTCGTTAGCATCCGATACAAGGTATATATCGCCGTTTGGCTCCTTGTAGAATTCGTTGTATTCCTCCATATTATCTGTAAAGAATCCTTTAATTTCCGTCCATAAGTTGCGTGCTTTTTTAACTGCATCTTCATAATTTCTATTTCCCATTTTTATATTCTCCTTCGCTGATTTCTTTTAGGTGTACAAAGTGTTCAGTATATTCCCCACTTTTAAGTTGTGTGATGTGTTCAATCCATGGCCTTTCTTCCAGTTGGGTATCTGTTAAAAATGTGTTGTGATAAACTTTATAATTGGCCGTTGATTGTAATTCAAAAAACTTTTTACATGCGATCTTTGTTTTAATTATCATATTTTCTTCCAGTCCATTCAAAAAACAATATTCTTTTACATCGTCATACTTACTGGACGCGAAGTTTCCAATTATATAGTAATACATGTTCCCTTCTTTCTCCCCGGACTATGCCGGGGTTAGTGAAGTCATTAACAGTGGCTTGTTATATCAACGGTATGCCCTGCGGATAATTGACTGGTTAATTCATTAATATCATTTAGGTTTATCAGGTTGTTACACACCCAAAATGTAATATCGTCGCGTGTACCTTCGCCTACATCGTCACAATACTGATCATAATAGGCATTGCTAATAGTTTTGGACATATGTACCATTCTTGCTTGTGCCTTTCCATTATCATAATATCTTGTCTCAATATACATTTTACACCTCCTATACTAACTTTATTGTTTCAATTGTGTTGTATTCCTTGTCGTATATTTCGATTTCAGAAGGATAACTGCACCCTCTGCATTCTCCTAAATGTTCAAACGTATGCTTGCAATGGATGTGATAATGCCCCTTGTATGTAAATCTCTTTTGGTACTCCTCCGCAATTGCGTGCAACCGCTTCTCTGATTCAAGATCTAAATAACGGTCGCATGTGTTTTTTAAATGCAATGCAATTTCTGACATTTTTTTAACTAGTTCTTTTTTCGTCTCAAGTGCAAATCTTTTCTTGTCAAGGGTTTTTACAAAAGCTTCCTTGTCTAGATTCACGGACATATACATAGGCTCGATTATATTACTATAGTCTTCGTCGCTAACTTCGTACCCTGCGATTCTTTCAAACTCATGTTTCATCATGACCTTGTACCTCCTCTTTTTTGGAATAGAAATAGGCTTATAACCGATGAAAGCTATAAGCCCTAATTTTATGCTATGAAACTTTTTTAATACTCAGTATATGGGTCTACTTCGGGAAGATCTTCGAATGTAACTTCTTCTTCATCTTCATATAAAGAATTTTCCGTCCAGTCAACCAGGCGAAAACTTTCAATCAGTCCGTTCTCGTTACGAGTAGCAAAGATTTTTACAAGTCCTTTTTCCTTCTCCCAGAATGAAAACCCGCAAGAATCGCTTTGAAGAATCACACTACATTCAGCTTGTTTAGGCCATTCTTTCCGGTTTAGTTCTTCATAAGGGGAAATGAAGCATTGTTCTCCTCGATTGTTTACGAGGATCGCTCTAGAGTCTTCGTCACAAAAAAGAGTTCCATTTTTATCTATGTCTACTACGCCCCAACCGGCTCCGGTTGCTTGACGGTACGCATCCGACTTATTATTGATCCGAATAACGTCAATAGCAACGATATCTGTTACCATGTATCTTACTTCGTTTTGTCTTCTCATTTTGGGACTCCTTTTTTAAGTGATGGTGTGTTATCGAATTTCTGTTATTTCATTAATCGGCATTAGTGCATCCGGCTGTCCAGATAAGCAGTCTCCCAAACTATAAATATAAAGCAATCCATTATACACTTCCCAATCACTGCAGATAATTTTTACCCCGTTTAATATAAAAATCATACGTCCGTCACTATCAAACATTGTGGATTTGTTTATTTCTTCTACTACTTGACGCCTTCTCATTTTTTTCTTACCTCCTTGTATTTTTATTACTTACGGATGTAAACGAATGCCCGTAATATTTTGTAACAATCGTTTACACCGATAAGCAATAAAAAAAGTATTACCATTTGGCAATACCTGAATTTTCGTGATTAATTTTCTCAACTCCAAGTGCGTTTCGCCGTTTTCCGTGTCCAGAAAACGCTATTTTGCACTGTGCTGGCGTCTGTGTTTTGTAGTTCCTGTATATTTGTATACCGCTTTTTATCTTCCTCCGGTTCGGTCTTATAGCGGTTTTTTAAGAACGTATTTCTCAGCTCTCTTTGCGCGGATTGCATTTTGCTATGTTTGTATGGCCTTTCATGGTCGTTTTCGCTTGTACCCTCCACTGTACAAGTTAATTGTCGTGTCAGAGATTCCCATACAATAGGTATAATGCCTATCGCTCCCGTTACGGCTTCCAAACCCCACAGGCCACGGTTTCAGACTCAGATACCGCAAAACGCTCGCTATTTCTAGCACATATGTTATTGTTCTGGGTTGCGATGGTATTCGCCGCCACGTCTGATAGAATATAACTATTCCGTCCCGGATGTGGTCAGGGTGCCCAGTTGACACTGTGAAGTCTAACGCGCTTCACCTGCATGCGTGAAATTGGTTTGATTCTGGTTAGTTTTCTGAATACCTCCGCTTATCCTCTTTTGGGGATCATGTGGACTCTCTGGACACTCCATCACAGATACTTTTAACGGGTTGTGGTTTGTTAGGAACAAATGTTCTGACTTGAACATTTCTCGAAAATGCCTTAGAATGGAATTGAAGTTTGGGCATTTTCTTTTTGTTCCGCTTAGGGGGTAGTGCTGGTAACACTGCCCTCTTTGTTTTAGGAAAAGGTTATTTTCGACTTAAAAAAGTGCAAAGCCTTGATAACTTTATAGGCTTTACACTCGTATGCGTATGTATGGTTGATGCGGTTACTTTGCTAAAATACGGATGGCAGATTTTAGAACGTCTATATCGTCTGTGTTGCTGTCTGCCGTGGTGCTGGTACTATCAAGCTTATCATTAATAGCGCCTATGCCCTCTGCCAGTAAAGCAAAATTGCGTTGGAAGTCGTTTTCAAGTGTTACCTTGATACCCGTCACATCGGAATCAATTGATACCACGTCGGATTTTAGATCAGCAACGTCTGATTTAACCTCAGTCATATCTGCCTTAAGTCCTGCTACATCCGACTTAACTATAACCATGTCGGCCTTGAGTCCAGATACATCCGCTTTAAGTACGGCTACATCTTCTTTTAGACTAGATACGTCTGTTTCAATAATCAATAGACGGTCATCAATGCCACTAAGTTTTGTATGTACTGGTTGTAACTGTTTGGCTAACATGTCACTGACTGCCTGTAATAGTTCATTGTCGTGCATTTTTTTACCTCCTTTATGTGTGAGTATATCACACCTTCCAAGGAGTGTAAAGCCTATAAAATTGTCAAGGTACTGTTTGTTTTGTTAAGTCTAGTATACACTAACCCCGTATATTTGTACATGGGTAAAGTAAAGTATAACGCTGCAAATACTTAATTTTCTAAAATGATCACTTACATATATACTGCTTTATCCGTAAAAATTCAAATCCCGCTTAATTATATTAAGTAGGCGCAAATGGAAGGAAGCCCACAATGGACAATAAGACTAGCAAAAAAACCAGCCCGGCGCAACTAAGAGCAAACCGCAAGTCAGATGAACTTAACAGGGTTAAATACAATGTCAGCATGGACAACCGTTTACACGACATACTACAGGACGCACTAATTAAACGTGGCATATCACGCAACGCATACACAGTTGAGGCAATCAAGGCTCAGCTCATTAAAGATGGGTATGACCTGACTGATGCACTGATACCACGGACAAAAGGCCGCAAGCCTAAAAAGGATGATTGATCGGATGTTGTCAAAAATGGGTGATCTGGGTGTTGTCCGTCTGCTACGCCAATAGCAAACAAGTGTTCTGGTAGTAGGATAACAGATTCTAATAAGGTTGTCAAGCGGTTTTTGGTGATGATTTGTCGGGATGATTGTTTGGGCGATTTGTTTAGTATTGGTATATTTTTGGTTTAGTATTGGTGTTATATTGTGATGGGTGTTTGGATGGTTAACTAGGTTAATTGTTGCCGTGGTTAATAGTTGAGATGGAAACAGTTAACTTGGTTAATAGTTAAGTTTTACTTAACAATCCAAAAGCCGAATCAAGCCGTTTCGAACTGTATCACTTAGTTAGTACAATAACTAACCTGCCAATAACTGGAAAAAGTAATTGTAATCATCTTTATATATACTTGTTGATAATGTTATATAACTTTTACCACAAAGTTAATGTGCCAAAAAAACCTAATGTCACATTAACCCGTAAAGTCAACGGTTAGTGAATGTATTAGAGGGGGATGGTTTACATTCTGAGCAATGAACTATTGCCGTGGTTTGGTCACAGCTATTCCATTCACACATCATAAAATTTTCCCAATCCCGAAAAATTTCCCCCATAATTCCGAAATTTTACCCCATTTTTGTTCGGAAACCTCTTCGGTCAAACACCATATTCCCTATCATTTTGCCAATCTTCAGACAGCTAAAAATCCCCATATTTACCCCATAAATCCCCCATTCATACCTTATAATACAGCAAAGTCAACACTTCATCGAATACCCCCATTTAAAGGCTAAAATCAGAATATTCCTATTCCCTGAAAAATTCTTATTACAACGCCAATAACAATGTAAAACAACAGAATTCCAACGCCTTTAAGAAAAATATCCCTTCTTATTATTAGCCCCACCGAACACCCCAAGTAGAAAAAATAAATTAATGTTTGGCTGATTCGAAGAATCTGACAAACGAGTGGTCATCCAATAGGCAGCACTAGAAAGGTAAAGTAAATGACCACTCTACCCACCCAATAGCATATCTCATATCTCACTTACCCCGCCATTAGCAGTAAATAATCGCAGAAGACTATGACTTTTCTATCTTATGAGCGTTTTTTATCCTTATCATGGAGAAAAATGCTTCTTTTTAATGCTAAAATCGATCTTAGATCCCCAGACAACCATTGATACCTAAACTGCTCTCAAATTGAAAATTACTCAAAATACCCTCAATTTACCCTATAAATCGCAACAAAGAATACTTACAGGATAAGCTGGTATTTTATCACCCCAAAAAATCTTAAACATTATTTCATTTTGACTTTTGAAATAGTCTAATAGAATATGAATTGGAAAAAAATAAAATTTTCTTTGCTTTACCCCTATTCGATTTTAGATTTCTTACGCATATTAGACATTAGAAGGACAAAATCAAAATCCACATCTGAATTAACAATTTCAAACAAACGCTTTTGCATAGAAATCCAATGGAAAAATATCCCCCAAAACAGAGTGCCCGGTAAATCATATATTAATCATTATTATTATATATATATCATTAGAATATAAAATTGTGCAAAATTATGTAACATTTTACACATCTATCATAGGTAAAAAAGTGCAAAATTTTGCAACATTTTACACAGCTAGTGTTTGCGTGCTTTCTCAAATTCTCAGAATAAACAACTAAATATATAATCAAAGGAGGTCAGAATGGTAATATGCATGGATAAGAATCTCGTCACCAATTTAGAATTAAGTGATGAAGCCGTTGCAGTTTACATTGCTTTAAAGAAACATTTGGTAAATGGCGTTGAAGAATATTATGTTACACCGGCGTCCATATGGTTTAGTCTCACTGGTTCAGTTTCTCCATCTTCTCGCCGTATGCATGTGATCATTTCAAATGGCATACGAGATCTGCAATCATTCGGAATTATCCAATCGTTAGAAATATCAAAGGCACAATTTGTAATTGATACTAAGAAATTATTCTTCGATTCCAATAAGAACCCTTTTATCAACATTGAAAATGGAGAATTATTTAAGATAATGAATTCTCCAAGCGGTGGAGCCAAGCTATTAAGATACTACATAACCACTATTGGCAGCCTTTCTAATAAGATAGAGGTTTTTCTTGATTCATCCCCAAACAGAAAAAATGTTGTTGGTAATTTATCAATACAAAAATTAAGTGAAATGTCAGGTGTTTCTTACAAGAGTGCTGTTACATATAATAAGCTGCTCGAAAATTTACATCTATTATATGTTTTCCGATATAATGACTCCTTATCTTATGACAATTCTTATCCGACAAATGTATACGGCAGATATGATGACATGGAGTATGTAAAATCGTATGCTAAAAATCATGCCAGATATCACGGGATAAAGGTCACTTCATCACAATCTAAAAATAATTCAAACAGAAAACGCAGACTGGCACAGATGTACAACGCTTTACACATTTATGGGAAGGAATATAACGCAGATGAAATACGAGAGATATATGGCTATGTAATGCAAAACAATAAGATTCTTAGTGATCTGGCAAAGAGCCAGAATGATGAAAGTCATCTGAGTAAATTACGCGATATTAGCATTTTCAATAAATATGATTTTCTATTCGAAAAAACAAAGGAGTAAGACCATGAAAACTAATAAGACGATAGATTTAGAAACCGATACAATTTATTTTCCTCCCTCAACCACCTTCGCTTCTGATCTGGATTGGCAGAAGACATTCTATTCAATGATTGACAATAGTCCCGTATCATTGCATCTTAAACGTCCGCGCACATATCAATTCCGACCTCATCGCATTGATAATACTCTAAATAGACTTCAGGATGGGAATATTTGTTACTATTTCAATCTGTCTGATATCCAAGATCTTATCCTTATCCTCATGCTACAGCCGGAACTGCTGGGTCAGCTCCGCACTAGATATTGCACTAATGGCAATTACTGGGAAATATGGTTGGCAGATGTCTATGATCCGGCTAATGATTATGAGGGCAATGACCCATATGATTAAATCATCCGACGCAAAATACTTCAATATAGCAAAAGACATAGCAGCACTCTCCGATTTTCCCAAAGTTCATGTTGGATGCGTTGCCGTATATCAAGGACATATAATCGGAACCGGCTGCAATACAAATAAGACTCACCCACAGCAAGACCATTTCAACCGCTATCGGAATCGAAATCAGAATTGTAACAACTTCCCCCTTCCCAAAGCCCACGCGGAAATCATGTGCCTAAGTTCTATTAGGAATTTAGAGATCAAGTGGAGCAAAGTGAAAATTTTTGTTTACCGGATTAGAAATGATTCTCCCTTCGGAATGGCAAGGCCGTGTCCTGCGTGTATGGCGGCTATAAGAAGTGCTGGAATTAGGAATATTTTTTATACTACAGACTGCGGATATGCTTACGAGAAATTATTAGATTAAAATAATAGGAGGATTTATGACCAAACAAACCATATATGAAATTATTAAACTACCAACTTCCGTGATATCAAGAAGTAAGAAAAAAGAAGCCCCTTCTAATGGCATAGTCTATAATTTGGGTAAATACTCCTACGAGAAAGCAAGTTCTAAATGCGAGATTGTCTCAATAGGGGATCACCAACTTTTTAGAAAAATAAGAGAATATTACGGAAACACAAAACACCCCGACGAAATATTTGATGAACTTCACGATATTGGTGAAGCAATCAAACGCCTTAAGTCTCAAACTAGTAGTGAAGATATTAAAAATCAAATCAGAAGTCTTGAAGACCAAAAACACAATTTAATCTATGTAAAAGATGTAGTGAATGTGGTTGTTACAAATAAGGTGGCATATGAGTCAATTGCATTAAATGGATTTTTAATGAATGGAATAAGGTACAAACGATTCTGCTGCGGCTCCGGCCAGATGCGTAGAAATACCGTTACTTTCGTAAATGAACAATTATATGAGTACCTGCTGGAGCACTTGATGTGCGGATTATATGGAAGAATAGAATCCATTTCTCTGGCAAAATTTTCTGCTTACTTCGCGCTCTCCTCTTCTTCCGTTCTATGGGTAAGAAAACCAAGAATTTGCGTAATCCCCGACCTTGAAACATTGCTGCCAAACCAAAACATAGATTTTATTGTGAAAGATCCGGATGGATCAAAACACGTTGAAACAAGGGTAATGAATCTCAAGCTAAATTCATGTGATGGGGAAGGTCTAATATCCCCAGAATGCGCGGAATGGTTTTCTGCTGACATGGGATTAGATTATACGTGTTGCCAGTTTGTGGTACGCACTCCGTTTGTAAAAGGATGTCTTTTGACATTTGACTTCAAGACTTATCTGAAAAATGTTTGTGGCACTGAAAAAATCAATAGCATTTATGGAGAATGCTTTAAAATTGATGACATTGATGTCTTGCTGACAGAAAGCATGTTCAAGATGCATTCATTTTATAACAGCGTAAATGAATACCAAAGCTATCATGATAAGTATGATTTGCAATGGGGTATCGCCAGATATAACAAAAAGCAAGATAACGACTATTCCCTGTTAAATTATCAATATATCCAGAACAATAACCTAAATGACAATGCAATTAAAAATTTAACCAATATGTCAGCCGATTGGTTTGAAAAAATTTGCTCAGGTGATAAGTTCTATACAATAATGTATGCTATTGGATCAAGAAAGGATGATTGTGATTTTGAGTCCATACAGAATTCATGTGGCAGCATCCATACAAAGGCTATTGTCCAAAACAGCCATATGCTAAAAGACGGATATGTAAGACGAAAAATATATGACAGCATCAAAGAAAGCTTTAGACAAGCTAAGTTGGGTAGGATATTTTGCCATGGCAATTACCAATTTATGTTGTCTGATCCAATACCGTTATTGAGAAATGCTGTTGGATTAGATCCTACCGGACTGATCCCCGCAGATCATATATATAGTAAATATTGGAATAATCATGCCCCTGTTGAAATTGATGCATGCCGTAGCCCTATGGTAGACCGACATGAACATAATGTTTTAAAATTGGCGAAAAATACTGAAATGGATTATTGGTATCAATATTTATATAGCGGGATTGTCTACTCGATTTATGACACAAGTACAATCCGGCATAGCGATAGTGATTAACATAGTAGTCACCCCATATTAGAAATAATTTGGGAAAAATTCGGTGAACCTGTAATTGCAGGGTGTGGCATTTATCTGCCGCTAACGGTGAAATTCTAAAAGCGATTTAATAAACATTATTTGCTCAAGAAAATACCGTGCCAAGCTTAGGTATAAATACCTATGAAGGTGTAACGACTAGGACATACAGGCTAAATCAATGATATGCCAATGAAGTCCGTACACGTTAGGTGAAAATCCTACGTGGAAGTGCCGAATACGAATAAATATAGTTTATTCACGGTGGACTCGCTAACCACCGTCCTAACGTAAAACGAGGGTAAAGAGATAGTCTACTCCCCTAATAAATATCGGGAAACCGAGGGTATAAAGGTTTGACGGAGATATTGTCTTCACGACCGATAACAAAGAACTGATTAACGGCGCTTATCGCAAAAATAATCCAATCACTTATGATAAAGAAAAGGCTCCAAGTAGAGATTTTACGTATGAAAATATAATTAAATGTGATTTAGATGGGTTTGACACGCTGGTCGGGCAAATTACAAACAACAGCACAAGTCTAAATGCAATGCTTCCACTTTTCCCTAAGTCTAAAAAGCCAGAGGAACACCAAGAAATATTAACCCGCTTAAAGTTGCTAAGAGAGATTATAGGCGCTGAAATTGATAAAATCAAACTTGGTGTAGCTCCTGAATTCCCCAAAGAATGGGTTGAGCGCGTCAAAATTGATCTCATAAACGATCCTCCTGAGATAATTGAAGAAAAGAAAAGGAGAAATTCTCTGGTAATTTGTAAAAAGCCTTATTTTATGATCTATTTATACGATGCACTAAGTAACTCCTATAAGAACCACGTCAGGCAATTTAATTTAGATTGCAGAACAAAATTTAAAATGCCCCTGAATGATTTGAAGTATAAAAAACGTAAAACCAGTGACGAATTGCATTTCTTGAATAAAGCTAACTACTTTTCTCCCGTTCTGGACACTCCCTGCGTTATGAATAAAATATGTCATATGTTTGAAAAGTTGCAAGATGATATTTCGTTTGACAATTCTTTTTCCGATTCTATTTTAAGAAATTTTGCCGAAGGAAAATACGATATTAGTGAAGATAAAATGAATGAACTACTTGTTTACTATAAGGAATATAAGTCTAGGCGTAAATTTTCATATGTGAAAAAGCTGCTGGGTGATCTATATACAAAAACTGATTTTGCTGAGTTTACCCAAGCAATGATGGATAACCTTATTAAAGAGTACAGAAAGAAGTGCCAAGATATCTCAACTAATTCAATGGAATTATTTCAATATATGATTCGCCTGCCTGAAGCCGTTGATAATTTTGATTATACTTTTATCTGGGATATTTTAGGGGACGATATCTTAGATGCCATTCCAAAAGAAAATTCCATTATATACAAGGAATCAGAGACGGGCAGAGACTACTTAGGAAAAAAATATGAAGTAATGGAGGTTAGGATTATAAATTGATAATTTGGGACGAATATGAATATGGTGAAACCCTGTATCACCGATGTCGCGTAAATTCCAACAAGTGGCAACTAAAGGAATTAAAAGCTTTGATATTTTACATGCTCGAAAACAATTTTTCATCAAAGGACATCCGCGAGAAGTTGTTGGAAGTATGCAATGATGAAATTAAGTATTTGTCGAGCAAACAAAGAGAAAGTGTTTTTAATAAACTAATTAGCCAGTGTAAATCATCAAAAACTACTAAAAATATTAAAATAGATGTTTACAAAACTGAATTGGATAATATTAGAAATATAGACAACCCCGATTACGAAAAATGTGTTTTTATTATGTTGATTTATAAAAAATGGCTGGATAAAGTAAATGAATTGCGTAATCGTAAAAAAACTCCTTACTATGAGTGGTTCTCTCTCATAAAAGCAGATATTTTCAAAGAAGCCGGACTGTCAAAAATGAATGGACTTTCAAAACAATCGATGTTGAATTACTTATATTTGAATGAATACATAAAATCTGATGTGAAAAAACTCACAAAAAGCGATCAAAGAATTGAGAATATTGAAAAGAAACAAATGTGGTCAGTACCATTTATTAAGTATGATGGAGAAGTAGCTTTTTCTATTGATGATTTTAGAAATGTAATTAATCAATATATAAATTATCGGGATGGGGGTTTTTCAAAATGCGGAAATTGTGGAATTTTATTTTCCCCAACTAATAACAGGCAAAAATATTGCGCCGACTGTAGAAGGGCTGTTAACAGAGAAAAGACAAAACACCGCATGAGGTCTACAAGAAATGTTTGATTTAGAAACTCCGTGAAACATTGACTTTATGTAATTTCATTACAGCCTTGACCTTTACGTAAGAAGGATAAGAAAGAAAAGCACATTATTCTTATTCAACTCTTCTCTTCTCCTTGCCCTGCGTCAGACACGATTTAATATCTGTTTGGCGCAGTGTATCCTTATTAAATATCTAACTATATGGCGAATCGCCTTACTTAAAATCATAAAAAAAACAAAAATATTGATCAAAACAAATGCTGAAAGGATTTTTATATGAATCGTAACGAATTAATTCAACTTGCAGAAAAAAATGGCATTACAAAAAAGAAAGCAGATGAATCACTTGATATAGTCATTGATCTGTTAAAAGATGCATTTTCAACTGGAAACGATGTTACACTAAGAGGATTTGGAACTTTTAAAGTAAGGTCATATAAACCCCATACCGGAAGAAATCCTCGTACCGGGGAAGAAATGATTACATCAGAAAGAAAGAGAATAACTTTCAAG
>Ga0153939_1000466_pt1 | contig 15213 bp, 12 predicted proteins | sample TSNJ023MetaG_FD_104734 | JGI IMG/M metagenome (GOLD analysis project Ga0153939, IMG submission 104734) | Attine ant fungus gardens microbial communities from New Jersey, USA - TSNJ023 MetaG | ecosystem: Host-associated > Fungi > Mycelium > Unclassified | place: USA: New Jersey, Brendan T. Byrne... | reverse complement strand
CTGTTTTCCGCCGACCTGCGTTCTCCTCCTTGACGGGCGTCAGCCCGCCTGCGTCGTCGGCCTTGTTCGACGAAAAACATCCTCGCAAATCTATTCGCTTTTTCAACCATGAAGCAGTATAACGCGTTGTTTCCCCATAATGACGGAGAGAGGGATCACATAATTTAAAATTAACAGTGGTATTTTTGTTCGCGGTATGATACAATTAGTAGGCTTAAATGACAGTAATTAAACGGAGGATACAGCGCATGAGTCTTATTTCCACAAATAGAAAGGAAACCAATGTTGTCGAATTGGAGATAGCCATCGACGCCCAAGCCCTGAAAGAGGCCACCGACCGCGTGTTTAAACGGAAGGTCAAAACCATCACGGTTCCCGGTTTCCGCAAGGGGAAGGCCCCCCGCCAGCTCATTGAAAAAATGTATGGGGAAGGTGTCTTTTTGGAGGACGCCATCAACGACCTGTACCCACAAATATACAGCGAAGCGGTAGAAGAGGCCGGTATTGAGCCGGTAGACCAAGCGCAGGTGGAGCTGCTCACCATGGATAAAGAGACCGGCGGTTCCTTTAAAGCCACGGTGACGGTGAAGCCGGAGGTGGAAATAAAGGATTACAAGGGCCTTGAGGCGGAAAAACACTTGGACGAGGTCACCGATGAGGATATCGCGGAGGAATTGGGCCGCAGACAGGACCGCAACGCCCGCATCATCACGGTGGAGGGCCGCGCCGCCCAGGACGGCGACACCGCCGTTGTTGATTTTGACGGGTATGTGGACGACGTGCCCTTTGACGGCGGCAAGGGCGAGGCATACGAGCTGGTTTTGGGCTCCCACTCCTTTATCGGCACCTTTGAGGAGCAGATAGCGGGCCACAGCGTCGGCGACGAATTCGACGTGGCGGTCACCTTCCCCGAGGAGTATCACGTGGAGGAGCTGAAGGGCAAGCCCGCCGTGTTTAAAGTGAAGCTGGGTGAGCTGAAGTGCAAAGAGGTGCCGGAGCTGGACGACGAATTCGCCAAGGACGTCAGTGAGTTTGACACCCTGGAGGAGCTGCGCGCCGACATCCGCAGGGAGATGATCGAGCACCGCGAAAAACACGCCAATGAGGACTTTGAAAATACACTGGCCTCCAAGCTGGCGGAAAAGCTGGAGGGGGAGATCCCCGAATGCATGTACGAGTCCCGCACCGAAGAGATGGTGCAGGAATTTGAGCAGCGCCTGGGCAGCCAGGGCCTGCAGCTGGATCTGTATCTGCAATACACCGGCGGCGACATGGAAACCATGCGCAAAGGAATGCGCGAGCAGGCCGAAAACCAGGTGAAGGTGCGCCTGGCCCTGGAGAAAATCGCCAATTTGGAGGACATTCAGATCGCCGAGGCCGACATCGACGCCGAATACGCCAAGATGGCGGAGCAGTATAAGCTTGAAGTGGAAAATATCAAGGCCGTTGTAAAGGAAAAAGAGATAGTGATGGATTTGCGGTGCAACAGGGCGCTGGATATTGTCCGTGAGAGCGCGGTGGTCATCGCAGGGAAGGCAGAGGAGAAGCCCGCCGCCGGGGAAGGCGACGCACCGCCCGAGGCCGCCAAAAAGCCCGCCGCTAAAAAGCCGCGCGCCAAAAGGGCCGCCGCCAAAAAAGAGGAAGCCGGCGGCGAAGAAAAATAACGCCCTGTAACACAGGGATTACATAATGCCCGTTTCCTTGGGACCGGGTATTAGACAATAAATTTGGAGGTGTTATTCAATGGCTCTTGTACCAATGGTCGTGGAACAGACCAACAGAGGCGAACGCAGCTACGACATCTATTCCCGCCTTTTAAACGATAGAATCATCATGCTGTGCGACGAGGTGAACGACACGACGGCGAGCTTGGTTGTGGCCCAGCTGCTGTATCTGGAGGGGGCGGACCCCGACAAGGACATCAATCTGTACATCAACAGCCCCGGCGGCTCCGTCACCGCGGGCATGGCGATTTATGACACCATGAATTACCTGAAGTGTGATGTATCCACCATATGCATCGGCATGGCTGCCTCCATGGGGGCAGTATTGCTCTCCTCCGGCACCAAGGGCAAGCGCTTTGCGACCCCCAATGCCGAGGTGATGATCCACCAGCCCTCCAGCGGGTTCCAGGGACAGGTTTCGGACATCAAGATCCGTGCGGATTGGCTGCAAAAAACCAAGGATAAGCTAAACCGGATGCTGGCCGATCAAACGGGACAGCCAATGGAGATCATTGAGCGGGACACCGACCGGGACAACTTTATGAGCGCCCAGGAGGCCATGGATTACGGCCTTATTGACAAAATACTTGATAAGCGGTAATATGATAACCGACAATGTGAAAGGAAAGCATTTGTTTTCTTTTCACATTTGGCCTTTTGGATATAATACTATTCTGCGATTAAAATACTGCATATTTTAATCCGGCAATCGCAGATTGCCGCCGCGCCGTTGGCGCGGGCAGTAGTATTTGACAACATCTGCGTGGGCTTCGCCCACCGCCGCGTTTTACGCGGCGAATTAAAAACTTTCAGTTTTTAATTGCAGATTAGTATAATGCCAATTGCTAGGAAAGGAACCCTTTGTTATGTCTAAGACGGTTGACAACAGAATTTTGCGCTGCTCCTTCTGCGGGAAGATGCAGGATGAGGTGGGAAGGATGATCGCCGGACCCGGGGTGTGCATCTGCGACGAGTGCATCGAGCTCTGCCAGAGTGTGTTGGAGGGCGAGGACCCCTATACCGCCCCCCGGGTGAAAAGCGAGGAAAAATCCATGAAGTCCGTCGGGTTTACAGTGCCTCAGCCCAAGGAAATAAAGAAAATATTGGACGAATATGTCATCGGTCAGGACAAAGCAAAAAAGACGCTCTCCATTGCGGTGTACAATCACTACAAACGCATTTTCACCGCCGAGCAGTCCGATGTAGAGCTGCAAAAGAGCAACATTTTGCTGCTGGGACCCACCGGCGTGGGCAAAACGCTGCTGGCCCAGACCTTGGCCAAGATGCTGGGTGTGCCCTTTGCCATTGCCGACGCCACCACCCTCACCGAGGCGGGGTATGTGGGCGAGGATGTGGAGAACATACTGTTGCGGCTCATCCAGGCCGCCGACTTTGACATCGAGCGGGCGGAGCGGGGCATCATCTATGTGGATGAGATCGACAAGATCGCCCGCAAATCCGAGAATTCCTCCATTACGCGGGATGTCAGCGGAGAGGGCGTACAGCAGGCGCTGCTGAAAATTCTGGAGGGGACGGTGTCCAATGTGCCGCCCAACGGCGGGCGCAAGCACCCCAACCAAGAGTTTATCCGCATCGATACCACCAATATCCTGTTTATCTGCGGCGGCGCCTTCGACGGGATAGACAAGGTTATTGACAAGCGCATCAACACCACCACCCTGGGCTTTGGCGCCAAGCTGGTGGACAAGAAGGACAAGGAAGCGGACGCCCTGATGATGAAGGCGGAGCCCCACGATTTGGTGAAATTTGGGCTGATCCCCGAGTTGGTGGGCCGCCTGCCGGTGATCACGACGTTGAATTCCCTGGATGAGGAATCGCTGATCAAGATACTCACCCAGCCAAAGAATTCCATCGTCAAGCAGTACCAGAAGATGTTCGAGATGGACGGTGTGGAGCTTGTGTTTACCGAGGACGCCCTGAGCGAAATCGCCCGCATCGCCATCAAGAGGAAGACCGGCGCCCGGGGGCTGCGCTCCATCATGGAGGGCGTGCTGGAGGACATGATGTACGAGTCCCCCTCGGACTACAGCATTGTCCGCATTGAGGTCAACCACGAGGCGGTGCTGGGGACGGGACAGCCCAGTATCCTGCGGGAATCGGGCCGCAAGCGCAAGCCGTTGCAGCTCACCGGGGATGTGGAAAAAAAGGGCAAGCTGCGAAGCAAGCCTTCCGCGTGACGAAAAAAGTAGGGGCGGCCAGCCGGCTGCCCCTATAGCGTTTTGCAAAATTGAAATGTACAGTGCCGCTATTGAAAATTGCACGGTCAGCCAGTATAATTTAATTAGAGCCTATTACTTTAAGAAGGGGAGAATAATCATGAGCACGACAAAGAGCGCGATAAAGTCTATTCGCATACCGCTTCTGGCCATGCGCGGCATGGTTTTGTTCCCCCAAATGGTGCTTCACTTTGATGTGGGTAGGGAAAAGTCAATTTTTGCACTCAACGAGGCCATGAACAACGACAGGCTGTTGTTTTTGGCCGCCCAAAAGGATATTCAAGATGAAGACCCCAAGGGGGCTGACATATTTGAGGTCGGCGTGGTGGCCGAGGTTAAGCAGATCATAAAATCCGACAACCATCTGCGGGTGCTGGTGGAGGGGCAATACCGGGCCAAGGTGGTGGAGGTCACATCCTCCGATCCGTTCTTCGAGGCGGTGGTCAGCGAATATCCGCTTCGCTCCGCCAAGGGCACGGCAAAGTCCATGATGGACGCCCTGATGCGCACCACAAAGGATTTGTTCAAGGAGTACAGCGTGGTGGCGCCGCCCATGTCCAAGGAGCTGCTGCTCAACGCCCTCAACTCCGAAGATCCGGTCTTCCTCAGTGAATACATAGCCGCAAACATGCCCATTCACACCGACGACAAGCAGGCTGTTTTGGAGGAGAGCAGCGTCACAAAGCGGCTGCGTCTGCTCATACGCATTTTGGAGGAGGAAAACGACATCCTCAGCCTGGAGCAGGAGATACACGAAAAGGTGCGGGGACAAATTGACAGCAACCAGCGGGAGTACTATCTCCGCGAGCAGATCAAGGCGATTTCCGCCGAGTTGGGGGAGAGCGAATCCCTTCAGGAGGAGGCCTTCGAGTACCACAGCAAAATTGATGCGTTGAAGCTGGGCGGCGAGTGCAGCGAAAAGCTGCACAAGGAGGCGGACCGCCTTCTGAAAATGCCGTACAATTCCCATGAGGCCGGGGTAATCAAGGGCTATCTGGACACCTGTCTGGAGCTGCCGTGGAACACGGCCACAAAGGATAAGGTGGATATCGTCCGGGCGCAAAAGCAGCTGGATCGCGATCACTACGGCATGGTCAAGGTGAAGGAGCGGATTCTGGAAATGCTGGCGGTGCGCGCGCTTGCACCGGATATCAAGGGGCAGATCATCTGTCTGGTGGGGCCGCCCGGCGTGGGTAAGACCTCCATCGCCCGCAGTATCGCCAACTGCATGGGGCGCAAATATGTGCGTATGAGCTTGGGCGGCGTCCGGGATGAATCCGATATAAGGGGCCATCGCAAAACCTATGTGGGGGCCATGCCCGGGCGGATTATCAACGCCATGCAGCAGGCGGGAAGCAAGAATCCGCTGATGCTGCTGGACGAGGTGGATAAGCTGGGCAGCGACTTCCGGGGGGATCCCTCCTCGGCGTTGCTGGAGGTGCTGGATTCAGAGCAGAATTTCGCCTTCCGCGACCACTATATCGAGCTTCCCTTTGACCTCTCGGAGGTGCTGTTTATCGCCACGGCCAACGATTTGAGCGGCATTCCGCGCCCGCTGCTGGACCGCATGGAGGTCATCACCCTCACCAGCTACACCCGGGAGGAAAAATTTCAGATAGCCAAGCGATACCTCGTGCCCAAGCAGATGAAAAAGCACGGGCTCACGGCCCGCAAAATGAAGTTCGACAATTCGGCGCTGTACGCCCTCATCGACTTCTATACCCGGGAGTCCGGGGTGCGCAGCCTGGAGCGGGAGATAGCCTCGCTGTGCCGCAAGGGCGCCAAGGAGCTGGTTGCACAGACAAAACAGACGGTGCGGATCAGCGCAAAAAACATCATCGGCTATCTGGGTGGCCACAAGTTTAAGCTGGACGCCTTGGGCGAGACCGATGAGGTGGGCTTGGTCAACGGGCTGGCCTGGACCTCGGTGGGCGGGGAGATGCTCCAGGTGGAGGTGGCCATTCTGGAGGGCACCGGCAAGACGGTGCTCACCGGTTGTCTGGGGGATGTGATGAAGGAGTCCGCCCACGCCGCCATCAGCTATATCCGCACCTGCTGCTCGCGATATGACATCGACAAGGACTTTTATAAAAACAAGGATATCCACATCCATGTGCCGGAGGGAGCGGTTCCCAAGGACGGCCCGTCCGCCGGGGTGACCATGTGTACCGCGCTGGTGTCGGCGCTCTCGGGGATTCCGGTGCGGCGGGATGTGGCCATGACCGGGGAGATCTCGCTCCGGGGCAGGGTTTTGCCCATCGGCGGCCTCAAGGAAAAAACCATGGCCGCTTACCGGTCAGGTATTAAGACGGTGATTATTCCGGAGGACAACGCAACCGACCTGGAGGAGGTGGATCCCGTTGTCCTGGAGGCGGTGCGGTTTGTCAGCGCCCGGAATATTCAAAAGGTGCTGGATATCGCGCTGGTGCGAAAATTCAGCAAGGTGGAGAAAATTGGCGCCGAGCTTGCCGTGACTCCCCTTGTGGAGGTGGAGCGGACAGAGGAGCTTGTGGACGCCCTGGCGACTCCGGCGCTGAACTAAAAAAAGGTATGATACGACAAGGGGGAAGACGACCTGAATTTTCATAATGTGGAATTTGAGACATCCTTCGGGCGGCCGTCTCAGCTGCCCGTGTCCGACCTTATGGAAATCGCCTTTGCGGGGCGATCCAACGTGGGCAAAAGCTCTTGCATCAACAAGCTGTTCAACCGCAAGGCGCTGGCGCGTGTGAGCTCCATGCCGGGCAAAACCACCACCATCAACTTTTTCCGGGTGGAAAACGTGCGCTTTGCCGATTTGCCCGGCTATGGGTACGCAAAGGTATCCAAAAGCGAAAAGCAGCGCTGGAAGGGCCTGATGGAGGTGTATTTCACCTCGGAGCGCCGCTTGGAGCTGGTGTTTCTCCTGTTGGATATGCGCCACCCGCCCACGCAGGATGATTTGGTGATGCTGAATTTTCTGGTGGAAACCGAAACGCCCCTGGTTGTGATACTCACAAAGCTGGATAAGCTGACCAAAACGCAGCGGGAGCAGCGTCTGCGCGAGCTGCAAACAGAGATACCCTACGCCGAAGACATTACCATGATCCCATTTTCCGCCAAAACCGGCGAGGGCGCCGACCGGATATTGGAGATTATCACCGATATCGCCGCGGACGAACGCGAATGAAACAGGAGTGAACAGCCATGTTTGTATCGGACTGCCTCGGAGTCAATGCGCTGGGACACCTCACCATCGGCGGGCGGGACACAGTGGAGCTGGCGCAGACCTTTGGAACGCCGCTGTATGTCATGGACGAGAATGAAATTCGCCGGGCCTGCCGAAGTTACCGCAAATCCATTGACGAATACTACGGCGGCAACGGGCTGGCGGCCTATGCCAGCAAGGCGTTCAGCTGTTTGGAGATGTGCAGGATAGCCGCGCAGGAGGGCATGGGACTGGATGTTGTATCCGGCGCGGAGCTGTACACCGCCCTTGCCGCCGGGTTTCCGGTGGAGAAAATTTTTTTCCACGGCAACAACAAGACTCCCGAGGAGCTCACCTACGCCGTGCGCAACAACGTGGGGCGCATTGTGGTGGATAACTTGTATGAGCTGGAGATTTTGGCGCAAGTCGCAAAGGCCGCCGGTAAAACGGTGCCGGTGATGCTGCGCGTCAAGCCGGGGGTGGACGCCCACACCCACGATTTTGTAAAGACCGGCTGTATCGACAGCAAATTCGGCCTGGCGCTGGAAAACGGGGAGGCCTTTGAGGCGGTCCGGCGGACTCTGGAGCTGCACGATCTGCGGCTCACCGGCCTGCACTGTCACATCGGGTCGCAGATTTTTGACATCGAGCCCTTTGAGCTGGCGGCCAGGGTGATGCTGGAGCTCATCGGCAGGATAAAGCGCCGGCTGCATTTTGAAATTGACGAGCTCAACCTGGGCGGCGGCTTTGGCATCAAGTACATCCCCGGGCACGATCCGGTGGAGTATGAAAAATATATGAAGCGGGTGTCCGGGGTGGTGAAGGGGGCCTGCCGGGAGCAGGGGATCAAGACCCCCTTCATCATCATCGAGCCCGGCCGCTCCATTGCCGGGCCCGCCGGAATCACCCTGTACAAGGTGGGGGGCATTAAGGATATTCCCGGTGTGAGGACCTATGTGTCGGTAGACGGCGGTATGGCGGACAATCCACGGTTTGCCTTATATCAATCCGAATACGACATGCTCATTGCCAACCGCGCGCAGGAGCAAAAAACCGGCCGCGTGACGGTTGCCGGCAGATGCTGTGAGAGCGGCGATTTGCTGGGCGAGGCAGTTCCGCTGCAGAAGGTGAAGGCGGGGGACATTTTGGCTGTGCTGGTAACGGGAGCGTACAACTACTCCATGAGCTCCAACTACAACCGGCTGCCCAAGCCGGCGGTGGTGCTGGTGAACGGAGAAGACGCAAGGGTAATTGTCCGAAGGGAGACCTATGAAGACGTGGTCCGAAACGACGTGTAACGGCGTGCGGGTGTGCGATAAAAAAGGGCAGAGCTCCAAGGCTTGTTTGACAAGGAAATAGGTGGGGAATAATTATGAATGAGAAGCTGAAGGACTTAGATCTGCGCTACCTCTTTGAAGCGGTTTTGACACTGGAGAATATTGAAGAATGTTATGCCTTTTTTGAGGATCTTTGCACCGTGCCCGAGCTGAAAGCGATTTCGCAGCGGCTGAACGTGGCAAAAATGCTGAATGAACGGCGGGTTTACAGCGAAATCGTCGCCAAAACCGGCGCCAGCACCGCCACCATCAGCCGGGTGAACCGGGCGCTTACCTACGGCAGCGACGGCTATAAAATTGCCTTTGAAAGACTTGACAAATGAACGCCTACTCGTATTTTGCACAGTATTACGACCTGCTGACGAAAAATGTAGAGTATGGCGGCAGGGCGCGGTATTTCCACCAGATCATCTCCCGGCATTTGAGTCCCCCCGCGATTCTGCTGGATCTGGCCTGTGGTACAGGCAGCTTATCCCTGGAATTTGCGGCCTTGGGGTATGAGGTGATCGGCGTGGACGTCTCCCCGGAAATGCTGGGTGTCGCCACCGAGAAATCCGGCGCCGCGGGGGGCGGCATCCTGTTTCTTTGCCAGGACGCGGCGCGGCTGGATTTGTACGGAACCATCGACGTGTGTGTGTGCGCTCTGGACAGTATCAATCACTTTACCGGCGTGAAGCAGCTGGAACAGGTATTCTCCCGCGTGGCCCTGTTTACAAGGCCCGGCGGGCTGTTCCTTTTTGATGTAAACACGCCTTATAAGCACCGCCATATTTTGGCCGACAGCTGTTTTGTCTATGATTTGGACGAAGTATACTGCGTCTGGCAAAACAGTTACCGGCCCCAAAACGACACCGTGGATATCGCCTTGGATTTTTTTATGCCCACTGGCGGCGGAGCCTATTTGCGCCGGGAGGAACGCTTTTCCGAGCGGATTTTTTCGCAGGAGCTCCTGGAGGGGCTGTTGCGGCAGTGTGGATTTGAAGTGCTGGGGCTGTGGGGGGACGATTCCTTCGCCCCCCCACAGCCTGATGCGCAAAGGCTGATATACGCGGCCCGAAAAATCGCGCAGGGAAAGGAACACGAATAATACGATGGGAACAATTTTTAGCGCCTTGTCGGCGGACGGCGGCGTTGCCTGCCACGCCATTGACTCCACCGATATGGTGGCAAGGGCCGAGCAAATTCACAAATCCTCCGCCACGGTGACCGCCGCCCTGGGCCGTCTGATGACCGCCGCGTCCCTCATGGGCTGTATGCTCAAGGGGGAGGAGGACTCCGTGACGCTGCGCCTCCACGGGAATGGACCGGCGGGTTCGGTTATTGTCGTCAGCGACAGCGGGGGTAATGTGCGGGGAACAGTGGACAATCCCATAGTGGAGATTCCGCTGAACCAATACGGCAAGCTGGATGTCGCGGGCGCCGTGGGCAGAGAGGGCAGCCTTTTTGTCATGCGGGAAACGGGGAGGGGGGAGCCATACGTCAGCCAGACCCCCCTTGTATCCGGTGAAATTGCCGAGGATATCACCCACTACTACGCCACCAGTGAGCAAATCCCCACGGTGTGCGCGCTGGGGGTGCTGGTGAACACGGATTTGACGGTGTGCAGCGCGGGCGGCTTTTTGCTGCAGCTGTTGCCGGGCGCCGACGAAAGCTGTATTGACAAGCTGGAGAAGACGGTGGAGGCGTTGCCCCCTGTGACCCAGCTGCTCTCGGAAGGCGCCACCGCACGGGAGCTGGCGATGATGGCGCTGGAGGGCCTTGACCCCCATGAGTTGGGGATGTACCCTGTGGAGTACCGCTGCAACTGCTCCCGGCGGCGGGTGGAGCGCGCGCTTATCAGCATAGGCCGCCGGGATCTGGAAAGGATGGCGGCGGAACAGCCCGTTACCCAGGTGAACTGCCATTTTTGCAACAAGGTGTATCGGTTCACCCCGGAGGAGTTGCGGGCCCTGATACGGTAGATAGTATGGCTGTATGGAAACCGGAGCTGTACGGCATATAGTGAATCAACTTTAAAATCGAAAAAAGAAAGAGGAAAAAGTTGAATTACCATAATAGGGATGATGGAGATAAAATATGTACAAGCTTATGGTCATTGACGACGAGGACTGGATCCGCCAGCGGATTGTAAACACCATGGATTGGGCCTCCATTGGCATTACAACGGTGCTGGAGGCCGAAAACGGCGCCCAGGCCCTGGAAATCGCCGGGGAACACCTTCCGGACATCATCCTGTCCGACATCCGCATGCCGGGGCTCAGCGGACTGGATTTGGTCGAGACCCTGCAGCGGAAAATGCTCTCGGCAAGGGTTATCTTTCTCAGCGGGTACGACGACTTTCAGTTCGCGCAGCGCGCAATAAAGCTGGGGGCCTTCGATTACCTGCTGAAGCCGGTGGACGACGAGACCCTTCAGTCCGCGGTGCAAAGCTGCATCGAGAGCATCCGGGAGCAGCGGCGGATTGAAAACATTCTGGAGGATTTTGAAATCAGGCTGGAAAACCACAAGCCGGTGCTCCGGGAGCACTTCTTTTCGGATTTGCTGGGCGGCTACATGGACGAGCAGACCCTGGAGGCCGATCTGAATTATTTGGGGATTTCCACTGCCCAAGCCGGATATATCTGCCTGTCCATCCAACCGGGCGAGGAGGTTCGCGCGGCGCAAGACGTCCACCGCATTCAGTTTGGAATTAAGAATATTGTCAAGGAGCTCACCGATCCCCTGGGAAACAACCAGGTGATCTTTCTGCAATTAGGGGAAATCGCCTGCATCCTGTTCTCCAATATGGAGGGACCGGAGCTAAAAAGCCGCGCCATTGAGGCGGCGGATAAAATCCGGGACATGGTGCGCCGGCTGTTTCAACGCGAGGTCACCGTGGGCGTTGGGGAGCCCTGCGATGAAATACTCGGCCTGTCGCGTTCCTTTGAGCAGTCCCAGCAAGCGCTTTCCTACAAAGCCTATTTGGGCGGCGGACGGGTGTACACCCTGGAGAGCCTGGAGCAGACGGTGCTGTACCCCATCTCCCACAGCTACAGCCTGGACCAGCTAAAAAGCGCCATACAGCAGGGGGACCGGGGGAAGATATCGGAGCAAATTGCGCGGCTCATGGAAAAGCTGCCGGAGGGTGAAATCCGGCCCATCGATCTAAAATCCATCTACGCCAATGTGATCACCTCCACGGTGCAAACCGGTTACGAGTTTTCGGCCATCAACCAGGAGTTGCCCACCTTCAGCTATGACTTTTTCCACCGCCTGGACGACATTGACAGTGTGGAGCGCTTTGAAAAGCACCTGCGCCACATGGTGGAGACGCTCCTGGACAGCCTGGAGAAAGCCCGGCAGGGCAACAAACGGAAAATCGTGCAGAAGGCCATTGACTATATCCGGGAACACTACCGGGAACCCCTGTCCCTGTCGGGTGTGGCGGATATTGTTTACCTGAATCCCTCCTATTTTTGCAAGATCTTCAAAAACGAGACCGGGACAACATTTACAAAGCACATCGTCAATTACCGCATCGACAAGGCCATTGCGCTCATGGAGGATCCGACGCTGAAAATCTATGAAATTGCGGATATGGTGGGGTACGCCGATGTGCAATATTTCACCAAGCTCTTTAAGGCCGCCAAGGGAATTTCCCCCGCACAATATCGCGAAAAGAAAAATAGTACAAAAAAAGACAATACTGACTCTGGAATTTAAGCGATAATGCGCGTATTATATTAGGTGACGGAAATCAGCCCTTCAACTTAAGGAGGTATTTGAAAATGAAAGCAGCTTTTTTAAAGGCGCCCTATCAGTTTGAATTGCGGGACGTGTCCCTGCGGGAGATCCGGGAGGACGAGGTTCTTGTCAAGGTTAAGGCGTGTGGCTTTTGCGGGCACGACAACATTCTGGCAAGCTACGCCGCCAAGGATTGGGAGCCCTTCGGCCACGAATTTTCCGGTATTGTGGAGCAGGCGGGAAAAAACGTGCGCAATGTCGCGGTGGGCGACTGTATTGTCATGGAGACCTCCACCTTTAACCCCCTGGCGGAGTGCTCCCTCAACGGCAGGGTGGACTATGACCAGGACGGCCCCAGCTTCATGAACGAAAAGCAAGCCAGCATGGGCTTTGCGGAGTACGTCATCGTGCCCGCCATACTCTGCGTGCGCTACGACGGGCTCACCTTTGAGGAGGCCAGTGTCATTGAGCCCCTGGGCGTGGCCGTGGATCTTATCCTGACAGCCGACATCCATCTCAATGACGACGTGCTGGTGCTGGGACTGGGGCCCATCGGGCTCATGGCGCTGCAAATGGCCAAGGCCAGCGGGGCCAGAAAAATCTACGCCGCGGATTTCTCCCAAAACGTCCGGCGCTGTGAGCTGGCAAAGCAATTTGGCGCGGATGAGATCATCCACACCGACAAGGTGAAGCTGGAGGATTACCCCTATGCGCGGGGCGGCGTGGACAGGGTGCTGGTGAGCGCCCCGCCCAAGACCATCGGTTCGGCGGTGAATGTCTGCAATGTGGGCGGAATGGTTGCCTTTCTGGGTATCAGCTACGGGCCGGAGGCCATTGTGTCCTTTGATTCCAACGTGGCCCACCTGCGCAAGCTGACCATCAAGGGCTCCAACGCCATCCCGGCGCTGTATTTCCCCCAATGCATCGATATGCTCAAGGCGGGGCTGGTGCGGACAAAGCCGCTGATATCTCATGTGTTCCCCCTAAAGGACACTGTGTCGGCCCTGGCGGAATACCGGGCGGACGTCACAAACGCCATCAAGGCCGTTATGGTCAATAAGTAAATATAGTATAGTAATTCAACTTCAAAATAATAGTATTTTGAAGTTTAATTACCGAATGGGAATCAACTTTTTCCTCTTTCTTTTTTCGATTTTAAAGTTGATTCACGATACACATGTGCCGGAGGGGATTGGCGGATGAAATTCAGAACAAAGCTGTTCAGCATTATCTTAATTGCCATCCTCGTGCCCTCGGCCACCACGGCAACCCTGATTTATGTTCAGGCGGAGCAGTCCTTGGCGGAGCAAGCCAAACGGGGCGTCGCCGCGACTATGGAGCAATCCCTGGAAACCCTGGACTCCAATCTCAACACCCTGGGGGCCATCAGCGGCAGGATCAGCCGGGAGAAGAAGCTGGTGGATTTGATTCAGTCAATGTCCTCCACCCCACAAAGGGAGCACAGCGCCATTTACGCCGCTGTGTACAGCGAATTGCAGGACTATCTATCCATGCTCAAGGCGCCAAATATTCTCGGCAATATCCAATCCCTCTACCTGTATCTTCCGGATCAGGACGTTGTGGTGACAACCGATACCACCTATTACGAAAACGCGGGCGGCTATGGCATCAGTTTTATTGAGAAGGACGCGGACTACAAGGACAAATGGTTCAGCGCCAAGCCCATCACCTTTGACACGCTGCACAAGGCCGACAACACCGAAACCCTCATCAGCTGCAACAACGCGATTTTGGACAACCAGGGGCGGCGGATTGGCATTTGCGCGGTGAATATTCACAAATCCGCCTTCTACGATATGTACGGCGACTTTTTGCTGAGCATGCCGGGAGGGGTGCTGGTCGCGGAGGAAACCGGTGCGCGCATCGACGCCTGGGGCCTGGGGCCGCTCTCGGCGGCGGATTTGTCCAAAGCGCTGTCCGTCCCCCTGTATACCCCGTCCCAAAGCGCGCCCAAGCTGCGCCTGAGCAGCGGCGGATACTACGTGGTTTCCCGTATTTCCAAGGAAACCGGATGGCGCTACTGCACCGTTATCCGGGACACCGGCGTGCTGAACAAGCTGTACAGCACCCGGCAATTTCTCACCGCCACCATCGGGTTGACCGCTCTGTGCGTTCTCATCATATCCGGCCTCATTGTGCGCAGCTTTTACAAGCCCCTGAACAGCCTGGTGGACGCCATGCAGGAAATTGAGGACCGCAATCTGGACGTGCGCATTCAGGACGACCGGAAGGACGAATACCGCAAGGTGTTTGACGGCTTCAACAACATGGTGCAGGAGCTGGGCCAGCTCATAGACAACCTGGAAACCGAAAAAACGCTCAACAAGGAGGCGCAGATCAAGCTGCTCCAGGAGCAAATCAACCCCCATTTCCTCTACAACACCCTGGACTCCATATACAGCATCGCCAAAATCCACGACGAGCCCGAAATCTCCAGGATGGTGCACGCCCTGTCCCAATTTTTCCGCGTCAGCCTGTCCGGCGGCAAGGACATTGTCACGCTGCGGGAAGCGGTGCAAATTGCGCAGAGCTATATCACCGTGCAGGATATCCGCTTCAAGGGGAAATTTGACATCGCCCTGGATATTCCGGAGGCGCTCATGGACTGTAAAACCTTTAAGCTGGTGCTGCAGCCCTTTGTCGAAAACGCCATCTACCATGGGTTGGAGAGAAAGGGCTGTGGCCAGCTGCGTATATCCGCGCGCCGGGACAAGGAGGCCTTGCTGCTTTGCGTGGAGGACGACGGCAAGGGAATTCCGCCCCAAAGACTCCGGGAAATACAAGACACTCTCCGGGGCGGGCCTGTGCAAGAGGGCAAAAACTTTGCCATCCGCAACCTGAACACCCAAATCAAACTGCGATATGGAGAGGGGTACGGCATATCGCTGTGGAGCGCGGAGGATGTGGGAACCAAGGTGACCATTGTACTGCCCTACGAGCAAATTTGAAACACACACAAAAACTGCAGGCAATGAAAAATGAAT
>Ga0153939_1000463_pt1 | contig 15222 bp, 13 predicted proteins | sample TSNJ023MetaG_FD_104734 | JGI IMG/M metagenome (GOLD analysis project Ga0153939, IMG submission 104734) | Attine ant fungus gardens microbial communities from New Jersey, USA - TSNJ023 MetaG | ecosystem: Host-associated > Fungi > Mycelium > Unclassified | place: USA: New Jersey, Brendan T. Byrne... | reverse complement strand
TTTTCCGCATCTCTGCGTCAAAAAATCTTGCCTTGCGTCAGCAAGGCGGCGGCTTTTTTCCTTGATATGCGAAAAAATCTCTCGCATATTCGACTATTTCGCTCTGTGAATACAGGTTCTAAAATCGAAAAAAGAAAGAGGAAAAAGTTGATTCCCATATGGAGTATAGACAATGATTTCGAGTTTTGACATACCAAAGCTAAAAGAGCTCCTAAACAATTTTTATACCCTTACCCATTTGCGCATTGTTGTGTTCGACGACCAGCTGAAAGAAATTGTGGGTTCCACCGATCACAGCGATTTTTGTAAAATCATACGGTTCGATCCGGCCAACAGGGCAAAATGTGATGAATCGAATCAGATGGGATGCACCTGGTGCAAGAAAAACAATCAAATTCACATTTATCAGTGCCATGCAGGGCTAACCGAAGTGGTGGCGCCCATTCGCTGCGACAACCTGACCATTGGGTATATGATGTTTGGACAGGTTTTTCATTATGAGGACAAGGATGTTTATTGGCCGGTGATCCGGGAGAATTGCGCCTCCTATGAGGGTGTGGATTTGGCGGAGCTGAAAAAAGCCTTTTACAAGAAAAAATACATGGGCAGACAGGAGATATTGGCGGCCGCCCAGATTATGGAGGCGTGTGCGGGCTATTTATGGCGTGCCGGGTTTACCACCCTGTCGGAGGACAGCCTGCCCCATCACATCAATGATTTCATCGCCGACAATCTGGCGGACGATTTATCCGTGGAGACAATTTGCAGGCATTTTGATATCAGCAAGTCAAAGCTTTACAAGGTCTCACAGCATTGTTACGGCACCGGAATCCAGGAGTTTATTCGGAATTTCCGGGTGGATACCGCGAAGGGCTTGCTGGAATCCACCAATCAGCCCATCAATCAAATCGCGGTGAAGGTGGGGATACCCAACTACAATTACTTCACCAAGGTGTTTAAAAGCATTGTGGGGCTTACCCCCAAGGATTACAGGGCGCAGAGCCTGTACCAAAAGATAAACGTGTTCAAAAGAGGAGGAAAATCGCATTTATAGCGGCTTTCCCCCTCTTTTTAGAATTGGTATTAGTACGAATTGGTATTACAGAAACATCCCCAGGATGACACTCACGACGATTGCAATGATAACGACAATGATGATGACGTCCATTACCTTGAGGGGGATTTTGATTTTATCATATAGCTTATACCGCAGCGGCGGTTTTTTCGGCTTGTTTTCCATTATTTTTTCGCTATGTACTTGCGCACGTCGATAGCCACGGCGAGTACGATAATAAGGCCCCGGATGATATACTGGAGATAGGCGTTGACGCCAAGGAAGTACAAGCTGTAATTGATGGCCTGCAAAATGATGCTGCCGATAACCACGCCCGGAACAGTCCCCACGCCTCCGGAAAAGGACACGCCGCCGATGACGCAGGCCGAGATGGCGTCCAGCTCGTAGTTGATGCCGGTGTTGGCGCCCACGGATTGGACGCGGGCGGTTTCCAGGAATGCCGCGATACCATAACAAACGCCCGCCATGAGGTACACGAGCATAATGGTTCTACCCACATTAACGCCGGATACAGCCGCCGCCTCGGTGTTGCCGCCCACCGCGAACATGTACTTGCCCAGCTTGGTTCTGGTCCAGATAACATGTACGACAACGGCCACCAATATGAAATAGATCACAACATATGGGATCTTTATACTTCCCAAAGAGAAGGAGCCGGCCGCTTTGGTGAGAAAGTTTTTTTCAAAGGTGGACAGCGCCTGGGCGCTGCCGGAGGGCTGGGCCTCGATATAAATACAGGTGCAGCCATAAGCGATGAGCTGCGTGCCCAAGGTGATAATAAAGGCGTGCATTTTCAGGTAAGCCACTCCGAACCCATTGAGCAAGCTGAACACCACCGCGATTAAAACGGACAAAAGCAAGGGGATGAGCAGATTGACAGGCTTGGTCATGTTCTGATAGTAGCGGGAGGCATAGGTGACCGACTGCACCAGCGAAGCGGTGACGGCTGCCGAAAACCCCAGCACGCGCCCGATGGACAGGTCCGTTCCGGCCAAAACAATGAGCCCCGCGCACCCCAACGCCAATATGCCCTTGGTGGACGCCTGCTTTACAATATTGATTACATTGGTCAACGACGCAAATTTGGGGTCAATGATAATAACCGTGACCAAAATTGCACCAAGAATAAAGTACAATGCATTATTCAGCAAAAATGCTCCGGTTTTTTGGGCGTCTATCCGTTTTGTTTTCTCCATACAATTGCACCTTCTTTACACATATTTTGCTGCCAAACGCATAATTGTCTCTTGTTCACCCTCAACATTACCATAATCCGTACCGCGTTCCAAAACGCCGCTGAGGTGGCCGTCGCTCATCACCATGATTCTATCGCATATTCCCAGAAGCTCCGGCATCTCGGAGGACACCATTATAATTCCCTTGCCCTGCTTGGCAAGATCGATGATGAGCTGGTAAATCTCGTATTTCGCGCCAACATCAATGCCCCGGGTGGGCTCATCCAGCAGCAGCACCTCCGGATTGATGAGAAGCCACCGGCCGATAATCACCTTTTGCTGGTTGCCCCCGGACAGGTTCTTGATATGGGCTTTTTTGTTGGGCGTCTTCACCTTGATGTTTTCAATGACCCAATCCGTATCCTTGTTTGCCTGCTTGTTGCTCATTAAGCCAAACTTCAAATACGCGTTTACATTTGCGATAATGGAGTTGAAGGTAATATTCATCTCGGGAAACAAACCCGTCGCCCGCCGCTCCTCTGTGATGAGGGCAAAGCCGTTTTTCATGGCGGCCTCCGAATGCTTGTTTCGAATGGGCTTGCCGTGCAGCAGCATTTCGCCGCTGCCCATGGTCATTGTGCCGAACAGGGTGTTTAACAGCTCGGTGCGGCGGGCGCCCACAAGACCGGCAACCCCCAGAATTTCCCCCTGCCTCAGATCAAAGCTGACGTCCTTACAGCTGGGCATATACTTCCCGGTAATATTTTTGCATTCCAAAAGGATCTCGCCGGGTTCGTTTGTTTTGGGGGGGAAGCGCTCCTCCATATTGCGGTTCACCATCAAGCGGATGATCTCGTCCGAGGTCAGCTCCTTGGCCGGGCGGGTTTCGATCCATTGCCCATCCCGCATGATTGTGACCTCTGTGGATATTTTTAAGATCTCATCAATGCGGTGGGAGATGTATATGATGCCGACTCCCTGCTCGCAAAGCTTGTTCATAATCCGGAACAGATGGTTGACCTCTTCGTCGGTGAGGGAAGAGGTTGGCTCGTCCAACACCAGTATCTTTGCGTCGTAGGAAACCGCCTTGGCAATCTCCACCATTTGCCGTTTGGAGACGGAGAGCGTGTGAATCAGCACCCTGGGGTCCACGTCAATGCTCAGCTCGTCAAAGATTTTCTTTGTCTCCCTGTACATTTTTCCATGATCCACAAGGCACGCCTTCATGGGGTACCTGCCCAGCCAGACGTTTTCCATTACGCTGCGCCGAAGCACCTGGTTCAACTCCTGGTGCACCATGGCCACCCCGTTTTCCAGGGCTATTTTGGGATTGGAGAAGTTGGTTTCCCGGCCCTCCATCACGATACTTCCGGCGTCCTTTTTATAGATGCCGAAAAGACACTTCATCAGGGTGCTCTTACCGGCTCCGTTTTCACCCATCAAAGCGTGGACGGTGCCCGGTCTCAGCTTGAGCTGCGCTTTCTGCAATGCCTTAACGCCCGGAAAGCTCTTTTCTATGTCCATCATTTCAAGCACAAAGCCGTTTTGTTCCATATCAGCAACACCACCTATATATTAGGTTAGGAGGGTGCTTGAAATTTACTTCAAGTACCCTCCGCCATTCGTCAGGGTATAGCAATTTTGCTATGTGATATTACTCAGTAATTTTTGCGTAGGGGATACGAACGGAGTAGCCGTCGTCGGACATCGTATAATCGGTGCCGTCCAGCCAGCCCTTGCCCAGCGCGCCATTGATGGCAACGCGGATATTGGCTTTGCCCATGGCGTCTCCATCCTGCTGTACGGTAGCGGTCATGCCGCCGTTTTTGATGGACTCCAGCGCGGAATCAACGGCGTCAACGCCGATGATGACCACGGAATTGCTCCCTTCTTCGCCGGTGTTGTAGTCAACGGCATTCAGCGCGGCAAGAGCGCCCAGGCCCATCATGTCGTTATTGGCAAAAATAACTTCGATTTTGTCGCCGTAATTTGCCCAGGTGGCTGTCATGGCGTCCTGCGCGCGCGCCTGATCCCAGTCGCAGACCAGGTTCTCGCCCAACTGCTCCAGCTTCAGGCCGTTGGCAATCGCGGTTTCCACAGAATACTGCGTGCGGGCGATGGCCTCCGGGTTGTTGGACTCACCCATGAACTGGATGTACTGGAGGGTGCCGTCGCCGTTTTTGTCGATAGAGGGGTCCTTGGCATACAGATCCGCCAGAATTTCGCCCTGCATATCGCCGGCCTCCCGGGGGGTGGTCCCTATAAAGATGGAGCCGGAGTCAACAACGACCTCCTGCACGGTTTCTTCCGAGGGCTCTTTGTTGTAGAACAGGAAGGGCACGTCGTTTTCCTTTGCCAGCTCTACAATACTCATGCCGGAAGCGACCTCGGCCAGGTTGACAATGACGAAGTCGGGCTTGCTGGCGAACATGATGGTCGCCTGCTCCAGCTGTGTGGCCATGGAATCATTGGCGTCCTGCATATCCAGGGTGATGTTCAGGCCCATTTCATCGCCCAGCTCTTTTGCGTATTTTTCCATGGCTGCCCGGACAGTTGAGCCATACGTATCATCATACTTCCAGACCAAAACACCAATTGTCAAATCGGTTTTTCCTTCGCTCGCGCCTTCTTCCGCGGCTTCGGTTATAGCTTCCTCTCCTGTTGCGTCGACATTGTCGTCCACTGTTCCTTCATCACCGGTGCCGCCACATGCGGCAAGAGAGAATAACATTGCGGATGAAAGGAACAGGGCAAGTAGTTTCTTCATTTTCTTTACCTCCTATATTTTAATCTATAATAGCAACACATATCGTAAAGAGCATGTATTGCGTATTAATTTGCCACTGGGATATGTGCATACAGGATGGCACCATCTGAACAGTTTAATTATAGCATTGTATAATGACATTTATAGTATTTATAGATTTGATTATAGCAATATTCATTCAATCTTGATGTCAAAACAATACAAAATATATACAAAAGCGCTATGAGATTATTGTTCTGCTTGCTCTCCATCCAGCTGTTTCCCGGCGTGCGGCCGCTTAAAATATGTACGGACACGGCATTTACTATGTCGTCAAAAAAAAGAACCTGCATTCATGTTAAACCGAAAAACGCTATAATAACGGCAATTTTTCCCACCGCTTGCGTTAAAAAAACCTGAAAGACGCTGGCCTTCCCACAGCTTTTTTACCTCTGCCGGCGCAAAAAGCATCTCGCCATTTCCGCATTTTTTCGCTACGAATACAGGTTATTATACATATATCAACATATGTATCGAACAACTTTGCGGTTGATCCGGTACAACCAGAAGGGAGTTGTTTCCGGGGCCGCCGATTCAGGTTCTGTTGGATTCCTTGCTGCGTGTGGTTGTTTTCGAGCGAACAACAGGCCCCATAGTCTGTGACAGGATGGCAATAATCAGAATGGAGCCCTTGATAGCGTCGTTAATTAAAGAATCCACATTGATTACGGCAATTATTTTATCAATAACGGTATAGGACAGCGCGCCAAAAATGATGCCGATGCATCTGCCTTTGCCCCCGGACATACTGATGCCTCCCAATACTACCGCGGCAATCGAATACATCTCGTAGCTTCTGCCGGTTGAGGAGGGGTCCACAGAACCATTCATACAGATCCACAGAAACGCGGCGACGCCAACAAGCAGCCCGCTCAAGGTAAAAACAGTTACGATTAGCCACTCTGTATTTACACCGGCAAGCTTGGCCGCTTTTTCATTGCTGCCCACCGCGAATATTCTTTTCCCGAATTTCGTACAAGTTGTCATGTACACAACAATGACGGTAATCAAAATTAAGAATATGCCCACCATCGGCAACGTCAACAATTTGGCATTGCCAAAATTAAACAGGATATCCTTTTTATCCGAGCTTGTCATCTTGAATAGATTATTGCCGCCGCCTGACAATACCTTGGAGATATTATTACATACATATTGAATAACCGATCTGTAAATCAGCATCGTTGCCAAGGTGACGATAAAAGCGGGCATCTTTGCTTTGCCGATTAAGATTCCATTTATGAAGCCACAGACGATTCCACAGAACAAGGTAAACAGCAGGGTGATTAAAACATTGTTCGTCATGTTGAACACCATAATCGCAGTTCCGCCTACAAAAGCCAAAGCAGAACCAACCGACAGATCGATTTCACCGGATATAATCACCAGCCCCATACCAAATGAAATAATGCCTATCACTGCCGAATGACGGAAAATATTTGTCACACCCGTCCATGTCAAACTGCTGCTGCATAAATAATAGATGAAGAACAGCACAATGAAAATCAACACAAATGAATAGCCGGACAGCGCCTTGAAAACACTCTTTATACGATTGCTGTTTTCCTTCGTTTTTAGCATACGCCCGCATCCTCTCCTGCTGCAATTGCATTTGTCGCATACATCATAACCGTATGCTCGTCAATATCCCGGTGGGGAAGCGTCTGAACGAGCTCGCCGTTATAGAATACCGCACAATTATCGGCCACCTTTTGTATTTCTGGAATTTCCAATGTGTTAAAAATAATTGTCTTGCCTTCGTCTGCCAATGCTAAAATCAACTTGTATATTTCTGCCTTAGCGCCTACATCAATACCCTGTGTTGGGTTGTCCAGCAACAGTATATCCGCTTTTGTATTGAGCCATCTGGCGAAAAACACCTTTTGCTGATTTCCACCGCTTAGCGAGGTTACAAAATCATTGTGGCTGTTGGCCTTGATAGAGAGCACACTACTGAAATTTCTATATTTCGCAACCTCCTTTGTGCGGAAGATATGCTGTCGCTTTCCGGAAAGACAGTGCTCGGATATATACATATTCTCAATTAAAGACATATCCGCAATAACTGAATTTTCCTTGCGATCCGCAGGCAAAAATGCGACTTTTGCTTTCATTGCCCTGTGTATGTTTGTTCCCTTAACTTCTTGGCCATGAAGCTTAACAGCTCCTCCGCTATTTTTAGTCACCCCAAAAATCGTTTGAAGCAATTCGCTGCTGCCTGCTCCCTGCAAACCGGTAAGTCCCAGTATTTCCCCTTTGCGGACAGTAAGGTTGACGTTTTTAAAGCCTGGACCCGAATAATTTTCCAATTCCAAAATGGGATCGCCCAGCTCACGCGAAGCATATATTTCTTTTGAAGAAAAGGTATCACCCACCATCATCTTAGTGATTTCTTCAGCGGAAATATCCTTGATCTCTCCTGTTCCAATGAATTCACCATTTCTCAAAACCGTATATTTATCGGCTATTTCAAATATTTCGGGCATTTTATGTGAAATAAAAATAAAGGACTTGCCTTGAGATTTCAGGTTGTTGAGAATATCAAAAAGATTGCGAATTTCCTCATTGCTCAGAGCTGTGGTGGGTTCGTCCAATATCAGGAGCTTAGCGTCAAAAAATATAGATTTGGCAATTTCCAAAGTCTGCTTGTCGCTGGCTTTCAGCTCTCCCACCAACGCGGAGGCGTCTATTTCCACGCCCAGCCGCTCAAAGAGGCGTTTGGACTCCGCGATCATTTCCTTTTTTTTTAATGCGCCAAATCTTGTTGTTTTTTCCTTGGTAAAAAACAGATTTTCATATACGCGCAAATCATTAAAGAGATTTAGTTCTTGATGGACAAACGCAATTCCCAGGTGTTCCGTTGATCGAATGGTGGAATCCTTCAGCGGTATATCATTAAAAGTCACCGAACCGGAATCCATGGGAAAGACACCTGCCAACACATTCATCAGTGTCGATTTTCCCGCGCCATTTTCCCCCAAGAGAGCATGTATTTCCCCTTTTTTTACCGCTAAATCCACGCCCTTGAGCACGGGGACGCCCGCAAAGGATTTATGAATGTTGTGCATTTCAAGTAAATTCATGTCGTATCTCCGTATGTTATGGATATATTACTTTGCAAGCCAATAATTGATTCAACTTGCCTTAAGGGCAAGTTGAATTACCGAATGGGAATCAACTTTTTCCTCTTTCTTTTTTCGATTTTAAAGTTGATTCACTATAATGGGGGCGCCAGGGGGCCCCAAGCCCCCTGGCGCCTTTCGATACCTCTAGTTAAAAGACTCATAGTTTGCGTAATTATCGGCAGTTACAATTTCGGTGACAATAACATAATCCTGTTCGAAGGTGGCGCCGTCCAAATACTCAGCCATCAATTCCACCGCTTGCCCCATCATGCCGGGACTATAGGTGGTATACATCATGCTGCCCAGTTGTTCGTAAATCTCAACGTATTCGGGATATGTGCTGGTTCCGGCCAGGAGGTCGTAGACATAAGCCAAGCCGGAACAGCCGCAGATGACGGGCTTATTATTCAGAAATGTTGTCTTGATACTCTCATCAATGGCGGAACCGCTGAGCGCGTCCATAAGGCCCATTACATAACCGTCGTCCCAGGCCGCCCAATACTTAATGGTGGAATTGCCGGAATCGCTGAGCAAAGTCTCAACATATTCCTGTGCATTGGACTGGCTCCAGCTGAGTACCCCCGACCATACCACAGAGCTGTCGATTTGCTCCTGCGTCCAGGGCTCCGCTATGGTATTGCCATTGTACGAAACCTCGCCCAGCAAATATCCGGTGAAACCATCGTTACGCGCAATATTCACAGAGGACGCATCACCCTCCAGCACAACGACCCTGTCGCCGGGCTGCATACCCTGTTCAACGCAATAGGAGGCGGAGGCTGCTCCAATACCCTCATTGTCACCGGTGACATTGGCAACGGCATCGTCTACACAACTGGTGATGATTCGGTCAAACATGATGATCGGTACACCGGCGGAAACCAATTGCTGGACACCCGATTCGGCAGTGTCATCATAAGGCAGAATAGACACGGCAATTTTACTTGCATCATGGTTGGCCAACAGATCCTCAATTTGCTGAATTTGCTCGGCGGCGCTGTCGGCGGTGAGCAATTCGGCATTGTATTTTCCCTCCGTATTGATCACGGCAACGGCTTGCTTGGCAAAGCTCGCCACCGAACCGGTCCAGCCATGATCCTCTGTGGGCGTCATTGCATAAATTGTTATTTTATCGCCGTTATTGGCGGCTTCAGCGCCGTTATCGGCAGCCGCTTCATTCACAGAACCGGTGTCGGTTTCTTCAGCAGAATTGGGAGTATTGCTGCAAGCGGCAAGCGCAAAAACCATGGCCGCGGATAGCAATAAAGCCATTAATTTCTTCATGATGAATCCTCCTTTATGTTATGTGTAGATTAAGATTCTTCTGATAAATACAAGGGCGCAATCCGTTTCAGTCATTTTTCAGCGCGTCGTCAAAGGCGATATCCGAGGGGGAGAAATTCATTCTCTTGGTGAATTCACACGCCTCCGTCGCCCCAAACACACGCTCCATACCGCTGTCCTCCCACTCAATGGACAAGGGGCCGTTGTAGCCCTTCACATTCAAAACGCGGATAATCTGGTCAAAATCCACGTCGCCGTGGCCGGGGGAGACAAAGTTCCAGCCTCTTCTCGGATCGCCGAAGGTGATGTGGGAGCCCAAAATGCCGTTGCGCCCGTTGAGGTTACAGGCCGCGTCCTTTATATGTACGTGGTACACCCGGTCGGCGAAGTCGTACAGGAACATGGCCGGATCCACGCCCTGCCAAATTAAATGGCTGGGATCAAAATTGATGCCGAGAGTCGGCCGGTACGCGAAGGTCTCGAGCAGCGTCTTGGTGCTCCAATAATCAAAGGCGATTTCGGTGGGGTGCACCTCCAGGGCAAGCTTGACGCCGCACTCGTCAAAGACGTCAAAGATCGGCGTCCACAGCTCCTTGATCTCCTGGAAACCGGCCGCGACCATCTCCTCGGAGGTTTGGGGAAAGGAATACCAATACTTCCAGATGGGGGAACCCATGAAGCAGGTGACGATGGAAACGCCCATGTTTTTGGCCGCCTTGGCCGTGTATTTCATTTCCTCAATGGCCCATTTGCGGATTTCCGCGGGCTTGCCCGCCAGTGCCGACGGCGCGAAGCCGTCCAAACGGACATCCCAGAGATCCCCCACGCACTGGCCGGTGAGATGAGCCCCTATGGCCCAGCAGCCCAAATCGTACTTGGCCAGCGTGGCCCTTACCTCGGCGACATAAGCGGGGTCTGTGGCTGCCTTGCGCACATCCAGCTGACCCCAGGTTGCGATTTCCAGCCCCTCATAGCCCATTTCCTTTGCGACTTTACAGACTTCCTCCAGGGAGAGGTCGGCCCATTGGCCGGTGAATAATGTTACTGGCCTTGCCATCAGAATTCTCCTCCTTATTGATAAATATTACAACTCAATCCAAATGTTGTTCTGCCGGTTGCTCTCCAGGCAGGCTTCCACAAAGCGAATGCCCTCCAAGCCGTCGCCCACGCCGGGGTAATCAATCATGTCCTCCGCAAAGCTCCCGTCACACTTCGCGACGATGCAATCCATAAAGCTCCGGTACAGATTTGCCATCGCTTCAAACCAACCCTCAGGGTGTCCGCTGGGCAGCCGGGCGTACTGGGCGGCATTTTCGGGCACGGCTCCATAGCCCCTGTGGATCTCATTGATGGCGCCGTCTTCCCGAATGACTGTAATCGTCTCCGGCGTCTCCTGGAACCATTGGATGGTTCCCTTGGAACCGTAAACGCGGACGCGCAGGCTGTTGTCGTGGCCGATTGCGTACTGGCTGGTCCAATACATGCCGTTTGCCCCACCCGCGTACTCCACCAGCACCAAATCGTTGTCGTCCAAGGTGCGGCCGGGCACCACCACGTCCATTTTGGCCAGGACGCGTTTGATCTTGAGACCCGTTATGGTGGCCACCGCGTTTTCAACATGGGTTCCCAGATCCCCCAAGCAGTTTACCGCGCCGGACTGGACGGGATCGCAGCGCCAGGCGCCCTGCTTGCCGCCGTTATCGTTTTCGGACGCCAGCCAGCCCTGGGGATACTCCGCCATTACCGTGCGAATTTCACCGATGTCTCCCCGTTTAATCATTTCCCGGGCGCACTTGGACATAACATAGCCCATATAGGTGTACGTGACCATAAACAACAGCCCTTTTGCTGTGGCCAGCGCCTCCAGCTCCTCCGCTTGCCTGGTATTCACAGTCAAAGGTTTATCACAGGAAACATGGATACCGGCTTCCAGAAACGCTTTGCATATTTCATAATGGGTATTGTTTGGAGTAACGACCACAATAAAATCGATGCAATCCTTTCTTTTTGCCTCCTTTGCCGCCATTTCCGCGTAATTGGAATAGCAACGGGCTTCGTCGATATGCAGGGTATCCGCCATGTTCTTGTTCTTTTCGGCGCTGCGTGAGAAGCAGCCCGCAACCAATTGGGCCTTGCCGTCCAGGTTAATGCTCCGGCGATGCGCGTCGCCAATAAACGCGTCGGGACCGCCGCCCACCATTCCGTATTTCAGTACCTTGGCCATTTTGCATCCTCCTTCATTAATCAATACCCATTAACAGGTTCATCACATACATTTCAAGGCCCTCAAAGTCCCTGTTCTCCACACACTTTTTCTGGAAATCGTAATCAAACCGCGCCGCCTTGTCCTCCAGCGCCTGTGCAATTTTAAGGCTGTTCTCCAAATGCTTGTAGCTGTCCGCGTCTGTGGTGGTGCGCATCGCCTTTACATCCAGCCCAATATATTCTCCCTTGGAGCCGTAATCGCTTTCCATAAGCACCTTCATCTGATTGAAGGCCTGGCGGAGATTTTCCACGCCAAAGCTCTTGTCCTGATCGTATTTGATGCCGTTTTGGTCGTTGAGGTGCACGGTCCACAGCTTGCCCATGGCCAGGGCAAAGCCCATTTCGTGGGAGGGATCCAGGCCCGCCAGAATGGCGTGGGCGGATTCCAGGTTGCCGCCGACGCGGGAGGGGTCCTTTGTGGCGGCGGAAATGGCCATGACGTGTCCCATGGTGCCGCAGATGCTCCTGTCAATGGGCTCGTTGGGCTTGGGCTCGATGACAACGCGGATATTTTTGTCGTAGTCCAGCATTTTGTCGATGGCCTCGATGAGCATTTTTGTGGCCCACACAGGGCTTTTGCTCTCGGCGCAAAGGGTGCCCTCCCGGGCCAGCCAGATGACAAGCATGTCGGTGCCCAGCTCCTTGGCGATGTCGATGGAGCGGTAGGTGCGCCACATGGCGTATTCGCGGTCCTCCGCGCTGGTGGACATGTATCCGCCGTCGATTGTGCGGGGGTCCATCCACAGGCGCGGGGCGACAAATTCGGCGGCCATGCCGTATTTATCCAGGAGCTTTTTTACGTCCCGCGCTTTTTCCTTGATTTCCTCAACGGAATAGTCATTGAGGTTGGGTACGACGTCGTCGTCGTGGAATTGGACGGCGCCGAAGCCCAGCTGGGCAAATTTTTTGATCTTCTCCTCAAAGGGGATGTCCTTTCTTGTTTCGGGGCCATAGGAATCTGCTCCGGGGTGAACATTCCAAGGGCCTACGGAGTACTTAAAGCGTGACATAGCATCGTCCTCTTTTCCATAAATTTAATATTTATTTTTCCATATATGCTTAATATTTTATCACTTTTGCCAAAGGAGTCAATGAACATCTTTTGATTTCCATCCGACAATGTTGCGATTTCATTGTGAATTTTATCATTTTCTGATATATTTATTAAAAAGGGGGAGGGAACAGGAATGCCCGACAACGAATATGAGATTGTTCACTGTGAGAAAATAAAACACATTCATTTGTTCCTCGTCAATATCAATTACCGCAATCCCCATGTTCATAAGGAGATCGAGCTGTCCTTGGTGTTGGAGGGCAACGCCACGGTAAGGCTGCAGAACGCCGCCTTTTCCGTTTCGCCGGGCTCGGTGATCCTCATTAACTCCAACTTCTCTCACGAGATATGCGCCCAGGGCGCGCTGCCCGTTTTGATATTGTCGCTGCAGGTTTCCAACCATTTTTGCATGGAGTACCTCCCGCATCTGCGCAATATGGAATTTATTCCCTCCGACGCCGACATCAACCGCGCGCTGGACGGGGAACAGCGGCGGCAGCTGGTGCGGCTCATGAAAAGCGCGGCCCGATCCTATTACCATATGGACACGGCCAACGGCTACCGGTGCCTGGGAATTGTATGCCATATTTTTGCCTTTCTTTTTGCCCACGTACCCCATTGCCGCATTGACGAACAGGATTATGGATCCCGAAAGGAAAAGGCCGCGCGTCTTCTGCGCATCACCGATTACATTGAGCGCCACTATCAGGAAAAGCTGCTCCTGCGGGATATTGCGCAGCGGGAACGGTTGACGGTATCCTATCTCTCCCATTTCTTTCGCGAAAATTTGAACATGACCTTTCAAACCTATCTTGGCAACATCCGCTTTGAAAAGGCGCTGCAATTGATGGACAATTCCAGCATGCGCCTCATGGACATCTGTCTGGAGAGCGGCTTTTCGGACGGAAAGTACTTGAATCACATGTTTGCGAAGCGTTTTGGCTGTTCCCCGCAGGAGTACCGCCGGGGCATGCACTCCGGCTCCAAGAGCAGCCTTGTGCAGCCCAATCTTCTGATGTCGCAAAAGCTGCTGCCGGAAGAGGAAAGCCTTGCAATCATTGAGGAGCATCTACAGATCTGAAATAAAAAAATCCTGTAATCATTAAAATTACAGGATTTTTGTTGGCTGCCCGATGAGGACTCGAACCCCAACAACTAGAGCCAGAATCTAGGGTGCTACCATTACACAATCGGGCAATGCATAAATTAGGATAACAGTAATTATTATACCTGCTTTTCAGGAAAAGTCAATACTTAATTTTTTTGAGCTCACGACAAACGCAGGCCGTGAATTGCAAACGTAATTTCCAGAGTGGAGGGTGCGGAATGGAATTTACGTTTGCAATTCACGTCTCATGCGTTTGTCGTGCAATTGTATTAATTTCCTTGACAACCCTTTTGCGAACTGCTATAATTTGTCTTGCGTTTATGTAGGCTTTTGTGGTGTGTTGCGCATAATGCAGATGTGGTGGAATCGGCAGACACGCTATCTTGAGGGGGTAGTAAGCTACGCTTGTGCGGGTTCGAGTCCCGCCATCTGCACCATGCGGAGTGTCCTTATAGGATCTGAGTATCCAATAAGGACACTCCATTTTTATCCGGCCTTTTTCTCATTGGTGTAGCTTAACGCTACGCCTTTTCTTGTTTCAATCAGAATATCAATCTCCGGGATGTTTTTCCAGTCCGGCACTTCAAAGGCCCCGATACAATGATAGACGTGAAGCGTAATAATATCGGCGTTATCGGGTATTGTTATGATGCTTGCGCGTTCAGGCTCATTTGATAGAGATGATTTTGTGCGGCCTATCAGTATGTTTAGTCACGACCATTTCCAGAATTTCATCGCAGCTTTCAATTTCCATTATAATCACCTCCACCTTTGACAATCACCATAGCATAATGCCTTTGCTATAGCTATTCATAATGTTGGACAAGGATTTTAGCTATAATCATGGCAAACTGTTGTATCAAGATAAAATCGCATTTTGGTATTTTATGCAGGCTTGAGTCAAGTCATATCATTCCGAAGCGCGTCAATAATATTTTCTCTTTTTATCTTGCTAATGGCGTATAGCATTGTAATGAACACCACAAATAGCACGCTGAACACGCTGATTCCGATACTGCCCCACGGAGGTGTAAAGCCGATGTCCTCCCCTGCGATGTTTAATACTTTGTAAATCAGCCAAGAGATTATACCCGCTATTGGGAGCCCGAACAACAACGCTCTCATGCCATAAAAAACACACTCGAAATTTATCATCTTGTTAAATTCGCGGTCATCCATCCCCACGGAGCGGAGCATGGCAAGCATCTCCTTAAATCCCCACAGCCGCCATCTGTGCCAACACCTTGTCCGTTCTCACCGCTATATCCGCACCGTTCCATTTTTGAAGTCTTAGCTCGGAGACGATATTCCCGTCCTTCGTGAACAAAAT
>Ga0153939_1000461_pt1 | contig 15227 bp, 18 predicted proteins | sample TSNJ023MetaG_FD_104734 | JGI IMG/M metagenome (GOLD analysis project Ga0153939, IMG submission 104734) | Attine ant fungus gardens microbial communities from New Jersey, USA - TSNJ023 MetaG | ecosystem: Host-associated > Fungi > Mycelium > Unclassified | place: USA: New Jersey, Brendan T. Byrne... | reverse complement strand
ATCCTTTGAGAAGGGTATCAAACCATTTTCGTGCTTAAAGGCAGCCTTGAGAAGGATAGTTTAAAAAACAACAAACTCTCACCTCTCCTTCTATTGCCTCACGCAAATTTTCAGAATCGTCAGGATCTATGCCATAGTAGCTGAATTTATTCTCCGGCCAACGAATTGCAGCGCGGTGCAGGTTCTCGAACCTGAGCTTCTTGAATTCATAGCCAACGACAGATATTTGATCGGGGTATCTCCCTGTATATTCCTTGAATCGTCCGATTGAAAATAGAAGATTTTGGAAAGAGTCTAATGCGAAATCTTCGGTCGTCAGTCGAGTAGAGATGTCCTCCTTGGATGTGAAGGTATTGCTTGATAAAGCTAGCCGTAGATACGATTGTGCTTCGGTCATACTTGATTGAGACCGTGTTTGGCCTCTGTATCCTGAGTCAATATCCAAATACTTTGACAATGAGATGGACGATACCCGCTGAATACCACAACTGCACGCTCATCTCTTCTGGCTATACTCAACCTAATGAGCCATATTTTAGTATTTCAATCTTGGGTGACATGAAGTGGTGCCTGCGTAATGGAGGGTAGACTTACCCTCGTTGTATGTGCTGGTACAGTGCTTCTAATCTAGCCCTTCCTTTCTGATACGGCTCCAATACCCATTGTGATTCGTCTAGCCTCTGTCCTGGATCATTGCCAATCCAAATTGCGTGTCCAGGAACGATGACAAGGTGCTCCAAGTTCTCCGTGTTTGGAGGGTGTGTTACAGTCGCCCACCATGAACTCCCAAATTTTGTGGAATACTTCTGATCAGATGGTGTAGTAGAGGCTCGACACAGTCCCGGCTGAGAAAAAATTGAATTTGAGGAGAGCCAGAAGCGTAAATTATGATATAAGGAAAAGGATGTGAGAATGATCAAAAGTGTCACCGCGCAGTTTGTAAACCTCGATCGACTCAGAAGAGTGTCTGTCAAGGTGCGTCGGGAAACGAATCTACTGAATTTTTTTCGTGTGCCCGAGCTAACTGGCGGTGGAAGCATTTGAACGCGATCTAGGTTGAGTCAACTTTTCCTCGCTTCTCCATTTGCAATGTGTCAAGATACAATGTGTGACAGAAGATAAGATAACAGTACATTTTTGGATTATTGGAGATAGACAGCTAAGTACAGAATACACACAGCAATCAACGAAGAAAAAATGCGGAGAAACCTAGGATGAATCAGGGAAAAACTCCAGTAAGCCCTCCTCCATTTCCTCGAGATCCTGTTGTTGCCAGCTGTGTAACCGAAGCTGCATGAGTTCATCCCAGAAGAGCGTCGGCGCTTCATCATGTATTTTTAAGAAGGCTCGAATGTGTCTCAACCAGCGTTTCACTAAGCTGAACCTCACTTCTACTTTCTTATTGTTCGGCGAGGCATACTCAAAAGGAGGTAGATTTTCTTGATATGCGAGCATGGCAACTTGGCCTAGCCAATAGAACGGTCCCACTATCGAAGAAAATGAATATCTGACATCACATGAAGTTTCGAGTACCGCACAATTCTGAATGAACGGCGGTTCATTAGTCCCTCTTTCTATCCGGGAGTCGGGCGAATTTTTCCAATTATTTAACCAATTGTGCAGCGCAAATTGGTGTTTGAACATTTGAGGGTCCATTTCATCATCGTTGACACCGATTTTTGGTTTGGGCACCTTCCCACCTACGCAATACTGGAAGAGTTGCTTGAGGATGATGTGGACCAGGACGAAATGGGCAAAAGAGCTTAGAGGTACTGAAGTTGGTATTACCCGAGGTTCCGAAAGGTATGCCACCATTTTCGGAATACTCATACCAGTCAGCCTGCTGGATTGAGTTGTACCATATGGTGATGAGCGCCGAAGGACCTGATACCAATCGGTGGCATTCGTGGCTTGCCAGAGGGCATTTTCACATGGTAAATTGAGAATGACTTCTTGGGGATGATAAGAGGTCGGAAGTGCAAAATAGATGCAATGGCAACAATCATGCATGACTGACCAAAGGATTGCTCTGTTGTCGACTACGTTAGCATCGGGCACTGAGAACACTTAAAAGGCAATACCGTTTGGCCATCTCATGTTTGGCCCAATCAAACCACGCACTGTCTAAATCGTTTTCATCTATACGAGATGGCTGCCAATTTGCATTGCAAGGGATCAATACCGATTGCCTGATCATCTACGAGAAATGAACCAGTGTGATGTAGCCTGACAAGATGGAACTCTCACCATAACGAGCATGCCATGGTAGATGGTTGATGATGCTCTCTGATCTATGTCCTGATGAAAGAGCCCGATAGTCTGGAGCAGCACAACAGCGAGAATGAGTTGCACTTGATCCAACCAGTCGGTGGATTTCCTCGCCTGAGCAAAGACATGAGTTCATGCGTGAACGAAGGGGATGCTATGGAGGACTAACAAAATCATGCACAAGCGTTTCCCGAGCGTAAGCAAGTGTCTTGTAAATGAAACTGGTTGCCCGCTTGGTTCCAATAAATAAGGCTCCACATGCCTGCATAGCGCTGAGCAAGATTGGCGACTTCGGCTCCGCTCGAAAAGTCGGTGCATGTACGATCGGGATTTGTGTCAGGAATGTTGTAAAGAAGACATGCACTGAGAGGACATTAACAATATTGCAATAGCAGAGTGCCGACACTCACAATAGTGTTGTAACTCGACGGGGGTGGGTTCGACATTTACGGGTCGCAACCGTTTGGTGTCACTGTCTACCTTGAAATCTTGGAATGCACCTGGTTTGAGTATTTCAGTCTGAAGCGATGAGTTCTGGTTAGCAGCAGGTGGTATAGACTCAGCATAGAGCTGAGCATCGAATGGGAAGTTCTCCGGAGAATTGTTTACATTGAGCTCGTCGATGTTCAATGTCACTTCCGTCAAAGCTGAAGTCAATGTCATCTGAGGGAAGATATCCGTGAAGAAGGGAGTGAAAACATCGCTGCCATATGCAGGTGACAAATGACTTGAAATTGGAGCCAGTTGATCGTCAATGTGTGGTGGATTTGAGCCTGTTGGTGAATAGACCTCAGCCAATGGTTCGTTCAAGAATCCGCTGTTATAGATAGCGACAGAAGAATAGTCTGACGGATTGGTGGTTCGAGAAGGCTGACTAGCAGACTCGAGGGGTCTCGTTCGTCCTGTCTGTTGTTGATAGACTTCAGGATCCTGGACGTAAACCAGCCCAGAAGACTGCAAAGAATAAATGGTTTCCGGCGTCCGAGTAGATACCGAGGAGGAAGACATGATGGATGTGTCAGAGAGGGGATCTGGGTGTGCTGATGTGGTCTCCCCAGCTTTGTTAAGGTGAGACGTCGTAATAGAGGTTGCAGTGAGTGCAGAAGCCGCCGTCTGAGTTTGAGAATACTTCTCTTCAGCCGTGCTGGCATTGTCTACAGAACTGCAGTTAGTTTTGGGAGATGTGACTGCTGCCGGAATCTTCTGTGTTGTGGGTCCGTATGTACATGTTGTTCCTTTTAACACACATTTCGCACAGGGCATCTGGCGATCACATTTTATCTTGGCTTCCATGCATGCAAAACATGAACGTCTTCGGGAACGACTTGTGCTAGTGAAGTATCATGCTTCAGAACCGCATGAAACAGAGGGGCATCTGCTCACGGGTTGGTACAGCTCTTTCTGTGTCTAGTTAGAAGATCACTCCTAGTGAACTGGGAATCACAGGTCTAGATACCAATCAGCACTTCTAGTTGTGCAATACAGCACAGTAACGCACGTCGCAGCGGTGAAGCCTCTCATTAGTATCTACACCGCCAAACCATGAATACTATTATTCTCAAGTTTGACAAATGAGCAGTCCATACGGTTGCGCAAATGACGGTTTAGATGTGTAGTGCGAGTGAACTTTGCCGGACAATGTGGACAAAGTTTTGTTTGAGGTAGGACAGGAATGTTGCCGCGATGACTGCGTATCTTGGAAAGTGAGCCGTCCTTCTTCCTGAGCGGCTCAAAGTCAGGTCGAGCGAGAAGTGCCTCCGAGCCCAACGCATAAGTCAGAGAAGATTGCGCAGGCTGGGGAGGGAGCATGGGGTCATGGGAATGCATGGAGATGGAGGAGAGAACCAAGATGGGTTTGTCGGTAAATTACTTGGATCCAGCTTGCCTATTTACGGCAAGTCTCTCGGCGAGTATTGCTCTAACTTTTCATCATCTCTATCATTATGTCTTAATGCGAAAAGAGTTGAGCCTCCGGTGAATTTCAACCTCAAAGAATGAGCAAGTAGGGTATCCGAGGCGATTCCATTAAGGGCCGGTGTTGCCGATCACACCGCCATAGTCTCTGAATGATTCTTACAGCTCTGTTGGATTTTTCTGATAATTATCTCAGGCAAATCATGTAGTATATGGCCAGGGAGACAACAGTTGCGTTGATGCCTATCTTCTCAACAACACGCTTCGTAACCAACACATTTGCTCATCGATCAGTGGTGGATTTATTTTCACGAGTGGTGTACTTGGCAACTCCAACCGTGATGTCGAGCTTGTTTCAAAGATCGAAAACGTGAAACACACACGAAACACCACTCGTTAGTGGTTTTTCCTCCCTAACTGAGAATTAAGCATACATAGGTAAGGCTGTCCAATCAAAGCATTTGAGGAACAAGCAAGCCACGAGTCATACAAGCTCTCTATTGATCGCCCATTGTACGGCGGCCTCAACGTCTGGAGCTTCATGTGTTGGTGTGTGACTGGGCTTCCCGAATTCGGGCTCGTATACTCCAGTTGCGACAAGAACCGAATGCCAGCCTGCGTTGTTGGCGCCAGCAATATCTAGATTCGATGAGCATCATTACAGATTCGTCATCTTGTGCTGACTCGGCATACCTGAATCTGGATTGTCTTGTGGGAAATTCTTTATATGATCCGACTCGAAATATAAATATAATTGAGGACTTACCTCCAATCATGTATCTGAAAAGGCAACTCAATATGGTTTACGGAGGAGGAATACAGGGTACCTGCATATGGGGTCGTGAGAAGCTATGAACACCATGTAAGTTTCTCAGGTGATTTGCCAACACCTCCTCCGCAAATCTGTAGGTCTCTCGAGTTGGTTTGCCGAACTGTATATGGGGATATTGCTCTCCTGTTAATGCCTGGTGGAGCTCAGCGACACAAGGGCCACTGCATCAACGAGAAAGAAATTAACCTGATAAACACCTTGAAAGGCAGCCTTGAAACCCCCTTGTCCAAGTCGTGGGCGTGGAAAATTAGACTTCCAAAGTAAGTCAGGATTGCAGAATACGAGTTCAACAGGATCTTGATTTGTCCTCGGATCGACGTATGGACCGCCAACTATCCCATCAGACTGGATGATATCACAAAGTATCTGACCTGTTTGGAGTGAGCGTAAGATGAAGACTGTTCATAGTTGAAACGACCGTTAACTGACAGTCAAGCGCCCAATCTAGAGGATCATGAAACACCAAAGCGGCACCAAACCGCGTCCGATCGAAATCAAATATCTGCCGGCACAAATTATGGAATTTTCCAAAGTGCTTAGTCCATTGATCATACTGTAGCTTTCTCCTTTTCTGATGTAGTAAGCGAGTGGAATGGCCACACTCTATAATTCTCTTGTCACACAAGAACAAACGCTGGATGCAAGATACACACGATGGATTTGATGCTAGCACGTCAAGGGTGGTGTAGGCCTGGTTGAATCCATAGCTTAGAATGCGAGTCAAATCTAAATAGACACAGTGAAGTGCAGCGAGACATACTCTTGAGCGACCTTTCGCAGAGTATCTAACCGTCCACCAAGAATAAGCACAGGTTCCTTTTCATATCTGTCAACAAGAGTCTTCAGAATGGTGTGTGCCTGGATGTACTGGTCATCCCTGATCTAGTGGGACTAGATTATTAGTACCAGCTGCAAGGCCTGAAACGAGACGGACAGAAAACCCTAGATGATTCGTTAGTTCCTGGCAACGAGCTTGCTCACTGACACCTCCGCCGTTCGTCAACTATGTCCATCTGAGATAAGTCAAATCGTTGGATGTTCCGTGATCATAGGTACCAATATGTATGGAATTTTACTGGGCGGAGAAGACTGTAAGGCCGAAGCCAAAATTATTGACAATTGGAAGAAACGCACCAACCAAAGGGGTTATTTCCTTCTAGGATAGCAAGGGCACGCTTTGCTGCGGGTAATACATTGGGGCCACGTATCAATACACCATCCTATAGAAAGAATTTCAGCCAACTGATTATCAAGAACCAAATCTTGAAGACACATACAATATCAAAGCAGAATACCAGTGGTGGTGGAGCTGCAGGTTTTCGGGAGAAGAAACGGCGAGCTCCATGTATCTGGTTGCTGAAAATCTGATTCTGGCGGAGGAATACCGCGAAGCGGTGAGACAACATCATAAACTGTTAGCAATCAGGTCACACACATTAAATTAAATTCATCCGGTACACATCTTTATTCTCAGAGCGTAAGCAAGACCAGTTCATTGCCTCTGAAACTAAGATACTCATGGCTTGTACAGGTCATTTCATTGTGATGTCCCTCAGAATATCACCACCTACCCTGGCAAATGCCTCACCATCTGTCGCTCTCGAAAAGGGTGCATACTATCGAACACGAGGCTTCCACAAGAATGGAAATCTAAATTTTTCCGACTCAAACATTGGGCGCCGTAGACAGCCACGAAAATTTCAGAATGCCAAACTTATCGCACTTCTGCTTCTCTCCTTAGCCTGCCTTACTTGCTTCGGGATGGCGTATTATCTCTTCAAGACGAGGTGGGAGACTCAGAGTCAGGGCTTCCCTCGACCATTGTATGCTGACGTGCCCTCCACTCAAGTCAACGTGTCCATCCACACTAATATATTGAGCACTGAGGAGCGCTTTCTTGCGTATCTACCACATAGCGGGTTTCACAATCAGCGCATAGCCTTCGAAAACGCTCTTGTCTTAGCCCGTCTTCTTAATCGCACTCTAATTGTGCCACCCGTTCGTCTTAGCAATAAACCTATTCCATATTATCCTTTTGATCGACTGTCTCAACAATTAGCCCTGGCATCCAAAACTGGTTTAGGACACTGTGCACACGTTCCTCCAAAGCTGGCATTGCCTCCCGAATGTCTTGACTACTTCGATTCCACCTTCCTTCCTTGGGATTCCTTGCTCAATTTGACTTCTGTTCAAACCAAACAAAAGTTGCATGTAAGATGGAACTTTGAAGAAACTTGGATTACCGATTTTTTGGGAATATCTGGCGAACAAACGCTGTATTTTCGCGACCGTACGTTATATCAGTATCGCTTCGTTGATAATACCAAAGACGTCGCCGAGAAAACATGGTATGCTGAGGACCTAAATCTTGACTTCCTCGCCCAGCAAACTCAGAAGCTACTCTTCTTTGGGACGCTTTTCGGTTCAACTCGCTTAAGACTACAAGAGGATTTTCACCGAACAATACGCAAGGAGATACGTGAAGCAATGATGATTATTCATCCTACCTTGGAACAAGTATCTGAGTCGATCTTTAGGGCACTCGGGGGTGCCTACCTTGCCATCCATCTACGTGCAAGTGAAGCCAAATTCAGAGCATCCAGCAAATTGAATGCCCAAATTCTCTGGCGATCTCTGCTCAATTGCTTTTTCAATGTAACCTCGGTCGATGTACTAAAGATGGAGGAACAGACTCAGTGGACCACCGAACAACGTGAGACAAGTTCTAGAACAGCCCCTCACATACTCCCACCAGGACACTGTATACCTCTGGATGACAAAGAAAAGTCCCATTTGGCTTTAGTTTCCCGGTTGAGATGTCACCCATCAAGGATAAATTCTTTCAACATAAGCTCGCTCGGTCCTCATACCCCGATCTTATACGTGGCGACGGATTTAAAAAATCCACATCACCAACCCCTTCTTGATCCCTTCCGGACTGTTTTCCCTTGCATTTTCACATTGTCTGATTTTAAACACAATCTGGCTCCCTTGAACCAAGTCATCAACAGAATTGATGGTGTACCTCTCAGGCTTCATCTTCTTCCGTTCGTTGATGCCTTGGTAGCTGGGAAGGCTCAGCGAGTAGTTGGCACCAAAGGCAGCACGTTCAGCTATTATATCGAAGACATACTTTGGAGACGTATTCATGGACTTCCTATCAAGGAGCGCGGATGATCGTACTTACTATAATTGCCCTCTGCAACCAAATTCGAGTATAACTTCTTTCTCACTTCCTTATTACGTTGATTCATTCAAATAGTTTCTCCACGTTCCAGTCACTCGTAGTCAAGAATCCACCAATGAGGATAAACATACCCATATTAGCTACAAGATCAGGCTGAAACACGATACTTTCCCGGAATCACCATCCGAGCACCAGACCAGACTGGGTTAAACACTGCACTACCATCTGGGCTATACCAGATGCGATAATGATTGATCCCATCGCGGAAATTCTGTATTTGCTAAGGCTCCCAATGCTGATGGTCATTTCTAAGTCCAAAACTTTATTTACCTCGAGAACATGCTCGACCTATGATCTTTGATAGGCGCAAATGGTCAAGGCCTCAACAATTTAAGAATCCTGCTTCCTAAGAACTTGATGAAGAAATAACACTGGTCTTTTTTTAAAAAAATCAACAATTTGTTACACGGTGCTCGATCGCAGTCCGTGGTATCTAACATCGCCATTAGTGGGTGATCGATGATGTCATTTCCTAAAATTCCCACAAGAGATATGGACCGGACTTACACGCCGCTAGGATGCAATAAGAGGATAAACCTCCCCAGAGTCTTATTATGCATTAGTTTGACCTTTCGACATGCTTTTTCCCGCTGATGGACGGGGTTGATGGACGCGTCTCTTTTTCGAAGCCAGGTGCTGCTAAAGTGCCATCCTAGCAAGCAAAGTTGAGTCCCGTGTTCATGGCCCACAAGAAATAAGAAAAGTAGCTATTAGAACTGGAGAACAGCAAAAGGTGGGCTTCGACAATGCTTCCGTGGAAGCTGGAATTTTCACTTTGTTAGAGACTAATCTAGCATACCCGCGGAGCTTGAAGCTTCACAAGTGTATCCCGACTGGGAGGAGATGACCTAGTGAGGATGATAGTCTAAGAAGGCCTTGATGGAGTGTTCTTTGTATGCAAGACTGCATTGAGTACATTTGATTGCGTTCTTGCCTGACGCAGCAGACGTAAAATTTTATGTTATAGACCAACACTTGTCGGGAACAGTCTGTACGGTGCCTTCTTCAATGCTGGCCACAAATTGAGCGGCAAAGTTAACCTTCAGTGCAAAAACGTCGGCGGGAGCACATTTGGATACTGTAAGAAAAATGCATTCCAGGATAACAGCATCATTCTTTCCTCCATCCGTCCGGGTAAGTTCTAGCACTTCATCAGGTACATTTTGTTCACGGTCATGAATAGCACGAGCCGAAGAGTGGGACCAAATGACAAGAGTCTTCGGATATCTTATGGCTTGGGAGGCAGTTGCACCGGAAGTATATGACAAATATCAAGACACCAATGCGGTTCATCTCATCAATAGATTGTTTGCCCAATGGACTCAAGAGTAGATTAGGTCTAGGACAGTCTGAATATGAGGGGGACCTTACCTCAGACCATAATGGAGTGGAATGATTCTGGGTCCGTGACCACAAGAATCTGCAAAAGCATTATGGCAAATGTAGGTAAAGGTAACATAGCGAGCACCAAGCGTATGGTGTGCTCGAATAGAGTTACCCAATTGATGAGCCCTGGAAAATTACTTCTGCATGGGCACACCTAACTAAAGATGTCATACCCTTCAGTGCCGATGAGACTAGCAATCTTGCCTTCAGTAATAGAGGTTTTAACCTCTTCGGAAGTTGTCGCTGACTGAAACGTCTGTAAACGAGTACATCGGCGAGATTTCTATAAGCTTGAAGCGCATTACGTCGAAGTATTTTTGCAATGAGTTGACGTACAACATCAATCTGTTCGAGGGTATATCTGCGACATGACGATAGGCTTTTATTTTGATCCGTAACCCAAGTTGCATCAAGGAAATTTCCTCCCCATCAGGATCGGCACACCCTACATATACTAGCCTGCAAAACTCCACGACGGCGTGTAGTCCGTTCACCAAATCACACATTGTTTAGACTTACCAAAAGAAGCCCCCTATACTCAATCTTGGAATATTCTACATGTCCATAAGTTGGCCTCCCTAGGAAATTTCGCAAATTGCAATGGGTAAATGGGTAGGTCTAGATGACCGTTTGGCCTCGTTAACGAACATTGTCCTTGCTTCTAACTCACCGATGAGACCATCCCGGAACTGTTCAGAATCAAGAAAAGCGTACGAACAATCGTCGGTGCCTGCTGCATAATGATTAACGCTGCCTTGTATGGGTCCCTCGGCATCAGGCCGACCCAGGGGGCTAAATTATCGCTCAGCAATTGCGTGAAGGATACTAGTGCAGTGAGTCGGTATTGTGCACAGTAGCTTCTGAGCCATTTCTTCCAACCAACGGCGGTCGCGAGTTCCCAGTAGCTCCGGGTACGGGCGAAGCTTCATTTGTGCATCGTTGGGTGGTCGGTGAGGACGGTATGCTATTTTAGTGGTGCGAAGAGCGACGTGTTGTGTGATTGACATGTTCAGAAATTCCTAAAAGGAATTCGACAGCATTTCGAGAAGCTAGTATCAGTATTAGAAGTCAGGGTAGGAACTCGGTTTTTGGTTCGATTGCCATGGGCCAGACTACTATTCCAGGCAGACTGTTGAAGACGTTGGGCGGCAGGGATGTGAGACCGACGCTGAGACGTGGAAGAGCCAACGGAACTTGAGTCTTTCTGAATGAACCATATCTAGGAAACGCTACTATCGATTACAGTGCAGGTACAGTGCAGCTGTGCCAGTTCAGCACCTCATCCTCGAGGCAATGGTGCACAACACATTTCTAGTTTTTTGAGGAAGATAGATGAAAACGACGGTCATTTCAATGCGCAAACATAGCGCCCGAGAATTTTGTAGATGACGGGATTAGAATACATGATTCGGATGAAAACAATATGAACCCTAGTGTGGTACAGATAAATACAAAGAGCAAAGGAAATGCAGTGGTAATAAGAATGTAACATTTTGCGTCCTCATGCCTTCAATTTGCCAATGACAGCATCAGGTGCGTAACGTGGAATGACTTTAGGGTCATGGAGCATATTGAATTCTTCTGTGGCATCACGACCAGCGTAGAGAAGGATGGCCTTCTCGCCACCTGGGTGGTCTGGAAGAAACTGAGTCACATCGAGAATTTGCCCATCGATGACTACCCAGATATCGTTCTTGGATTTGTGTTTTTGAACTTCTTCCATTGTGAACTCGCCAGAAGTGGTTTTGCCGACGGGAGTGGCACCAGGGGCATCAGGAGTGGAAGCGGCAACGGGGGTTGAAGAGCCTGTAACGTGTCCAGCGATGGCACCAAGTCGGCCACCGGCTTTTTGTACGCTAGCAGTGGTGGCTCGAAGGAGATATGCGGCAGCAGTGTCGCCAGAAACACGCCCAAAGACAACACAACCAAGAAGCGAGGAACCACCGAGACGGTTGGCACCGTGGACACCACCAGCAACCTCGCCGGCGGCAAAGAGGCCAGGAATGGGCTTGCCGGATTTGTCGATGACGCGAGCCTCGGGGTCGATCTCGAGACCTCCCATGGTGTAGTGAAGAACGGGGGTCATCACAGCCACGTGGAAAAAGTCATCAAACTTCCACTCGCCTTGGAAAAACTAAAAAATCAAACACGACTTGAGTTAGGCAAAAAACGGGAAGACAAGATCATACACACCTTCTTACCGAAGGGGTCCTTCTGGGTGCGAACGGAAACGTTGTAGTCGTCGAAAGTCTTCCTCAAAACCCCGGAGGCAACACCAAACTCCTTGGCAAGAGCCTCACCACTGTCAAGACGTTTCATGAGACCACGACCGACATAATGCTTGCAGTGCCATTCAATTTCTTTGGAAGCCTTTCCATTGAGAACGAGTCGAATGGGGAATTTGCCATTTTCCCAAATCTTGCCCGTAACATAGTCGCGATGTTGTAGCTCGTCGACAAAACGCTTGCCAGTATTGTCGAGGAGGAGGCCACCAACACCTCGGAGAGCCTCAGCAGCCAAGAATTTGACTTTGGCATCGGCCTCCTTAGGGTCAACGAGACCAGTAGGATGAACCTGAACCTTTTCAAGATCAACAGCGCTTGCACCAATCTCTAGGGCAATCTTGTGACCATCACCAGTGGAATGCTCGCCATTGGTAGTAGGAAGGTTGAAGTATTCAGGGCGATACTTTTTGAGTAATGAATCTTCGGTGAAATCGGCGGCATAACCGCCCGTTGCAAGGATGACGGGACCGTATGCGGTCTCAGATTTGCCGTTTACTTCGTATTGGGCCCCAATAACAGCACCAGAGTCATCTTTGACAAGTTTTGTGACACGAGCCTTCTTGATAATCTTGATGCGCTCAGGGCTACTGACTGCAAGGTCTTCTAATCGCTCGAGTTGGGCGTAGGTTATGACCTAAAGCAATGGTAGGTCAGTTGTGAGAGCGCGGGGGCGAAGATTGATAGATGCAAAGCAGATACAAGATAGAATTTGATTGAGGAGATTGATAACATTGCAAACATACCATGCCAGGGAATTGAGCATCACCTCGATGTGTGCGGGGCTGGTTATGACCGCCGAGACGGGCAACTTTAGAGAGGTCTAGACCAAACTTGTTCTGGAGCCAGTGTACAGCATCAGCAGAACGGCCAGTAAGGACACGGATCAAATCATCGCGAGCTAGATCACGAGCCTGCATGAAGATGAGCGGTCAAATGGAATCCACATTGTAGCAGGAACCAGAAACTGACGGATTTCTTAGTATCCTCAAAGAAAATCTTAGCGGAATCAGGAATGCCAGCATCTTGCTGGGTCTGTGTACCAGCACCATTGATACCAGATGTGGCCTTCGTGGAATTCCCACCCATAAAGCTAAAATGATATGGGCATGAAAGAAGAGAACGCGATGATCTAGGCACTTACGGTTGTTTGTCAAGGACAAGGACATTAGCACCGCGCTCGAGAAGTGTGTGAGCAGCAGAGAGACCAGCAAGGCCACCTCCAACGACAATGACCTGAGCCATGATATACTGATGGAGGAAGAAGTAAACAGGAAAGACTGTCCTTATATCACGGGGTAGCCCAAGTCACTGCATGTGATTTTACTACCCCGCATGTGATCTTCGGGCCGAGAGAGGAGCAGTCTCAAAGGAGCTGCTAGTTTTGAGTCATGAAGCCTCGACGGACAAAGCCATCGACCTAGCCGTCGTAATGCCTCTGGATTATAGGACCAAATTGTATCGTTGTTTAGTTGACTGACTGGTCTCGCGCGTTATCAGCGATGAGGCGAGTGCTTATTCCACCAAATATAGCTCAGGGCTTATGAAATTCTGTCTATGTCTATGAGCTAGGTGTCAATATTGCTATTGGTCAGATTGCCTCTTTCAAAACCCGACAACTTCGATCAACCACTTCTCCCATAGTCATTTCTAGTGTATCTAACAAAACAAGTCCCTTTACCTTGTCGGTGGGGGCACCATGTTCGACATCTCCATTCGTGAATACATTTTTATGTGCCTCTAGATACGCTGGGTATACAATTTGTTCCCAGTAGTCCGGTGGATCGCGCCATAAACTGCCCTCTGGATCAGGTTGGACTCCAGACACAGAGGTCACGGTAAAAAAGCGGCCATTATTGCGCAGGTCGGGATGGAGATGCAACGCAGGCGTGGTGATCCAAGTGACATTCGGTGAGTATATCCAAACGTGATAGGAAAGCGATGAAAAAAGGAAATACGTCAGCGTCGACGTCGCAATTTGAATAGATCCATCTCACCCGCAGTGTGATAACCATGTCGCTTGTGCCTCCGTTGCTTCAAGATGTCGTGAGGTACCCGCAACATGATGCTAACATCAAGTTCTGCAATGACATCCTGTACATGATCCAATCACCTTTTTCAGCACTTCACTGGATGATAATGAACGAGATCTGACCATGTGCCAATAAAGTAAGAAACCATCTACTATTGCCCACACAATCTTTGTACCAGCTCCCTTAGCCTCGTGTTCTTGTTTGATTCTCTGAAAATCTGCAGCCCAGAAATCTTTGAACCCTTCAGTAATTGGAATGTCTTTCTGTTCGTTCAGATGGTCGTGGCTCCTATGGCCAAGAGGTATCTCTCCGGTTTCCTTGACACGACGTAAAAATGTAATGAATTTATCCCATGAAATTGCCCCAGTTGGTGAATCCCAGTCCTGTACCCGGTGCACAGGATGTGTTGGCACCAGTCCTTGAGGCTAGTGCCAATAATCACATGTGAGAGTTCAGTCCTCAGTGAATCATGCGCGACATACGGGTGCGAAATCCTGGAGGCATACAGACCATTCAGGCTTCATACTTCTGGAAAGCTCAAATCTTACATCCTGATGTATAATCATACTGTCGGGAAGAATGCGTTTGAGATGTTTAGCGAGTGTCGTCTTTCCCGAACAAGTAGCGCCCCTGAACAATCATGAGCAGATCAAGCCAAAAACTTCAGGACGCACCCAATACCCACAAGTATAACTTTAACCTGTCGTTGAGCACCACCCGTCGTCATCATATAACTCAGTGAACAGCCTTGAGTTTGAGTGTAGGCTGACAGTGATGACCTCTATATAGGATGAACAAACGAACAAGTGCGGATGGCTGCTCGACTTTGCATTACTCAATTGCATAGTTGCAAATGATCACATGTCAAGACTTTGACTTTTTCTCCAAATAAAAGACGTTGCTCTTATCTTATCATCGTTTTTTCTAGAGCATGTATAGACTCGCAAGGCCTTGCTTTCCTCTCGCTTTCCTCTCGTGTGATTTGTGTGATTTATTATGAAAATGCACACACGTGATCAGACGTCATAAGCGTCATAAGCACAGAAGCAGAATATAAGATTCGGAGGGCTCCAGATCCCCCCATTGTAATCCCAGAATGTTACGTTGCAAAGCATTCCGTCTCGCTTCGGTGCAAATCCCTGCAGTATCTCATGCGGCACGTTTCTCACGGGTAAGTAACTCAGAATCTGCCGAATCACACAGTTTTATTCCAAAAATAGGTTTCAGCCCGCCGATATACAACAGAAGCAGAGACCAAAAAACCT
>Ga0153939_1000460_pt1 | contig 15234 bp, 15 predicted proteins | sample TSNJ023MetaG_FD_104734 | JGI IMG/M metagenome (GOLD analysis project Ga0153939, IMG submission 104734) | Attine ant fungus gardens microbial communities from New Jersey, USA - TSNJ023 MetaG | ecosystem: Host-associated > Fungi > Mycelium > Unclassified | place: USA: New Jersey, Brendan T. Byrne... | reverse complement strand
TCGCTGTTTTAAGGGCTTGGGTTTGTTCTATGCTTATTCTTAATGTTTTTGGCATTTCTCATCACCAAATCCATTTTACACTGACGAGTGTCTCTTGTCTACTATTTTATTGGTGTTTAGTATTAGGTTGTTGACAGGCTCTGTGATATCATTTGTTCTTTGTCGCCACAAATCGTTAAGTCCATTACGCATCGCAATTGGATATTATCGACTGTTTAATTGAAGAGTAGTATAATTTGTGCAATGGTCTCTGTGACGAGTACGAGGAGCCGCACTGCCAGCGTCTTTTTGAGGCGCCCTATTTTTGCAACGGCTGCCCGGACGAGCGCCAATGCGTGCTGCGCAAAGCACGCGTGTTTAAGTATTTGCGCGCTCCATTACCCATTTTGCAAAGCATTTATTAAAAGACTTCGGATTTACTAAACCCAACACCTGAGTATACCATGAGCAACAAACAAGGCTTTCTATTCCAAAATTCTCCAATAAAAATTTATAAAAATTCTCTGATTTTGCTATTACTCTCCCATTGGTGTATTTGTTTCATATTCCGTAATCCGCAAAAGCTTCCCAATATACTTATGGTTATCGCTGCACCTACGCTGAAAAAATACCCTTTATATTCTTCTATCGTTTTTAAAATTGATTCATTTAGATATTGTATAATAAATACAATATTGCTTTTATGTTAGGATTATTGGCATATAATTCCCATATATATCGCTAATTAAGCCATATATTTTTAATTCTCTCAATAATTCATTTATGTTTTCCTCATTGACATTTGTGTTATAAACGGGTTATAATACATTATACGGTACTGTTATTATGTGCTCCTGCTCTTGGCGGATATTTCTAAAAAAGGATGTGTTACCATGGCAGCCTACAGCCTCACCTTGGCAGACATTATTGCCGCCCAAAGACGCATTGCGCCATATGTTGCCAAAACCCCTTTTCTTTCCAGCGCTCCATTGCAGCGCGAAACAGGAGCCCATTGCTGGCTCAAAATGGAAAGTCTACAATATACCGGCTCCTTCAAGCTGCGGGGCGCGGCGAACAATATACTTTCACTCTCCGTTACGCAACAGCACAAGGGCGTCATCACCGCATCGGCCGGCAATCACTCCCAGGCTGTCGCCTATATAGCCCACAAGCTCGGCTGCCCCGCCACTGTAGTTGTGCCAAAAGGGACGCCGCGAAATAAAATTGCGAAGCTGCAGCCCTATGGATGCGAGACCATCGTTTACGGCGATAGCTTTGGCCAAGCGCAAGATCATGCCGAAAAGCTTTGCGAAGAGCGGGGCCTTACCTTCGTGCATGCATACCTTGCACCCGCAACCATTGCAGGGCAGGGCACCGCCACCTTAGAGGCGCTTTGGGAAAATCCTGATTTCGATGTGTTGCTTGTTCCCGCCGGCGGCGGCGGGCTGATGCTGGGCGCCGCCGTGGCCGCCAAAAGCATCAACCCGAACATACGGGTCATAGGCGTACAAACGGCAGCCTCGCCCCCGTGGTTTTACTCCTTTCGCGACAAACGGCTCAACAACGATGTTCCTTTTGGCGAGAGCATTGCAGAGGGCCTGTACGGGCTGATTGAGGAGCCCAATATAAGCGAGTCCTTCGGTATTGTGGATGAAATTCTTCTTGTTGATGAGGACACTGTGCGCCGGGCTATGCATTTCCTGTTATGGAAGCACGGCATCGTTGTGGAAGCAAGCGCTGCTGTTTCCGTATCCGCTCTGCTTGAAAATACCCCCCGTTTCGCAGAGAAGAAGGTGGCTTGTCTCGTATCCGGCGGCAATGTGGAACCGGAGCTGCTGAAAAGTATCCTGTAACAAACAACAATGAGAGGAGCACGACAATGAATTACGAGCGCAGACTGAATGAGCTGGGATACGCACTCCCTTCCGTCACCCCCATAGAGAGTATATACACCTATCTTGATGCGAAGCCTTTTGGAAGCAATATGCTTTGCATTTCCGGCACCGGCGGGGATATCGGTGACTTCGCACCCCGTGGGCGTCTTGGAAAAGATGTTGACATCGCAACAGGCCAAAAGGTGGCTGAAGGCTGCATGCTCAATATATTATCCGTCATCAAAGCCCGCTATGGCAGTCTGGACGTCATCAAATCCTTTGTTAAGCTATTATGCTTTGTCGCAGGAGGTGAAACATTTTTTGAACAGTCCGTTGTGGCAAACGGCGCCACCAATTTTCTGGTTCAGGTATTTGGCGAAGAAGTCGGCAAACCCTCCCGCGCCGCCATCGGCGTATACACCCTGCCCGAAAACATCCCTGTAGAAATCGAGTGCATGGTAGAACTGAAAGAAAACACGTACTAGAACGGGCCGTAGTTCAACCAGTCCGCCATGACCAAAATGACGCACATGAGTGCGAACAAAATAAGGAAGAACGGAACAAAGAATTTATACCATCGCTGCAAAGGCACCTTGGCAATGCTGCACATTACCGACACAGCAGCCGTAGGCCAGATAAGATTGGAAAATCCGTCCCCCATCTGAAAAGCCAACACCCCCACCTGTCGGTTTACATTTAACAGGTCCGCTAATGGAACCATGATGGGCATGATAGTAGCAGCCTGGCCTGAACCCGAGGGAATGGCAAAATTCAAGATTGTCTGCACGATGAGCATACCGACAGGAAAAAAGAATCTCGGCAGCATTTGAACCGCGTTGAAAAGCCCGTACACCACCGTATCAATAACGAGGGCTTTCGTCATGATCACAAGAATCCCACGTGCCAGACCAATCACCGTCGCACCGATGAGAATGTCCTGCATTCCTCCCAAAAGCAGCTGTACGGTTTTTGTAGGCGAATAACGCTGAAAAACGCAGGTGCCCAACGCCCCAATGATAAAGAGGGCAGATATCTCTGTAAAATACCAGCCGAATTTTAAAGCGCCGAAGATCATCATAAATACCACCGCCATAAAGCCCAAAAGAATGAATTTGTGCTTGGTGGTAAACTCCTGCGCTTCGGCCTTCTGCAAATTCCTTCCTTCCTGGTTTGCGGCAAGGAAGCCATTTCCTCCCGCCCCCTGCAGAAGCAGCTTCTTGCCATAACGCATCACCCACCAGATGTAAAGTGCGATAAATACAACATAAATACTGGTACGGAGCAAGGCCCCTGAATACAAGGGCAGCTCCGCAATTTTTTGTGCGACCCCAATGGTATAGGGATTAAACGCCGAAGCAGAAAAGCCTATCATCACAGCCCCGCCCGAAATGGCAACACCCATCACATCATCATAGCCCACCTTGATAGCCGTGGCCACAAACAGCGGGATCAGAGGATATATGTCTTCAGCTTCTCCGTAAGAATAACCCGCCAACGACACCACAACAATAATAATGGGCAGCATGTATTTGCTGTTGGCACCAAACCGCTTGATCAAAGCGCCGATACCCGCGTCAAACGCGCCAGCCTCGTTGATGACGCGAATGTAGAAGCAGGAAAAAAAGCACATGAATATGATATCACTGGCATCGACAAACCCTTCGTGAATGCCTCTGAAAAAATCCATGAAATTCATGTACTGATTGTCAACATAGAGAAAGGAATCACCCTGTATTTCGGTAATTCCCGTGGCCTCATTCAACCTCCGCACATATTCTCCCGACGGAATGATGTATGTGAGGCAAGCCACAGCTACATAAATCAGAAAGATAATAACTACCGGCGATGAAAACCAACTGGACAATTTCTTTTTCATCTCATTCTCCTTCCATGCCGCCTGAAAGAGACAACAGCTTTCTGTTTTGCATAATTCCCGAAAAATCACATCACATTGGCGCCTCCGCAGAGGCAGAGGCGCCAATATTTCACTTTATAGCTTGCGGTATTTGCGGTGCTCTTCCCGCACATCCCCCAGCCGTTCTTGATTGGTGCCAAGGTCATAAACGAGATGTGCCAGCAGGATAGCCGCATTGCGCAGTCCCTTGTAGCCGCTTTCGCTTTTCATCAGCTTTTCGAACGCCGGCGAATGAATGGGCACCTCTTCCCCCGCCGAAGCATTCACCAATGGGTGAAATACCGGCAGCACATAGTCAACGTTACCGGCGTCACTGGAGCCCTGCGGCGTGGGAGAGTAACTATATGGCTCACCCATGGCCTCGAATATATCCTCCAGCAGCCCTCCGCCGGTGGGCGTATTGTACAAATCCGCATAGGTATAAAATCTCTGAACGGCCGTATAACTGCATTCAGTGGCTAAAGCCGCCGCCTTACAGCATTTTTCGCTGATCTCACACAGCCTATCCAGATCGGCCATTGTCGCTGCGCGGAAATAGTAGTTAAGCTCCACATTATCGGGCACAATGCTGGGGAGTTCGCCGCACTTTTCCACGATGCCGTGAATTTGGGAAAATCTCGGCATGTGCTGCCGCCACATATCCATGGCGTCCATATACAAACGTGCCGCGTTCAGCGCGTTGGCGCCTTCGGAGGGGTTGGCCGACGCGTGCGCATTTTTGCCCTTAAAGGTAATGTACCTGTCATTGCAGGCCAAAACATTGAAGCAAGGACTGTTGTGCGAGAACATGTGTGCCATAGCCGCATATTCATATCCATTAAAAGCGCCGTTATCCGTCAGTTGTACTTTGCCGCCGGGATACTCTTCACCAGGCGTTCCGATCAAATCCACACGCACGGGAAGATCGGGATACGCGCTGTGCAGGGCCAACGCCGCCAAAACGCTGGAGGCGCCGCTCATAGAGTGCCCGCAAGCGTGCCCCACCCCGGCTAACGCATCATATTCACACATCAATGCCGCTTTTGGCCCCGTGTCGTTCACACGCTCCGCTTTCACCGCCAGGAAGGAATACGGCACGCCGCAATAAGGGGCCTCCACCACAAAGCCCTCTTCCTCCAACAGCTTTTGGTATGCCGCCAGGGCTTTTCCCTCTTCACCTCCAATCTCAGGGTTATCGGTGAGATAATCGGACAACTCCTTGCAGCGCTGGTGGTATTCGTCTATCTTCTGTTTCAATTGACTGTTCAGCTGGAACATAGGACCCCCCTTTTCAGATTCGGGATGCGTATTTTCCATTTTAAAGTTGATGCACTATACCTGCCGCAGCTTCTTTTGCCTTGCGCCTTTTGTTCAGAACCATGGCCAGTACGCCCGCTAAAAATCCAACGATACCTATGACGAGGAAGAATCCAAACAGGCTGGCATATCCCGCATCACCCTGGGCATCCAGAATACCGCCAAGGATGGGACCAAAGAAAAGGTCGGGAGTGTAGCCGATGATGGAGACGATACCGACGGCAGTTCCGGTAACAGCTAATGGCACGCCAAATTCCTCATACATGGAGCTGACCATACCATACACCAGGAAGATGAAAGCAGGTGGCAGAATAGAAATAACACCCAGTATGAATGGACTCATGCCGGTTCCCATCAGCAGGATGAATGTCAGGGTGCTCAGTACAGCGCTTCCGGCGCAGATTACATACCATTTTATGGTGGACTTCAGTTTGTTTATCACGAATCCTCCAGCCAGCGAAGCAAAGAACATCATGTATGTCACGCGGATTAGGCTGAGTTGGGCGCCGATACCCTCGTCAAGCCCCTTTACTGTGGTCAGATATGTACTGTAGTAATACGAGTTTGAATAAACGCCGTAGAGACAGAATACCAAAACCGCGATAATCCAGATAAGCGGATTTTTAAGCACCTTACCAACCATTTTGAATTCGAACACGCTCTGCTTGTCGGAAAGCGCGCTGAGCTTGCTCTGTGGTTCCAGGAAAAGCTGGCAGCCAATACCCGCAATAAGATTGACGCCCGCGTTGATAAGCAAAACCACGCGCAGGCCCAAGGCCTGATCGGCAAACGAATTGTAGATGAAGAGCATGCCATTTTGGAGCAGGATAGACAGCAAGCCCTGGATGGCATAATAAACCCCAAAGGTTTTGCCCTGGTCGTCCTTGCCACCAATAATGCGGACTGCCTTGAGAGCCGCCGACCAAAACACAAATGTGGTGGACAGGGCCATCAAAAAGAAGACGATGCGTGCGTACGCAAAATTCATGAAGAAGGCAAAGGACCCTACCAATGCCGCCGTTGTGTACAACGATATTGTGATGCATTTTTTGTAGTCCCACTTATCTGTCAATATGCCGCCTGGAATGTACAAAATCATGCAGCCAATGGCAAAAAAGCTGACCAGGCTGCCAAATTGGGCATTGTTCACCCCCATGGTGTTCAGCATTGGGGTATAGTAAACATTGCGGATATACGGCAGGAAATACACTGCGCCCTGCGCCATGGCCAAAAATGACAGCACTACGTACTTTTTCGATTTGTTCATTGCAATTCCCCTCTCCTCTAATAAATACCATGTTATTTGCGAACAACAGCACATCACACCTCATACCAGACGCCGCGTTGCCACCACCACAGCATCCGCTGCACATACCCCCTTCTCATATACAAACATGGGATTCAAATCGATTTCCAATATGGTATCCTTATTGGCCACCGCCATATTGCTGACCACAACAATGGCGTCGGCCAAAGCGTCTATATCAAGGGGTGCGCTGCCGCGGTATCCCTTGAGCAGCTTGCTGCTTTTCAGGGAATCGATCATGGCATATGCCTCTTTGCGGCTCACTGGCGCCAGACATAGGGCTGTGTCCTTGAACGCTTCCACGAACACCCCGCCCAGACCCACCAGAACGGTGGGGCCAAAATCGGCGTCGCGCTTCACCCCGACAATGACCTCCGTTCCATAGGGAATCATATGCTGCACAAGCACTCCGTTAATGGCAGCATCGGGGCAATGTCGTTTTGCGTTCTCCAGGATGATGTTGTACCAGCGGCGCACTTCACCGGCGTTTTGCAGCTTCAGCTTCACACCGCCAATATCGCTCTTGTGTAGAATATCCGCCGATTCGATTTTCATCACAATAGGGTATCCAAAGGCCTCCGCATATCCAACCGCTTCTTCCTCACTTTTGGCTACGGAGCTCTGCGTGAGGGGTATCCCATATTTCGCCAACAGCTCTTTGCTTTCACTTTCGCTGTGGGCCACCCTGCCCTTGCCAACCGCATCACCGGGCAGTGCCACATTCATATCATGGTCGTCAGCACGATACTTCACATAATCCGCCAGATAGCGCAGAACCTTGAACGCGTACACCGGTGGCGGCAGCAACGCCACACCGGCCGCCTCCAGGCGGGCAGCGTATTGGGGATTACGGGTGTTGCCCACAAAGGGCATCATGGCAAGAGGCTTTGCGCCCGGCTCTTTCACCACCATTTCCATGGCCGGCGCCATATATTCGATGGCCGGATCGGCAATCTCTTCTAAGAGCGTATATCCCACCACGACCATGCCCACATTTTCGTCGCCCATCACACAGCGCAGCGCTTGGGCATATTTTTCAGTGTCATAACTAAGGGTAGCGGTCATATCAAGCGGGTTCGAGGGCGACGCGTAAGCGGGCAGGAGTTCCTTCAGCTTTGCCAAGGTCTTTTCGGTGAAATCGGGATACTCGACGCCCTCCAAGGAACCTACATCGGCACAAATGCCTGTTTCTCCTCCGGAAAGGTTCATGGAAGCAAAGGTCGGTTTCTGCGGCAGATTTTTCATCACGGCAAACATCTGGGAGGTATACAGCAGTTCTTCCAGATCATTTACGCGGATAACGCCAAACTTGGAAAAAACAGCGTCAAAGACCTGGTCTGAGCCTGCCAGGCTGCCGGTGTGGCCGGCGGCAAGGTTTTGTCCCTTTTCCGAACGTCCCGCCTTCAAAACCACCACCGGCTTGCGGATTTCCGCCGCCTTTTTTAGTACCTGTACCAGCTTTTTGGGGTTTCTCACCCCTTCCATGTACACAGACACCACTTGGGTATCTTCATCATCCACCAAAAATTCCATGTAGTCTTCCATCTGTACCACATCGCAGTTCCCCGCAGAAATAATATAGGAAAACCGCATGTTTGGGCTGTCCATCAACGAAAGACATAGCTGTCCGCTCTGCGAAACCATTCCCACAGTGCCTTTGCGATCCCGCTCCTCGGACAAGAATGCAAAGGGATACACACGGCCGGGGTAGTTTACATAGCCCGCGCAGTTGGGACCCATCACGGCAATGCCGGTTTTCCTTGCTGTTTCCCGCAATGCATTTTGGTTGGCAATACCCTGCGCAGTGCCTGCTTCCCTGTAGCCGCTGGCATACACCACCGCGCCGCCGGCGCCTTTGGCGGCAGCCTGAAGCAGCAGATCGTTGACGATATTCTGTGGAGTGCAAAGCACAGCCATATCGATGTCTGCGGGCAAATCGGCAATACTTTCATAGCAGGGCTTGCCAAAGACTTCGCTCCGGGAGGGGTTTACAAAATAATAGCTTCCCTCCGGCATATACCGAATTGCGTTGCGGCTGGTATCGCCTCCAAAGCCCGCTTTTTCGTTGGCTCCCACAATACAGATCTTTTTTGGTTTAAGCAATTTATCCAGTGTCATGCACTTTCTCCCATCAATGTAACTTTATTGCCTCGTTCTCGCCCCGCGAAAAACACGTGTCGTTTTTAGGGCTGCTGCGGCCTTTAGAGGCAAAAAACTCCTGCATGCCCTCTAAAAGTGTTTTTGAATCCAGCAGTATTCCTGTTGCGGCCAGTGCTCCCATCATCACAATATTGGCGCCTTTGAGGTTTTTCTCCTCCTGCGCAATATCGCTGGCGGCAACGCCGTATACCTCAATGTCGCCGCGGATGCTTGTGTTTTCCACAATGGAGGTGTTCACTATCAATAAACCGCCATCGGCCAGCATAGGGGCAAACTTATCCACGGATGGCTGGTTCATGGCCACGACGATGTTTGGTTCTTTTACAAAGGGACTGGCCACCTTGCCATCTACGATCTTTACGTTGCAGTTGGCGGTGCCGCCGCGCATCTCACTGCCGTAAGAGGGAATCCAGGTCACGTTTTTCCCATTCTCCATAGCTGTTTTGGACAAAATAAGCCCAAGGGTGAGTACACCCTGTCCGCCGAAACCGGCGCAAATGATATCTGGCATAGTGAGCTCCTTCTTTGCCTTAATCAGTTCAATATTCCGCAAGTATAGTGAATCAACTTTAAAAATGGAAAAAAGAAAGAGGAAAAGTTGATTCCCAGCCGGTAAACCAACTTCAAAATGATCGCATTTTGAAGTTGGTTTACTATACCTAACACGCGAAAGCCTCCGTTACAAATTCGCGTGCCGGGTAAACTCTCCCAGCGGATACACCGGCATCACGGTATCCTTGATGCGCTTTATGGATTCCAGCGGAGAAAGACCCCAATTGGTGGGGCAGGGTGAAAGAATCTCCACAAAGCTGTATCCCAGCCCTTTTTCCTGCGCCAAGAAAGCATTTTTAATATAGCGGTGGGTCTTTGTTATCTCTTTGGCATCGGTCAGGCTGCCCCGGGCAAGGTAAGCGGGGGCCAGCGGTTTCATCAGTTCAATGATATCCATGGGATCACCGGTCGTAATGGTATCGCGCCCTCCGGGCGACGTGGTGGTTCTTTGTCCTTTTAGCGTAGTGGGAGCCATCTGGCCGCCGGTCATACCAAAGTTGCCGTTGTTTACAAAGATAACCGTGATGTTTTCGTGGCGAACAGCAGCATACATGGTCTCGGAAAACCCGATAGCCAATGCATCGCCGTCACCCTGATAGGTGAACACCACTTTGTCCGGACGGCAGCGTTTCATACCCACCGCCACGGCGGCGGCGCGCCCATGCTGCGCCTGTACGCAGTCGATTCCAAAGGTATCCGGCATCAGGCTGGCACAACCGACTGCAATGGCCGCCAGAGCATCACCGTCACGGCCCATCTTTTCCAGCGTTTCCGCCACCAAGCGGTTGACGATGCCATGACCACAGCCGGGACAGTATTTATTGTCGACAAACAATGCCTTGGGCTTCAGTTTTTGCATATCAATAGACCATTCCTCTCTTTGGGAATTGTGCCGGTATTGCTATTACAATCTTCCAAGCCGGCATAAACTTCATCCAGCTTATTGCACACGTCGGCCGAATCATACAGCACTGTGCCGCCGTTGAGCTTATAAATAGGCTTCTTCATCCTGGTGGCCAATGCCACATCCTCATACATCTGGGCCAGCATAGTCATTTCCACGCACAGAAACGCCTTGACGTGCGCCAGGCTTTCAAACGCCTTCACCGGGAATGGATAAAGGCTGATGGGCCGGACAACCCCCACCTTCTGACCGTTCCGGCGGGCCATGGCGGCAGCTTCCTCGCAGATACGGGAAGAAATGCCGTAGGCGACCAGCACCACATCCGCGTCTTCGCACTGTAAGCTTTCCCAGCGCTGCTCCTTCTCCTCAATATCAGCATATTTGCCGCGGATATAGCTGTCGTAACCGTCCATGTAATACATCACCGACGTATGCCGTTTGAACTCGCCGTTCCCCTTGCCCTTGAGCGCCCAATCTTTGGAGTTAGGGTCATACTCCACCATTTCCGGCAAGTCCACCGGTTCCATCATCTGGGCGATGGACGCGTCGGACAAAAGAACCACCGGATTGCGGTATGCCTCGGCCTTGTCAAAAGCCAGGCAGGCTAAATCAACGCTCTCCTGCACCGAATTGGGGGCATACACAAGGGTGCGGTAGTCGCCGTGGCCGCCGTTTTTCACCGCCTGCCAGTAATCGCTTTGGCCTATAAAAATGTCCCCCAAACCCGAACCATAACGCTGCACATCCAGTATCACACAAGGCAGCTCCGCCGAGGCGATATAGGATATCCCCTCCTGTAAAAGGCTGAAGCCCGGACCTGAAGAGCTGGTAAAGGCGCGGAAACCGCATGCCGCAGCGCCATACACCATGGAAATACCCGACAGCTCGCTTTCACTTTGCACAAACACGCCGTCCACTTCGGGCATTCGGCGAGACAGATACTCAAGGATCTCGCTTTGCGGAGTGATTGGATAGCCGGCAAAAAAACGGCAGCCGGCGCGCACTACGGCCTCAGCGACAGCATCGTTGCCTTTCATCAAAACCTTGGACATTTTATTCCACCTCCTTTATCTCAAACGCATAGTCCGGACATACACTGAAGCAAACACCACAGAGAATACAAGAAGAATTATCGACCTGTACCGGCGGATATCCCTTTGTATTCATGGATTTTTTGTCGACCGACAGCGCTTTTCGGGGACAGTTTATCACGCAATACAGGCAGTTTTTGCACCGTTCTTCATAAATTACAAGTTTTTTCACTTCTTACCTCCGTAATACTTACATTTGGCTGTAACGTGATATAGTAATTCAATTTCAAAATACTATTATTTTGAAATTGAATTACCGAATGGGAATCAACTTTTTCCTCTTTCTTCGATTTTAAAGTTGATTCACTATAGACAGACTAAGCCGGATCAGATATCGGGCGTGTCAAACACATCGGGAGCAAATAGTTCCCTCGCCACAGCACGCTGGGATTTCCCCTGTTTTTTGGCCTCCTCAAACAGGCGCTTTGTTTGTTTTCGTATGATGCGTTCGGTGTCGTCCACGATATCTTGGGGTACGGCGTCTACGATACGAAACACCAATGCCTCGTAAATACGGATGCCGCCCATGTTGGCAATAAAATCCACACAAATATCCACACCATTTTTGAATAAGATATCATCCGCCTCAGCCGTTACAGGAATATTAGCCGCTTCCACAATGAGCGACGCCTTTACCTGGCCGGCGTTGTCTTTGTTGATCACATCCTCCAACGCGGCGGGAACCAGAATATCACAGTCTACATCCAGCCACTCGGTGTTGTGACGCACCTTGTAGTTTTCGGTAAAAGCGGATTCATTCAGCTCGCCTTTGGGGTGGCGGGAGTTAACCAGCTTCTGAACATCAAGACCGTCTTCACAGGTCACAAGGAGATTTGCGTCGGAAATGCCCACTACTTTATAGCCCATCTTGTCAAGGCACCAGGCCATGCTGGCTCCCACACACCCAAAGCCTTGCAAAACTACACGCGCGCCGGATTCACCACCTTTGAATTTCCATGCTTCATCCAAAGAAAATGCGCAACCGTAACCGGTAATCATGTCATACATAAAAAAACCGTCATACTTCATGCCGCAGGCTGCGTCGTGATTGCAGATGCCCTGCTGGATTTCCGGATCATCCCGCATAGCTTTTGTCTGGGGCAGGCCGATGCCAAGATCGGACAGAATGGCGAGCACATCACCGTAATCCACGCCAAGATCACCGCCGATGGAAACGCCCGCCTTGATGTAAGGCGCCATGGCCATCAGGTACCGCCGCAGAACGTTCTTTGCATCCGGCGCCTTATAGTCGTAAGATATTCCACCTTTGCAGCCCCCGGTTGTCAACGATTCGCAAGCTTTGTATTTGTAGCCCATGGTGGTGGCAAGGCGCACTACCTCTTCCTTAGTTACTGTGGGATGCATCCGTGTGCCTCCTCCACAATAATGGCTTACAAAATTGTATGCACAAAGCCAGCCTTTAGCACTGCTTTGAGTGTCATTCCACTCCACAACAGCATATGGTAATTTGTTCATCAGTACATTCTCCTTCTCTTGCTTTGTATTTATTATACAATTTTATTTTTTATATTGTCAATCTCCATAATGACTGATAAAATTGGATAAAACATATTGATTATCACAACATTTGGTCGTTTCCTATAAGGTGTTTAGCTAATTATTTTTTGACTTATTAGATTTGTATACATTATATTTTTTCGATTTGACAGAGTGAACCAATTGTGGGATAATATACAAAATGCATAAATCCAATTGAACTGGTATTGTTATAATCAAAAGTGGAAAGGCTGCTTTTATGGGAAAACCAAATACCTTGCGCGATAGTGTGCGCCAAGCCGTCCTTGACATGATTCAATATGGGGAACTGCTGCCCGGCGAAAAAGTAAAAGAAGCCGTGCTCTGCAAATCCTTGGGCCTGAGCCGCACCCCCGTTCGGGAGGCGCTTATTCAGCTTTCCTCCGAGGGAGTGCTGGAAAGCGTCTCTCATCGGGGTTTTATGGTAACCCCGAGAAGTCTGAAAGAAAAAAACGACATCTACTGTGTGCTGGCCACCATGGACGCTTTAGCGGCACAGTTGGCCTTTGAACATATAACCGATGTGCATATCCACCAGATGAACGAGCTTACAGACAAGATCGATGTGGCCATAAAATACCAAAACTATCCGGAATACTGCCGTTATCAGCAACAATTTCACGAGGTTTACCGGAACGCCAGCGGTAACAATTATCTGCAGAAGCTTTTGCATGATATGCAGGAAGGCTTTATTCCTATGACCTATTTCAGCGAAGACAGTGATACGTTGTTTCAGGTTTTTGCCAATATGAACAACGAACATCGCACCATCATTCGTTTATTCGAAGAAAAAAAACTGAAAGAGCTGCTTGATTATTTAGTGAATACCCATTGGAAAACCCAATACGATGCAATGATTTAGCATTTTCCTCCGGGTTCGTGTAGTGGATAAAGGCCTAAGCAACCTCCGACGAGTATTGTCAAGGTGTTTTATATCTTTAAGGCAAAAAAATAAAGCAGGGGACGACTTGAACCGCTCCCTGCTCTGATATTACTATGAACTTGCTGGTTTTACTTTCTCGCGCCGTCCGCGCCTACCTCATAACCGTCGATGGTGGCGCTGACCGCCAGCTTGCCGTCCGAATTGAAGTAGTACCACTTGCCGTCGATCTGTACCCACTTGTTGGAAACCCTGAAACCGTCCTTGTCAAACCAATACTTGCTGCCCTCCGTGGTGGTCAGCCAGCCGGTGACAGGCTCGTAATCGTCCCGGACGTAGTCATAGCCGTACATGCCCGTAATAATATCGGTCAAAGCTATTTCCGCCTGTTCCGCCGTGCTAAAGCTGTCAATAAACTCATCGTTCAGCCATGCGCGAATAATACTAAACACTGACTAAAAAGCGACATAACTTGCGGTCTATTTTCCGCCCCAGCGTTGTCATCCTCCTTGCCGGGCGACAGCCCGCCTGCGTCGTCTTCCTAGCTGGTCGAAAAATATCCTCGCAATTTATTATCACTTTTTAATCAGTGTTTAGTATAAAATGGCGGCATACGCTACCTGCAAGTTGGGTGAAATCATAAACACGCCCAGCGTAAGCGCGACTGCCATCACCAGTGACAGTATTTTGTTACTTGCTCTTTTCATCTTTCTTCCTCCTTTTGTTTACGCGCCATATCTATTCGTTTAAGCGAATCGCACATGCACACGCCGATGATCGCAAACGCCTCCTCCCGGTGAAATCAGCCGTAGCCGCCGCAATCGCCGCTGTCCGGCTGCCCCGGCGCTTCGGGTTTGTAGTGCGGGCAACCCTTGTTCACCGCCGTCCGAAAGGGTCGGCCCTCGTCCGTGTGCTCCAGGTGTTCCTCAAAATCCGGGTAAAGCAAGACGTCGTGCTCCACCAAATCGTCGTATTCCATGTAAAGGCGAAACTCGCGGCCGCACGTCTGGATGATCTTATCCGGCTCTCTCTGCTCTGATATATCCTTTGCCCCACGACAAACGCATTCTTGTGATAGTATCTGTATCGTTGGGATGAGCCAATAATATCCAGCAACAAAAAACCACTTACAGCCTGTCCCGGTGAGGAAACACCGGGACAGGCATGCGCCCCTAGATGGAAGCAACCCATCTAAAGACTTATAAGCGCTTCACTTGCGATTATAGTAAATGTGAGCCACAAAAACAAGCCTTTAGATGAGCTGACAAGCATCATCCAAAGGCTATTTTCATGCGATTGGAACCGTTGCCACAAACAACGGTTCCAATATATACCATAGGTGCGACTATTCAGATCCCATACCCTACACTTGTGTACCGGCTTTGTGAAAGGCAAGACGCCAAAAACAATCCCGGTTGGCGCGCATTGACAATTGAACAGGCACCTTGTGGAAGAAAACGCATAAAATTTTTGTGCGCAGGGAAAAGCGTTTGTACGCTTACCCTCAGTTGCGTTTCAACTATGGGTTAAATAATGGGTTGCGAGAAATCAGACTGATTTTACCTACCCCGTAAAATGGCGCTGCAAGCCATTTTAGACACAAAAAATACAACAACAATGGTGGAGATGAGGGGGATCGAACCCCTGACCCCCTGCTTGCAGGGCAGGTGCTCTCCCAGCTGAGCTACACCCCCATGAGTGTTCGGAGCTGTCCGCTTCTTTCCCTTGTCTGAAGGCTTGC
>Ga0153939_1000448_pt1 | contig 15380 bp, 13 predicted proteins | sample TSNJ023MetaG_FD_104734 | JGI IMG/M metagenome (GOLD analysis project Ga0153939, IMG submission 104734) | Attine ant fungus gardens microbial communities from New Jersey, USA - TSNJ023 MetaG | ecosystem: Host-associated > Fungi > Mycelium > Unclassified | place: USA: New Jersey, Brendan T. Byrne... | reverse complement strand
GAGCGGGCGGAGCGGCCGGAAGAGGATACACGGGCGGCTATAACAACGTGGGAGCAAACGGAAGCTCGGAGTTTCGCGATGTACGCACATACATTATGTCCGGTCGGATTGCCGACGCGGAGCAAATCCTCAATGGCGTGCCGGCTGACAGGCGCAACGCTGAATGGTATTTTCTGAAGGGGTCGGTATTGTTTCGCCGCGGCTGGGTGGAAGAGGCGAAAGAGCATTTCACCAGAGCCTGCCAGATGGATCCGGGAAACACGGAGTATTCCGCCGCGCTCAATTCAGCGATGAACCAGGGACGCGGCGTATATGGCGGCTATTCCCCGGGCATGAACAGCAATGTCGGTGGCTGCAACAGCTGCGATATCTGCTCCAGCCTGATTTGTGCGGACTGTTGCTGTGAGTGTATGGGCGGTGATTTGATACCATGCTGCTGATGCGGTTTTCGCTGAAAGAATAAATCGCGCAGAAGGAATCAACACCATGAGAAATACAAAAACGATGAAAATAACCTTTTGCGGTTTGATCGCAGCTTTGAGTGTAATCATCATGTTCCTGACAGGGCTGATCCCGATCGCCACACTTGCCTTACCGGCTATTGCCGGATGTCTGTTGATTGCCGTCGTGGCGGAGGCAGGTGTTCGCTGGGCCTTTTGCGTATATGTGGTCTGCGGCGTGCTCTCTTTTATTGTGGCGCCCGACCGTGAAGCCGCTTTGTTTTACGTCCTGCTTTTTGGTTATTATCCCACGCTGTTTGCCGTGATTGGCAGGATTAAAAACCGCGTCGGCCGTTACCTTGTAAAGCTGTTGGTCTTCAACGCCGCTATTGTCGCAGAGTTTTTTATTGCGGTCAAACTGCTGGGAATACCCTTCGAGGAAATGGAGCTGTTTGGTCAGTTTACCGCACTGCTTTTATTCGTTCTGGGAAATGTGGTTTTTATCATATACGACCTTGCACTGGACCGCTTGATATCGACTTATTACATTAAAATGCGTCCAAAGGTGAAAAACGTTTTTAAAATATAATATTTTCCCGCATGTTTTCTTTAACGAGAGGAAGAAAACATGCGTTTCCTTTTTTTGAAATATCCTTGATTTTTACAGCAAGAAACCGTAAAATGAATAAGGCGACTGGCCCGTCGTTTTCGCCAAAATGCTGAAAAGGAGTATGCACGGCTTGTCTGAGTCAGGCTGTGTAAAAAACATGAACAGTCAATTATCCGAACGTATTCGCAAGTACAGCCCTTCATTTTCAAAAGGGCAGCGGCTTATTGTGAAATATATTGAAGAGCACCCCGACCGCGTCGCGTTTATGACGGCATCAAAGCTGGGCGCGATTGTGGGCGTCAGTGAATCCACGGTCGTCCGTTTTGCAACGGAAATAGGTTATTCCGGATATCCCGCACTGCAGCAGGCCATGCAGGAAATGATCCGCAACAAATTGACAAGTGTGCAACGCCTGGAAATGACCTCCAGAAATATTGCGCCAGATAAACTGCTGGATACCGTATTTGATCAGGACATCAACATACTGCGCCGCACAAAGGAACATACGGATCATGAAAGCTTTTACAAGGCTGTCCATGCTTTGGTTCCGGTGAAAAAAATATATATTTTAGGCGCCGGGAGTTCCCTTGCCATTGCAACGTTTTTAGCCCATTATTTGGAGTTAATCTTTGAAAGCGTACATTTGGTTGAGGCCACCAGCGACGCCCGCATCTACCAGCAAATGATACGCGTCAACAAAGAAGACGCCATCATCGCCATCAGCTTTCCGCGATATTCCAAAAAGGCTGCAAAGGCGTTGCAATATGCATCGGATCGAGGCGCGGTGACAGTGGCGATCACCGACAGCGAGGCCTCTCCACTTGCCCGATGTGCTTCTCATCTGCTCCTTGCGCGCAGCGACATGGTTTCATTTGTGGATTCGCTGGTGGGGCCGCTCACGCTCATCAACGCGCTCATCGTCACCATAGCTATTGAGAAAAAGGATGAGGTGTCGAAAATGCTGCAGAGAATTGAAGGTATCTGGGATGAATATGCTGTCTATGAAAAGGTGGACGAGAAGGAAGAAATAAGTAATGACCGTTGACACCATTGTTGTCGGCGGCGGAGCTGCCGGATTGATGGCGGCCGGAACCGCGGCGGAATCCGGACAGCGTGTGCTGCTGCTGGAACAAAACCGCAGCTTTGGAAGAAAGCTGCGCATCACCGGCAAAGGCCGCTGCAATGTGACCAACCGCTGCGAGCCGGAAAAAGTCATTGAAAACACACCGGGAAACGGTCGGTTTCTATATGGCGCCGTACACAGCTTTACACCGGAGGACACCATCGCCCTTATGGAATCTTTGGGTGTGCCGCTGAAAACCGAGCGCGGAAACCGGGTTTTTCCAGCCTCGGAAAAGGCGGATGACATTGCGGACGCCCTTGTGCGCCGCATGAAGCGTCATCATGTGGAAACGGTTCATGCAAAAGTAAGCGCTCTTTTAACCCAAGGCGGGAAAATCAGCGGCGTCCGCACCACGGGGGGGCTGTACCAAGCTAAAAAGGTAATTGCAGCCTGCGGCGGCGCCTCTTATCCGGGAACGGGCTCCGACGGAAACGGTTATCGGCTTGCAAAAAATCTGGGACACCGCATTACGCCGATTATACCATCCCTCGTCCCCTTAACAGAAGCGGGGGATCTTTGCGGAAAGCTGCAGGGTCTTTCCCTTCGCAACTGTGCTGTCAGCGTGCAGGATGAGAAAAGCGGAAAAATCATTTATCGGGATTTTGGAGAGCTGCTGTTTACGCATTTCGGGCTCTCCGGTCCGACCATTCTCAGCGCTTCAGCGCATATGCGTGAAATGGCCGAAAAGCGTTATACTGTGTTGATCGATCTCAAACCTGCTTTGGATGAAAAGAAGCTGGATTCAAGGCTGCTGCATGATTTGGAGGAGAATAAAAATCACATTCTCGGCAATTCCCTGGGAAAACTTTTGCCCAAAAGCCTGATTCCGGTTATAATAGAAAAAGCGAATATCAAGCCCGATACAAAGTGCAATTCTGTTACGAAAGAAGAGCGCCGTCGGCTTTGCCAAACGCTTAAGGGGCTGGCAATTTTCATCGGAGGGTTCCGACCGATTCAGGAGGCCATCGTCACATCCGGAGGTGTGGATACACGTGAAATCAATCCGAGAAATATGGAGTCAAAGCTTGTTTCCGGCCTGCATTTTGCAGGTGAAATGATAGACGTCGACGCATATACAGGCGGTTTTAATCTCCAGATAGCATTTTCTACCGCAGTGGCGGCCGCAAGAATAAAATAATGCGGTATGCCTGCGGATTTTTCACAATATACTGGTAGAAAGAGGAAGATTTATGTTTGCTGTTGCAATTGACGGGCCGTCCGGAGCGGGGAAGAGCTCGGTATCGAAGGCGGTGGCCCAAAGACTTGGGTTCATTTATGTGGATACCGGCGCGCTCTACCGTACGGTGGCCCTATATTTGATCCGGCACGGTATTTCACCGGAGGATGTGGACGCCGTCACTGCTGCGCTTCCCTGCATTTCCGTTGAAATGAAGCATGAAAAACGCGGGCAGCGCATGCTTCTGTGCGGGGAAGATGTGACCGACCAGATCCGTACTGGCGCCGTATCCACTGCGGCATCGGTTTCGTCCGCCATACCTGCTGTTCGGCAATTCCTTTTTAAGCTGCAGACCGACATGGCCGAAAAGTACAATGTGGTCATGGATGGCCGGGACATCGGCACGGTGGTGCTGCCCCATGCACAGGTAAAAATATTCCTCACGGCATCGGCTGAAGAGCGGGCCAGAAGGCGGATGGCACAGCTGCGCCATCAAGGCGTTACAGAGGATTACGATACGGTGCTGCGTGAAATCAAAGAGCGCGACGAGCGCGACAGAAGCCGGGAACTGGCCCCGCTAAAGCCCTGTGAGGGTGCGGTTTTGGTGGATTCGACCAATAACAAAAAAATGAGGCAGACGGTGGATATCATCTGCGATTTGATAAAAGAGAAATTAAAACGGGATTGGGTGTGAAGCACATGAAAAAAACTGGGCTGTATCATTTTGCACAGGTTGTTGCACCGCTGTTTTTTAAGCTTTTTTACCGCTATAAAGTGATTGGAGCGGAGAATATACCGAAGGATGGCAGCGTTGTAATCTGCAGCAACCACACCGCATATAAAGATCCGGTTTTTATGGCTCTGATTCAGAAGCGCCAGGTTTGGTTTATGGCAAAAAAAGAGCTGTATAAAAATAAATTTATGTCGTTTCTGATTACGAAGCTGGGTGCCTTCCCGGTAGAGCGGTCCGGCGGAATTTCCGCCATTCGGCGGGGCATCGACATTTTAAAGCGGGGCGGAATCGTGGGGATTTTCATCGAGGGAACGCGTTCGAAGACGGGTGAGCTGCTGCGGCCAAAACCGGGGGCCATGCTTCTGGCATATGAAACAGACGCCACGGTTGTACCCGCCTGCATCATCGGTACGGACGGTAAGCCGCCAAAAATTTTTCGTCGTACGGTTATCCGTATCGGCAAGCCGGTATCGGTCAAAGAGCTCGGCATGGAAGACGCTTCGGGGACGGCTATGCGAAAGGCCAGCCGTGTCGTGATGGAGCAGATCAGTGAACTCAAGGATGAGACGGTGCGGGAATACGCGAAAACGGCGTAACGGCGGAGGATACATGATGGAGTATGACATCAAAGTGGCTCCAACGGCGGGCTTCTGCTATGGGGTTGACCGTGCGGTGGATATAGTATATGGACTGGTGAATGCCGGAGAAAAAACAGCAACCCTTGGACCCATCATCCACAATCCGCAGATCGTGGCGGATTTAAAAAGCCACGGTGTCCTGCAGGTGAAAACACCTATCGAGATACCAAAGGACTATACTGTGGTCATACGGTCTCACGGTGTGGAAAAATCTGTTATTGACGCACTCCGGCGGCTTGGTATAAAATATCTTGACGCCACTTGTCCCTTTGTAAAAAAAATACATGGGCTTGCTGAACGTGCTGCTGCGGAAGGCGCGGTCTTTATTTTTGCAGGAGACGCGGATCATGGCGAAGTACAGGGTGTCATCGGCCATTCCAGCGGAGAACATTATGTTGTGAAAAATCCTCAGGAGATTGAACAGCTGTTCAAAAAAAGCGATAATTTTGCAAAAAGACAAGTTTTTCTTGCCGCACAGACAACTTACAACACCGAATTATGGCGGGAATGTTTAAAAACTCTGAAAAAACTATGTACAAATCCTTTGGTTTTTGATACAATATGCAATGCAACTGTAAAAAGACAGACAGAGGCAAAAACGCTGGCACAAGGTTCCGATTGCATGATTGTTGTGGGTGGCAGGGAAAGCTCAAACACGGCGAAGCTTTGCGAAATATGCAGCGAATACTGTACAACCTATCTTGTGGAAAGTGCAGATTTGTTGCCAAAGCTTGAGGAAAACGGCAAAGATAAGCTTCGTATCGGGATTACTGCAGGAGCGTCCACTCCTGCAAGCATTATAAAGGAGGTACTTGTTACCATGTCAGATGTCAATCAAAATGCAGAACAAAACTTCGAGGAGATGCTTGAGGAATCTCTGAAAAGCTTAAATACAGATGAGAAGGTACGCGGCGTGGTTGTTGGTATATCACCAACCGAAGTTTATGTCGATGTCGGCAGAAAACAAGCCGGTTTCATCCCTGTAGGCGAGCTCTCGCAGGATCCCAATGCAAAACCCGGGGACCTTGTAAAAATCGGTGACGAGATTGAACTCCTCATAATGAAGACAAATGATCAGGAAGGCACCATTATGCTTTCCAAGCGTCGTGTCGACGCAATGAAGGGTTGGGACAAGCTTGAAGAGGCTTCCCTAAGCCAGGAAATCTTTAGCGGCAAGGTGATTGAGGCGGTGAAGGGTGGCGTAATCGTTCTAAAGGATGCCATTCGCGTATTCATCCCGGCTTCACAGGCAACCTTGACCCGCGGGGAGGATCTGAACGCTTTGGTGAACACCGAAGTGAAGTTCCGCATCATTGAAGTGAACCGCCAGCGCCGCAGGGCTGTTGGCTCCATCCGTAGCGTCCTTCGGGAAGAGAAGAAGGTCGCGGAAGAAAAACTGTGGTCTGAAATCGCTGTGGGTCAGCGTTATACGGGAAAAGTAAAATCCTTAACCAGCTTTGGCGCGTTTGTCGATCTGGGCGGAGTGGATGGAATGGTACATATTTCAGAGCTTTCCTGGAATCGTATCAAGCATCCGAGCGAAGTATTAACCGTTGGCGATATGGCCGAAGTATTTGTCAAGTCGGTGGATCCTGATAGCAGAAAAATTTCACTTGGCTATAAAGACCCGTCGGACAACCCGTGGGAGAAGCTGAAAATTGAATATCCTGTCGGAACAGAATGTGAAGTGACCATTGTCGGAATGACGCCTTTTGGCGCGTTCGCAAATGTGCTGCCGGGCATCGACGGTTTGATTCATATATCACAGATTGCAAATCGCCGCATTGAAAAGCCTCAGGATGTGCTGAAGGTCGGTGACAAGGTTCAGGTAAGAATTACGGATATCGACTTTGAGAAGCACAGAGTATCACTTTCCATCCGGATACTTCTGGAAGAGCAGGAAGCAGAAAACGATAAAGCGGCGGCAGAAGGTTCTGCTGAAGCTGTGGTTTATGTGGCAGCTCCGGAAGAAGCAAAGGAACCCGCTGAAGAGGTGCCCGAGACTGCCGATGAGGACACTGTAAAGGCTGAAGAGCCGGCAGATGAGTCCGAAGCCTAAAGGAAAGTAAAGGCAATAGGGTAACATGTTCTGCCTGATAGAATCAATACTGCGGGGTGGTGAGAACTGCCCTGCTTTGTATGTATGACTGAGACTCCAAAAACGTGAGTCGAAGACGGAGTAGGATTGGCCTTGGCGAAGGAATGCTATTTTAAGTGAGGCCAAGCGAACTACCCCAAAACCGGGCCCAAGGGAAAAGACGAAAAAGCAGGAATGCGCTGCGGCGCATATCCGGTCCCTGTATGGTGACCGCATATAATCAAAATCATTGGCCGATGCACGTCAGGCCAAATTGGAGGAAGACCCATGAAGCGAGTTAAGAAGCCGGTATTCTTTGTGATACTTGTTTTGATTGCCGCTTTGGTGTGTACGGCCTTTTTAGGTGTATATACACAAAGAGGTGATTTTAAAGACACAGTCATCAAAGGTATAGGCGATATCAGATGGGGAATCGACATCAGGGGCGGTGTTGAAGCGACATTCAGCCCTGCCGGAGGCGTTGATGCCACAGAAAGTCAGCTTGATTCCGCAAAAGCGATTATCGAAGTCAGAATGGTCGCAAACAGCATTACAGATTACGAGATTTATACCGATTCAGCAAATAACCGTATCATCGTCCGTTTCCCGTGGAAAAGCGGTGACGAATCGTTTGACCCTGTTGCAGCGGTGGATGAGCTTGCGGCGACAGCGCTTTTAACCTTCAGAGAAGGCAACGAATACGAAACATTGGATTACGACACGGATGGCTCACCGATTTACAAAACGCCTTCCGGTACAACCGCGGAAACCGTCATTTTGGAAGGTAACGACATTATATCAGCAGAGCCGATGTATACACAGGATTCCTCAACCGGCGCATATCAATATGTCGTTTCCCTGGAATTCTCGGCTGAAGGCACCACAAAATTTGCCGAGGCCACAGAAAGGCTGAACGGGAAGACGATTTCCATCTGGATGGACGATGTGATGATCTCCTACCCAACGGTCAATTCTGTCATCACAGACGGTAAGTGTACGATTACCGGAGACTTTACTTCTGCGCAGGCCTCTTCACTTGCTTCGAAGATTCAGGCCGGTGCGCTGCCCTTTGCGCTTGAGACATCAAACTTCGGCACCATCAACCCAACGCTTGGTATGGCCTCACTGGATGCTATGGCTTTGGCCGGTGTTATCGCGTTTGTCATCATCGCGCTGATCATGCTGATTCTGTACCGTTTACCGGGCTTTGTCGCTGTTATCGCGCTTGCCGGACAGCTTGGCGTCACCTTCGCCGCAATTTCAGGTTACTTCAGTTTTGCCAACAGCTTTACAATGACCTTGCCGGGTATTGCGGGTATCATTCTTTCAGTTGGTATGGGCGTGGACGCGAATATCATTACCGCCAGCCGTATCAAGGAAGAGCTTAAAAACGGAAAGTCTCTCGACGGAGCAATCCAAAAGGGCTGCAGCAACAGTTTCTGGGCAATTTTTGACGGCAACATCACAATTTTAATTGTTGCTATCATGCTCATTGGCGTATTTGGCCCCAGTAATATACTCTCCGCCATTTTTGGCGAGTCTACAACAGGTTCGATTTATTCCTTCGGCTATACTCTGCTGGTCGGTACACTGGCAAATTTTGTCATGGGTATGTTTGCATCAAGGCTGATGCTCAAGTCGCTTTCAGGGTTCAAGTTCCTGCGTAAACCTGGGCTTTATGGAGGTACGAATCATGAATAAAAACAAATTTGACTTCTATAGCAACAGAAAAAAATTCTTTGGTATTTCAATTGCTTTGATTGTGATTGGCATTATCTGTAACTTCATTTTCGGCTCAAATCTGGATATACAGTTTGCAGGCGGAGCCATGATCAAATACTCTGTTTCCGGCGGTGAAGTGTCCGCAGATGAAGTGGAAAGCATTATAAAAGACAATCTTCAGAGAGATGCCAGTGTGACTGTCAATGAAGGCATTATGGATGACACGGATCTGCATGTGACGGTTTCATTTGCTGGCAATCAGGCGATTACTGTAGAAGAGCAGCAGCAGATGGCTGAAATATTGACCGAAAAATATGATAAACTCTCTTTCAGCGTGGAAGAGTCCAGTTCAGTGGATCCGACGATGGGTGCAAAGTTCTTCCAGAAATGTCTGGCATGTCTCTTACTTACTGTGGCGTTTCTCCTGGTATATATCGGATTTCGTTTCAGAAAAATCGGCGGGCTTTCCGCGGGTATCACCGCAATTATCGCCTTGCTGCATGACGTGTTAATTGCCTACTTTGTGTTTATCATATTTGGATTCCAGATCAACGATATTTTCATTGCGGTCATATTGACAATTTTGGGTTATTCGCTCAACGATACCATTGTTATTTACGACAGGGTTCGTGAAAACCGCAGACTGATGGGACCAAAGGCCAGCTATGGTGATTTGGTAAATACGAGCCTTTCACAGACGATTGGCCGCTCTGTTATGACTTCCTTTACAACATTTATGGCACTTTTGGTCGTATTTATCGTAGCAACGATTTATGGAATAACATCCGTTACTTCCTTTGCTTTACCGATGATGGTAGGTGTTGTGGTTGGATGCTACTCCTCACTCTTTATTGCCGCACCGTTATATGCCACATGGCAGACACACAAGCGTAATAAAAAGGCAGCGAAATAATATTTTAGGAAGAGAGAAGGGGCCGTAACAAAAGTCCCACAGAAAATAATATTGCACAAAAAATCCACTCAACTGTCGTCTTACAAGAGGTTTTTGAGTGGATTTTATTGTTTTTCCACTATTTATTGTGAAATTGCTGCTTTAATTTACTTTTGTTACAGCCCCTTTAGATTGTCGAAAAACTTACATACGGTGATTCACACAATATGAGCTAACCGGTCTTCTTGTGCGATAGCTTCTTCTTTTGGTTCTTTTCCAGCGCACACGCTGGAAAAGAACCAAAAGAATTTACTGCGCAGAAGATGGATGTGATACGAAGCGCTCTGTTTTATACTGCGCCGGAGCAAATCTTTCCTGTGTCAGAGGAACTTTTTCTACAAGACGGAAGCCGGCACAAATTCGTGCCGGCTTTTATATTTCTAAATAGATAGATGAAGACATCTGCATAACGGATTCTTTGCGTGACAGAATAAAGACAAGAGGTGATTTTTGTGTCAGCAAAGAATGAGAAAATGAAGTATCACGAACATGACCCGCTGCCGGAGAACCTAAACGACTTAGGCGGTGTGGTATCGGCAAGTGAAAGCACCGGTATGATGCCGACACCGCCCCAAAACCGCTCGGAGCTGCATTCTTATCAGGATATGGCCGGTATGGCCATACCGAAGATTGCGCCCGGCAAGGAGCAAAGACCGGAAAAAAGGCGGACAGGCAGAAACAGCATCAGCAAGTATTTCGACAACAAACCGGAACTGTAAGGAATTGAGAAGAGGCGGCGCCACGGCGCCGCTTTTTTTAGTTGTGTTCTTCATTGGAGTAATCAGTAAAATTTTTTCAGCTGTTTTTCTGTCTTTTCCAGCGTTCTCAGCTGGGTGTTTGAAAGCTTTTTAAGAAAGGCTTTCAAATACACGCGTAAACGGAGCTCAGACTCCAGCAAACCATAGCAGTCATCCTCCAGAATCGAACGGTAGCGGTGCAAAAGGGCGGCTATTTGCGGCAGGCTCAGTTGCCCGAGAAGCTCCAGAACCTCATTTTCCATAAAGTCCGCATCCAGCAATATGGTTTCCAAATCGGCCAGGGAATGGATACATTTTAAAACAAGTTTCAGCCGATGATCGCTGTCTTCGCTGTCGTGAATCTCATTTAAAAGCTGTCGGTAAGCCCGGTTTTCCATCTGACGGCCGTACGGGATCAGCAATTGAAGTTCTTCCTCCGGATAGAAGGGAAGGGAGAAAAAATGACGAAGCGTACCGGCTTTTAATGAGGCTTTTATGCCACTGTCTGTTAATGGAAGAGAATCCTTCATGTATTGGTTTAATCCATCTGTGCAGTCAAAGGTCTGAAGAACTGTCTGCAGGGCTCCGCTAAGCAAATCGGCAATCTCACTTTCCGATGTTTGGAGAAACAGTTTTTCAAGATAAGCCTTTCCTCGGGGAGGAATACTGAGAGAGCGGATATCGACGCCGCATAGAGCACAGCCCAAAGCGGTACGAAAAGCCGGTTCATAAAGGTTGATGACCAGGTCTTTATAGTGATTCGTATAACCGCACAATAAATAATGCAGGCTGTCTGCCGCAAAGAAGCTCAAAAACTTGTTTTCGTAATAGGCGGCATCTGTGTAAGTCTTTATAAATTCTATTCCGGCAAGTGGCGGTAACGGGACCAGCAGGGGGTAGTCGGCGGTGATATGAATTTCATGTGCGCCAAAATTGGAATTGTAGATTTTGAAAAAGCCTTTGATGCCGTCTAAAAGGGTTTCATGATAGCAGGTATTTTCCGTAGGAATCAGTTCTCGACACAGCTTTGCATGAACGGTTTTTGTAGTGGCAAGTAATTTTTTGATACATATAAGTCCTTTTCGATAAAACTCCTCCAAAGGTTTTTCCAGCAGCTCACGGACAGCGCCACCGGGATTGGAATATGCCTTCAGAGCAAGGCTGACAGTGAAAAGAAGGGAAGTCATCAGGCTTTGCGCCTGCTCCAAAGGAACCGAACTGCTGGCGCCTGCGTTGAATTCTTCCGTTATTTTCGAAAGCAGCGCAAGAGCGTCATATTGCAGTTTCTGTATACCCGCCGCATCGATCATCCCGTGAAGAGCCGCTTGTTCGATCAGCGATGTAAAGTAAAATTCACTGTTCAGCTTACCGGTATCGATCAGACCGGGCTTTTCAAGTTGGTTGCTCATCGTACTCCTCCTCGTCTGCCTCTGGATCAGCCTGGCCGCCTTGATAATCCAAGGGAAGACCAAAGCGCAGGTTTCGCGCAAGATAATACAGCTCGCGGCCGGACAGCAAACTGAGCGAGCCGTGGCAGACGCCGTCGTAGGAGGCCTTCATAAAATCCAGCAATTCGTCGTCGCTGATGAGGTCCATCGTTTCATTTTTGTAGTAGTAAAAAATTTCTGTCAGCTGATGGAGCGTCTGCGGGTAGTTTCGTGTATGAAGATAGGGGGAGTTGCAGAACTTCTCCACGATTTTTTCAAGGACTCCGCCGCCAAACTCGATGCGGCCATTTTGGGTCAGGGCATGGTTGCGTGTTTCCACAAGCTCCGCCGCCTGATCAGATGTCAGCTGAAGGCCATACCGCGCGGTGTAGGGATTCCATTTCAGCAGTTCATCGGCAGCCTGTTTTTGGATCAGCCCGGAAGCAAAGGGAATCAGTTCAAAATTCAAAGCCATCATCTCCTGCTTCTATTTATACACGAAAAATGCAGAAAAGACCAGTCTTGAAAATTACCTCATTTTGTGGTATGATAGATACAGAAAATAAGAGAAAAGTTGTCGGCACAGTGATGTGTCGACTTTTTGATAATATGAAAAAAATGGGCCGGTAAAGCCTGAGTCCTGCCGACCAAATATTTATTGTCCGTAACATGGGGGAAAACCCTACGCCTTCAGCTGCGGGAGATGCCGGCCGATGAGCAGGACCTCCACCGGGAAATCCGTTCAAAAAAGGCGATGGACTTGCAAATATCCAATACCATGTTAAAATTATTTATGGCAATGAATGCGGGCTGCGGATTATCAGGGAGGACGGAAACATAAAAAACCCTAACAATAAAAAATCCATCGCGCCCACCGGCGGTTCTCTGCCAAACGCGGGGAGGTCATAAGGCCGGCCCGGAAAATCGATCCTTCCCTATGTATCGGGGAAAGACTTTATTGTCAATATCAGTGGGGGTATGGGAATATGGGGAATATCATTTTATTTTTTTTAATCTGCTTCATGGCCTGCTCGGCGGGATCCATCAGCGGCGTGGGCGGCGGTGTGATGATCAAGCCGCTGATGGACGCCGTTTCCGGCTACAGTGTGGAGCAGATCAGCTTTTTATCCAGCTGCACGGTTCTGGCTATGGCGGTCATGTCGCTGCTTCGCAGCCGGAAAAGCGAAATACGGTTGGACTTGAAGAAGGGTACGTCTTTGGCGTTGGGGGCGGCGGTTGGAGGAATCTGCGGCAAGCAGATTTTTAATTTTGCCACGGCATCCGTTTCCGGGCCCATTGTCAGTATGGTTCAGTCCATCGTATTGCTGCTGTTTTGTATGGTCGTCTTTATTTATACGCTGAAGAAAAATAACATTCAGCCGCGCGGCGTTCAGAATATCTTCCTGTGCGCGCTCATCGGAATATGCCTCGGTACGATGTCGGCCTTTTTGGGTATCGGCGGCGGCCCGATCAATGTAATGGCCATCTCCTACCTGATGGGAACCGACTCGAAAACAACGGCGCTGTATTCCATTTACACCATCCTGTTTTCACAGGTTTTCGGAATTGGCTTTATGGCGGTTTCGGGGACCATACCGCAGGTGAATATATTCGCGCTTTTGGCGATGGTTCTCGGCGGTTTGACAGGGGCCTTTATCGGACTGCTGTTTTCAAAAAAAATGAAAAACCGCCATGTGGACAGGCTGTTTCTTATTATTCTTGGTGTGATGGGGCTGATTCTGGGATATAATATTTTAAATAACGTCATGCTCCTGGCCGGCACATTTAGCATGGCTGCCAAGTAACATAAAGTGTGGGGCCGACGCATAAGTCCCTTCTGCAAAAATGATGCACAAAGAAACAGACCAAAAAGTGATCATAGAACTCACTTTTTGGTCCGCTCTTCATGTTTCATTGTGTGTTTTTGTATATTTTGCTATTTGATTTTTCTTATGCGTCGACCCCTTTTTTCAATGAATGCCCTGTATATTCATTCGGCTCAGCTTCATCTGTTCATTCTTCCGCCTGTATGATGAAATGTATCAGCTTTTTACGGAAAGATTTTCCGGCTGCGTGCTGACGAAGGAGCAGAATTTCTGAAAAGCTGTCATACCCGCGGGCGTATCCTTGAAGACACCGGCGTTGGAAAGGATGTCCCTAAAAATGATGCCTATGGAGTTCTGTATCACAAAAGAAACATCCGCCTTTGTACGGGCCTTCATCTTCAGGCTTTCATACCAGGGAAGATGCTTTTGCATATCCTCTGTATGGAGGAGGGAGTCTGCTTTTTCCGGATGCAAAAGAGCCTCCTTTAGAACATTCATCTCCTGAAGCAGTCTCGGGGGCAAAATGGCCATACCCATGACTTCGATCAGGCCGATATTTTCCCGTTTGATGTGGTGATACTCCGCATGGGGATGGAAGATCCCCATGGGATGCTCCTGCGTCGTGCGGTTGTTTCGCAGAACCAGGTCCATTTCATAATCCTCCCCCCGCCTGCGTGCAATAGGGGTGATGGTGTTGTGGGGTATATCCCCGGTGAATGCCAAAACCTCTGATTCATCATCGGAATATCCTCGCCAGGCCAATAAAATTTTATCGGCAAGCTTTGCAATCCGGTCTTGGTTGCGGCCCCTCAGGCGCAGGACGGACATGGGCCAGTGCACAATTCCAGTTTGTATGTCCTCGTATCCCGCAAAGGAAACTGGCAGCCGGACACCGGCCTTTGCCATTGGAAAATCGAAGCAGCCGCTTTGGAAGTGATCGTGGGAAAGAATGGAGCCCCCTACGATGGGAAGGTCGGCATTGGAGCCGATAAAGTAGTGGGGCAGAAAGTCGGTGAAATGCAGCAGCTTATCAAGGCAGGGCCGGTCGACCTTCATCGGCTTATGCTCGCGGTTTAAGATGATACAGTGCTCAGGGTAATAGACGTATGGAGAATACTGTATAAAGTAATCTTCACCGCACAGTGAAAAAGGAATGAGCCGGTGTGTCGCCCGGGCCGCCTGGTTCGGGCTGCCGGTGAAGCCTTCATTTTCCCGGCACAAAGCGCATTTGGGATATCCGGACTGCGGGGCGAGCTTTGCGGCGGCAATGGCCTTGGGATCCTTTTCCGGTTTGGATAAATTGATGGTGATGATCATATCCCCATACGCGGTGGAGGTGTTCCATTTTTGGTCCTTTTCGATGCGGTCCATCCGTATATAGTTGGAGGCACGGCTGATGTCATAAAAATACGAGGTGGCCTTTTCCGGGTCTTTTTTATATTCCGAATAGAAATGTGCAGTTACATCACTGGGACGGGGCATCAAGCAGTTCATCAGCTCGGTGTCAAACCAATCCCGGATATCCAAGTGATTCTCCTGTAGGACTCCGGTTTGTACCGCATAGTCGCACAGGCTGTTTAAGATTTCTGAAGGATGGGGCAAGCTCTCGTCCGCCGGCTGAAATTTAAAGCCGGTTGCTTTCAGCAGGAAGAGCAGCCTGTTTGCCGTGTAAAAAATATCTTCCTTTTCGATCAGTTTTTTCTGGAGGCCGTAATGGATCAAACGGCTGATTTGTCTGTTCACATCGATCATATGCTTCACCCTGTCCCAAAAAATTTGTTGCGGCTTTCAAGAAAAGTCTTCGCAGTTATTATATCGGTTTTTCCGCAGAAATCAAGTTTCCTGTTATGCTTGCTTGTGAATACAAAAGGCCTTTTACACGAAAAGCTGCTGTTTTGTGCAGCTTTTTATAAAGCTT
>Ga0153939_1000447_pt1 | contig 15436 bp, 15 predicted proteins | sample TSNJ023MetaG_FD_104734 | JGI IMG/M metagenome (GOLD analysis project Ga0153939, IMG submission 104734) | Attine ant fungus gardens microbial communities from New Jersey, USA - TSNJ023 MetaG | ecosystem: Host-associated > Fungi > Mycelium > Unclassified | place: USA: New Jersey, Brendan T. Byrne... | reverse complement strand
TGTATTTGTTTGATTTTATTATGATTTATTAAAAACAGGTTTGACCAATGTTGAACCTGTTTTTTGTATAATAATATGGAATGGAATTACTTCTCCTTTTCGTCTAACTTTGTAAAGTACAATTTAGTCCACAGTAGGTTTTTCCGTTCTTCCAAATAGATAATCAGTAGATACTTGAAAATAATCTGCCAATTTTTCAAGCATTTCAATATCAGGTGTTCTTTCACCTCGTTTATAATATTGATATGCAGATTAATAGGGCAATCTTGTGTTAACAATTAACACGAATTAACACAAAAAAGAAGATTAAGGATGCTTGAAAGTCCTTATAAATAGAGGGATTCTTGGAGAATGAGCATAAATTTTCCCGTGTTTGATTCTCTCATCCCCTGTTCGAAAAGCTAATAGAAAGGAGCTTTCTTGTACGTCTATTACAAAAGGTAATCAATGTTTGATTTTTTAAAGAATTATGTAAGGACAATGGTATTATGCTGGTGTCCTTATTTTTTTGATTTTTTAAATTGTAAATAATTTAGAAAGCCAGTGAAAACTACTGGAAAATAATGTATAATTTCGCCATATGTATTAGCAATAAGTAAAGGGAGATTATTTGCCAATAATTAATTAACATTTCCCATCATAATAAGACATTTAGTTATTTACTTTAATGGAGAAATATGGTATAAATATGAATATTAATGAAATCATTTATACTAGAAGAACAGGAACAGGGAGGATGTTATTATATGGATAAAAATAGTATTTTAGGAAATCTTCAGTTTCAAAATAATAAGAAAAAAACAGTACAAGAGTTTGGTGATATTAAAATTGAAAATAATGCTATTTATTATGATAAAGCCGCATTACAGATTTCTAATATATCCAGAACTTGGATAGGAAAATTCGATAAAGCTCCTTTTCCTATTTGGACAATCTTAGGAATCACTATAGCGTTAGTTTTATTATTCACCAAGAGTACTACTTTTATAGTTATAGGATTACTTATTGGTGTATTTTGTGCTTATATAATTTATAATTATATCTCAAATGCAACAGATAAATTTGGTCTTCAAATAGAGATGAATTCTGGATTTGTAGCTATATTTTCATCAGTTGATGAAAATTTTTTAATTGGTTTTCAAAATGCCATAACAAACGATTTCATAGAACGGACTGGAGCGACAACCATTAATCTTGATAGAAAAACAATAGTGGATAATAAAGGTGTTATCAGTTATGGAGATAATGCCACTAATACAATGAATTAGGAGTAGATATGAATGAATATAATACATAATAGCGGTATTATTAGTACTGGAAATAATGCTCAAAATAGCGTAAATAATTCTAGTCAATCACCTTTAGAGGTTGATTGGGCAAAGCTAGAGGAAGAACTAATTAATATAAAAGGAACTAATGATCTTGAATCAATAAAATCTTTTGCTGAGGAAGCTTCAATATACACTAAAGCAAAAAATTATAATGGATTAGTAAAATGCATCAAAGAACTAGGGAAAGCAGGATTAGAGATTATTAGTAAAACATCCTCCGTAGTACTAGCAGAAGTAATTAAAAAGTCCATAGGAATGTAATCAATCATATCTTATGAAATAATATAAAACCCAAGGTAAAAAAGAAGCCCTCAGATTTTACTCAGAGGGCTTCTCCCAAATGAAATATGAAATAAAGAATTCATATATAAATAATATCACGTTTTAATGAGAATTTCAACAATTATTCAAATTTTTTTAACGTAATCCGATCACAATACGATCCATCCATTCTGAGACTTCTCATAAGATTTCAATAATCCCCAAATCTTTCCAGAAGAATCTTTCTTCTCTTTTACGATTATAAAATCCTCCTTCCCTATATAGCCCTTGGATGCGTAATTAGTCCCCGCATTAGCACGTATACGTAGGTCAGAAGCAGTTACTTTTACTTTGTAAGATTTTGAGGTCGAAGTAGTTGATGAAGAAGAGGTTGTGTTTGCAGTTGATGTGTTATTAGTATTAGTATTAGTGTTAGAAGTAGTTGTAGTGGATGCCTTAACATCATACTGAGTCAAACTCCATTTCTCAATCAGGTTACAGATCTTAGACACATAACTTACATCAGTTGCATAATCACCTCCTTGATAATCTGGGCGGCTTTTTTGTAAGAAGATTCACCTTTGATTCCAGGATACCTGTTCGTGATGGTGGTCTAGGCGTATTGATAATCTAACACAAACATTGTATTATCGTTTCTTTTATTTATAACAACGACCAGCAAGGTATTTGTATACCCGCTCTGACTCTGACAAAAATGAACATTATTTGACACTTACGATTTCTGAATACATATGATTGATTTCGTCCAAATATATATCAAGTTGAGTTCTTGTAGGAAAAGAAGACTGTATTCCCGGTTGGATAATGCTTAAGCCGGCGGCATAAGTTGCAAAACAGATTGCGTATATCAGGGAATTACCCTCCCCTAAAGAGACTGCTAAAGCGCTAATGAAGCAATTAGCGGCACCTGTTGTGTCAACCGGGGTGAAGCTGGCGGCAGGAAAATGGAGGGAATAGTTAGCATTTTTTAAAAAACATCCATCCTTGCCTAATGTTATAATTATGTTTGTTCTGCAAATGGAATATAATTTGTCTGCTTTTTCTTCAATACTTTCGTTTCCTGGAATTATTTGATCAAGTTCATCTCTGTTCGGAACGAGATAATCTATATTCTTAAGCATTTTCTTTGATATTCTTCCCATAGTAGATGGTTTTAATATAATCTTTGTTTTGGCATTTATGCAAAACTCAATAGATTTTTCGATAATTTCAGGTGGCAATTCGGTAGATAGAAGACAGTAATCTGATATAGTGAAAATATGTGCGGAGCGATTTAACTGCTTTACATTAAAAAGAGCATTTGCTCCGGAATAGGATATAACAGTGCTATTGTCGTTTTCGGGAATAATGACAAATGATTTTCCTGTAGATGAAGCGCTGTCAATAATAAGTCCCTCGGTTTTTACATTCGCATTCGACAGTGAATCTATGACCGTGTGTCCTTCTAAATCGTCACCCAGACGTCCCAAAATAAAAACAGAACCGCCTAACTTACTTGCGCCGATAGCCTGGTTGATTCCTTTACCTCCGGGAGAATTAATGATATTGGAAGTGGAAAGAAGCTCTCCTGCTATGGGAATATGCTCGGTTGGAATCATAATATCGACACTTATGTTTCCAATTGCTACGATTTTAGTGCGGTGAAGAGAGGGGAGGCCAAGGCTGTCTCCCTTATGGATGATGGGTTCTATTTTTTCTGCTCTTTCCAACTTGGAAGAGGTATTTTCTGCTTTATTAATAATGGAAGATGCCGCCAAATGTCCCAGTTTGCTTAAAGGTATTTCGATAGATGTAGTTGTCGGATTAAGATTTTGGGTTAACGTGGTGGTTTCGCCGCAGATGATAGAAATATCGTTTGGTATCTTTAAACCGGCATCCTGCAGATAAGCATATAAAAGTGCGGTTAATACGCTGCTCTGGCAATAAATTGCTGTTATTTCCTGGTTGATAAGTCGTTCTAAATTTGAACGAAGTCCGGTAGTATTGGAGGCATGTGTAGGGAATATCAGCACCTCGTTTCGGGGAATGGATGCTTCAAATAATGCACGAAGATACCCTTCTTTTGCGAGAGTTTCCTCGATGGGTTCATCCGCACCCAGAATACATCCGATTTGTGTATGTCCATGCTTAATCAAAAGATTTGTTGCACAAAAGGCTGTATCTGCCGGACTACATTGGATTGTAGCATGGTTAGGGATCTCTTTATAATGTATATAAATAGATGGAATAGTAGTAGTGTTTTCCGATTCAAACGATTTAATGAAAGAAGGATCATTTACATACAGTAAAATCCCATCCACATTTTTAGCACGAAGTATATTTAAATGTTTGCTTAAGGAGGTAGAATCGGTTTCCAATGTACAGATCAGCAGACTATATCCTTGTTTGGCCAAAGGTTGTTCAATCTGTGAGATTAAATCTTTAGAAATTAAAGATGCCTGTACAATCAAAGCGATTATGGAGGATTTGCTGTTGTTAAGTTCTTTGGCTTTGGAATAGGGATTGTAATTATATTCTTTGATTATAGATAAAACACGCTGCTTTGTTGCTTCGCTGATATCGTGGTCTTTTTTATTCAATACTTTAGAAACTGTTGAAGCAGATACGTTAGCAGCGGCGGCAATATCTCGTATGTTCATACCATGACCTCCTTACTTATATAGGCTATTATGTCATTTTATGCTCTAAAAGTCAATGAAAGAAGCAAGGAAAACTGTTTCGAAAAAGTTTTGTAAACATTTTCATATATATCCAAATAATGTTAATAATTAAATTATATCGACAATTTGGAACAAAATATGTGAAAAATAAACAAAAAATCATATACTATTTTGGTATAAAAGATGATTGAAATCAATATGGATGTAATGTATAATATGGTTACAAAATGTTTAGGAAACATGTTTCGTAGGAGGAGAGCATGAAACGATTTGAAAAAGTAGCAACTGAATTAAAAAAGACGGAGGTTGACTTTGCAATTTTAGTATCTCCCTCAAATGTAATTTATACGAGTGGTTTTGAAATCCCATACTGGCCGTATTTTATGGGAGATATGTCCATGGGACTGCCGATGGTGACGGCATGCATTAATGTACTTGAACCGGAATTGAAGTTATTAGCATCTGATTATTATAAAACCAGATTAGAAAGATCAGGTGTAAGCAACGCCAGATATTATGTTTCATTTTCACATTTATATAAAAACGATGTGCTAAGTAACTACGAAAAGGCACTGAAAAGTGTAATGAATGACATGATGAAACAAAGAAAAAAAGCAATCATTGGTGTAGAAAAGGTCTTTTTTTCGCAATATATACTTCAAATGATAGAGAAACAATTTCCGAATGTGATTTTTGTGGACATTTCAGATAACCTGAATAGAGCCAGATGTATTAAAACGGCGGATGAGATTTCGATAATAAAAAAAGCTGCAAAAGCCGCCGATGCTGCACAGGATAAATTATATGAAATTTCCCGATATGAAGGTGAATATACAGAATTAGATGTCTGGTTTGAGGTTCAGAAAGCCGCATCTGATAAAGCGGGTGTGTTGACGCCTTTTGTTGGAGAATTGGTAACCGGCCCCAGAACAGGAACAAGTGATTATCCGTTGGGACCAACTGCCAGAAAAATAAAAAGGGGTGATATAGCTATTATGGATATCTGCCCGCGGGTAAGCGGATATTGGGGAGATTGTTCAAATGTAGTTGTGTTTTGGGACAAACCCGGTAAAGAGCAGATGGAGTATTTCAAAGTTGTAAGAGATGTCTATGAGGTTGGAAAAGAATTGGTCAGGCCGGGAATTGTATGCCGTGAATTAAATCAAAAAATGGAAGAGGTTTATAAAATGCATGGTTATGAAATGTGCAGCTATCAGGGACATCAAATTGGAGCAAATGTAAATGAATCACCTAAAATTACATATTGTGAAGATACAGTTTTGGAAGAAAATATGGTACTTTGCATTGAGCCTCAGCTTTATACAGGAAGGAGGGGGAAGACCGGAGTACGATTGGAAAAAATGCTTCATGTAACAGCAAATGGGGTGAAAGAACTAAATCATTTTAAATGGGGAATTGAATTGTAAGAATATTAATTTTAAAAAGGAGAAAAATGATGAAAAAGAAATTTATAAGTATTTTACTTTGCGGTGCAATGATTGCTATGACACTTATGGGATGCCAGAGTAATGAAGCAGCAACGGAAGGATCTGCTTCGCAAACAGGTACGGAAGCGAAAGAAACCATAGGTAGTGAAACGATGGAAAGTGAAACGGTGGAAAGTGACACTTCGGATGATATGACGGCAATGATTAAAACGGATGGTGAAAAATATAAGATTGCACTAAGTAATTCATACATGGGAAATGATTGGCGTCAGCAGATGGAGAGAATCGTAGAATATGTTGCGAAGCAGGAACCATATGCAAGCAGATGTGAGCTAACCATTGTTAATTGTGAAAACGATCCGGAATCGCAATCGGCGTCCATTGACGCACTGAGCCAACAGGGTTATGATGCGATTTTAGTTGATCCTGCTTCTGAGACAGGCGTTAACGAAGCAATCCAAAGGGCTATTGATGTGGGGATCAAAGTGATTGTATTTGATCAGCCTGCTTCTGCAGAAGGTGCATATTCTGTGCTGATTGATGCGGTAGAGGCCTATCATGTAATGGCAAAATGGATGGCAGAGGCCATGGGAGGAGAAGGAAATGCAGTAATGGATCAGGGGCTTCCGGGAGCAGCGGTATCTGAGCAGGAATACAATGCAGCGAAAGAAATCTTTGATGGATATGAGGGAATCAGTATTGTATCTGATTATATCTCCAATTATGCAGAAGCAGATGGCGAGTCATCTCTTGCAAGCGTTATTGCTGCAAATAGTGATATTGATGCTGTTGTGACCCAGGGATATACAACTTCGGTAGCAAGAGCCTTTAAGAAAGCCGGAATTGATGAGATACCTGTTTCATGCGGCGGCGGATATAATGGAAACTTACTGACATTTCTTGAAAATGACAGTCAGGGGATCATTCATGTATACATTCCGGGAATCAGTGCAGTTGCATTAAATTATGCAATCAGAATTTTAGACGGAGAGGAGATAAACAAAAATATTTCGATTTCTCCTGCATATGTGGCAACCTCCAATGATTATGATATGGGAGAATACTCGGATATTAATATTGATGTTGCCGAAGAAGGTGTGAACTGCTTCAAGGATCAGTCAAGTGATTTGCTGTGGCCATGTATTACAAGTAATTTTGGTTTGGATATTCCAATGGAAGTAGTTCTCGGAGAATAAGTGTAATTACGGGATGGCGCATAGGATATACATATTCTCTGCGCCATATGTCAATATCGGATTATGAAAAGAGGGAACATTATGGCAGATTTTGAAATGAAAAATATATCAAAGTCTTTTCCGGGAGTAAAAGCGCTGGATCATGCTGATTTTCAAGCGAACAAAGGTGAGATAGTGGCTTTGCTGGGTGAAAATGGGGCAGGGAAAAGTACTTTGATTAAAGTACTTTGCGGTGAACATAAACCGGATACGGGAGAAATATTTTTTGAAGGAAAAAAACTAAATATACATGGAACAAGAAGTGCGATTATACAAGGAATTACAGCTGTTTATCAAGAATTGAGTTTGGTGGCAGACTTAACGGTGGAAGAAAATCTATTCCTGGGGTTTTATGATACGAAAAAGACAGGTGTGGTTTCTTATGAAGAATTGACAAAAAAAGTGCAGGAACTTTTTAATAGATATCATGTTACCGGAATAAATCCAAAAGCAAAAGTAGGAACACTGACATTGCCGCAGCGTCAGATGCTGGAAATTTTGAAAGCATTATCTAAAAATGGCGAGATTTTTATATTCGATGAGGCAACATCTGCACTTTCGGATAGACAGGCGAATTGGTTGTTGAATATTATCAGGCAGTTATCAAAAGAGGGAAAAATAATTATATTCATATCACACCGCCTTGATGAAATTAAAAAGATATGTAGCAAAGTGATTGTTTACAGAGCAGGAAAAGACGTAGCGGATTTGCCGATGGAGGAAGCGGACTCGGACCAGTTGGTAAAGTTGATGCTGGGACGCGAAATTGGCGGATATTATCCTGAAAAGGAAACGTTTACAAAGGATGAAATTCTGGTATCCATGAAAAATGTCAGCAGCAGCCACAAGTTAAAAGAGATAGATATGGAAATTCGCGCGGGAGAGATCCTGGGAATCGGCGGTTTGGCGGGCCAGGGACAAAATGAATTGTTTTCTGTATTATTTGGTCTGCGCCCTTACAAAGGAGAAATTAAAATAAAAGGAAAACCGGTAAACCTGAAAAACCCAAGAAGAAGCATCAGGGAAGGGATAACGCTGATACCGGAAGACCGGGGATTGCAGGGAGCATCATTAAACCAGAGCATTCGTGAAAATATTGTAATGGCTGCTTTAAACAGAATAACAAAGGGACTTTTTATCTCTGATAAAAAAGAAAAAGACATCGTAGATGAAATGGTGCATGCTTTTTCTATAAAAGCAGAGAGTCCGGAAACGCTGGTGGGGACTTTAAGCGGTGGGAATCAGCAAAAGGTAGTTTTGGGTAAACAACTGGCAACCAATCCGGATATTCTGTTAATGTTCGATATTACCAGAGGAGTAGATGTTGGAACAAAAAAAGATATGTTTGAAACAGTAAAGAAGTATGCAAAGGAAGGAAAAGGAATCCTCTTTTATTCTACGGATATGGAGGAACTTGTAAATGTCTGCAATAGAATCATAGTTGTTAATGAAGGAAGAATTGCAGGCATTCTCTATGAAAATGATATTTCACGTGCAAATATATTGCGGGTATCTGTGGGCGAATCGGTAACTGGTGGAGGTGCAGGAAGTGAAACGAGATAAAATAAAAATTACGAAAAGTCCATCAATAGTATCCATTATTTTATTTGTAATACTTGCGGTATTGACAGTTGTTCTGCAGCCCAGTTCCGCAAGCCTGCATTGGGTAAATCTCAAATCCTCGGCGGCAATTACATTGATATTAGCTGCATTAGGTGAAACCTTTGTATTGTTGATTGGGGGTATAGATCTTTCCATCGCAGGCGTTATCAGCCTTACCAACAGTTTTTCTGCTTTGTATATGCTGGATTCTGGAATGTCAATTATTTCTGTTTCATTCATCTGCATGTTGATGGGTCTTGGAATAGGGCTGTTAAATGGCTTTATTATTCAAAAATTTAATATTCAGCCATTTATTGTAACTTTTTCTACCTGGTTTATCTGCGGTGGTCTGGCATATCTGGTACTTCCGAAAGATGGCGGAAAGCCTCCGGCAACGTTTACGAAAACATTGACGGCTAATATAGGCGGAAAAGTAAATATTGCTCTTGTGATTATTATAATTTTAATTATAATATGGCTTTGGTTTAAAAAAACCAAGTTGGGAATTTATCTTTATGCGGTAGGAAGTAACGCAAAAGCAGCTTCGCTGAATGGAATTAATGTTTTTGGCGTGAAGATGTTTGCTTATGGAATTTCCGGATTGTTGGCCGCGCTGGCCGGTTGGTACAGGACAGCGATTGCTGGGGCAGGATCTCCAACGGCTGGAGAAAGTTTTTTTAATCAGGCAATTGCAGCATCGGTGATTGGAGGAACGTTGCTAACTGGAGGAAAAGGCGGAGCCATTGGTACAATTTTTGGTGCGTTTGTATTAAAAATGATAGCAGATATTCTGGTTTTTGCAGGCGTGTCCTCTTATTGGTCAACATTGTTCCAGGGAATTCTGCTGATTGCGGCAGTGCTGGTTTCTACGATTTCAGAGATCATAAAGGAAAGAAAGGAGATGGGTGCATAATGAAAGTGAAAATACAGAGGCATCAAAGACTGATAACGAGCTATTTAGTTGCAATTGTACTCTTTCTATTAATCTCCTTGGTCATTCCCGGATTTGCATCCTTGAATCATATCAGAATTATCTGTGCTGAAGCGGCAATTATAGGAATTGTTGCAATTGGTCAGACCTTTGTGGTAATTACGGGGGGAATTGATTTATCTGTTGCATGGACAATCTGCATTGCTTCGATTATGGTAACAAATATGACAGCAGGTCTGGACGATAAATTAATTTACGTTGTTCCGTTAATTCTGCTCCTGACTATAATATTTGGATTGATAAACGGATTTTGTATAGCGTATTTAAGAATGCCGCCAATTGTAATGACTCTTGGTATGAATACAGTTCTTCAGGGTGGTTTAGTGGCGATCACATCAGGTGCTCCGGGAGGTGAAGCCCCGGAACTAATTAAAAAAATCGGTCAAAGTAATATTTTTGGTATTCCGTGGCTGGTGGTCGTATGGATTGTGCTTACGATTATTGTAACTGTCATTCTTTTTAAGATGAAATATGGTCGTGAACTTTTTGCAGTTGGGAACAGTGAAACAGTTGCAAAGTACTCCGGAGTCAATGTTAAAAAAGTAATATTAACTGCATATGCGATCAGCGGCCTGACAGCAGGAATTGCGGGGATTCTGCAGGCCGGTAAAGTCGGTTCGTCGTATCTGGGAATGGGGGATAATTTTCAGTTTCAGTCCATTGCAGCGGTTGCGATTGGAGGTACTTCACTGATGGGAGGAAGCGGAAACTATCTGGGAACAGTGGCAGGCGCATTTACGATCACGATAATATTGGGGATTTTGTCAGCCTTAAATCTTCCGTACGGGGTTCAGAAAATGGCATATGGAATTGTAGTTTTGATTTCCGTTTTGCTGTCAGTGAGACGTGGAATTAAAGTAAAAAAATAACGAAAGAAGGATATGAAATGAAAAAACTATATGGTGTTACGGTAGCGATGACGACTCCTTTTAAAGAAAGTGGAGAAGTGGATTATGAGGTTGTTGCGCAACTGACAAAGATCCTGGTAAAAAAGGGAGTGGATTGTCTTTATCCTTGTGGCACGACGGGGGAAATGCTTCGCTTAACCCCGGACGAAAGAAAGAAAATTGCGGAAACGGTAGTAGAAAACGCAGAAGGAAAAGTGACCGTTTTTATTCAATGTGGGGCAATGACTCAAATGGAAACAATAGAGCTGATTAAGCACGCGGAAATGATCGGAGCTGATGGAGCGGGAATTATTACCCCTGTCTTTTTCGGATGTAATGACAGAGAGTTGATAGAATATTATGCAGAAGTGACGAACAGTGTAAGTAAAGAATTTCCGGTTTATTTATATAATATTCCTCAGTGCGCATCAAATGATTTGTCAGCAGAAGTTGTGCAGAAGATTGCAGAGCGCTGCCCAAATGTGGTTGGTATTAAGTACAGTTTTGCGGATGTTAACAGGACGGTTGATTATTTAAATGTCAATCAGGGAACATTTTCCGTACTTCACGGATGTGACAGGGTATTTGCAAGTATGCTGACAATGGGATGTGACGGAACGGTATCGGGTATTGCAGGAGTATTTCCGGAACCGTTTGTGGAAGTATACAAAGCACATAAGGAAGGACGACAGAAAGATGCACAGGCGATCCAGAAAATCTGCACGAAATTCTGCAATGCTTTAAAATGTGGTGAAAATATGTCTTATTTTAAAGAAGGGCTGAAACTGCGCGGTATTCATGCCGGCACCATGAGAAAACCTCAGCTTGATATTAAAGCAGAAGAAATAAGAAAACTGCAGGCAGAATTAGAAGCGGTTTGCAAAGAAGCAGGGATATCAATAAAAGCTTAGATGGAAGGGTAAAAAAAATATGGGTAAAATATTAATTACTGCTTCACATTATGAAGAATTGTGCGGTCAGGCAAAAAAACTTTTGGAAGAAAGCGGTCATGAGTTGATCATTAATAAAAGCGATATGCCATATTATACATACGATCAAATAGTGAATATCATAGGAGATGTTGATGCGGCAATTATCGGTTTAGATGATTGGACAGAAGATGTATTTAAAGTGGCGCCTAAGTTAAAGGTGATTGCCAAATTTGGCGTCGGTGTAGATAATATTGATGGGAAAGCTGCGAAAGAATATGGAATCAAGGTAATCAATGCACCCGGACAAAATTCTAATGCAGTTGCAGAATTAACAGTCGGATATGTAATTGGTCTTTTAAGGAATATAATCCCACTCCATAAAAAAATGGAAAATGGGGAGTGGGTTCGGTTAGTCGGATATGAAGTGAAAGGAAAAACAGTCGGCTTGCTGGGATTCGGGACAATTGCAAGGCTGGTAGCGGAAAAGTTGAGAGGTTTTGATGTGAATATGATTGCTTATGACCTATACCCAAATGAAGAAGCTGCAAACGCCCTAAATGTTAAATTAATGTCCCGGAAGGATGTTATTAAGAACAGCGATATTATCAGTCTGCATATTCCGGGTAATCAGGAGACCTATCATTTGCTTAATAAAGAAACATTCGGGATGATGAAAGATGGAGCTTATATTATCAATGCCGCCAGAGGAGCGGTTATCGATATGGAAGCGCTTTGCAATGCGTTAAAGAGTGGCAAAATAGCAGGCGCTGCCTTGGATGCATTTGAAGCAGAGCCATTATCAAAGGATGCAGAAATACTTAAGTGCGGTAATGTGATTTGCACACCACATACCGGAGCGGAAACTTATGAAGCATATAAGAACGTCAGTATGTGTACAGCCCGGGGAGTTCTGGATGTTTTAAATGGAAAGGATCCGCAATTTTGGACGAACAAATAGAAATGAAATATTGATGAAAGATGATAAAGGTAATTTGTATGAAAAAAATTATGAATAGACCGGAAGATTATGTAAAAGAAATGCTGGAGGGCATTTATATTGCACATCCGGAAAAGATAACGTTTACAGGAGATGATATACATTGCCTGGTGGCAGTAAATAAAAAAGAAGGAAAGGTAGGTATTGCGACGGGCGGCGGCTCGGGGCATTTACCTTTGTTTCTTGGATATGTTGGAAAAGGGATGCTGGACGGATGCTCTGTTGGAGATGTGTTCCAGTCACCGAGTGCAGAACAAATGCTGGAAGTGACCAGGGAAATAGATTCGGGTGCCGGCGTGTTATATATTTATGGAAATTATAATGGAGATATTTTTAATTTTGATATGGCTGCAGAAATGGCTGAGTTTGAAGAAGATATTCGTATAGAAAGCGTGGTCGTCGGCGAAGATGTTGCGTCGGCAGGTCCGACAGTTCAGGGAGAAAAAAATACCAGAAGAGGTGTGGCTGGAATTGTATTTATCTATAAGTGTGCTGGTGCGGCAGCGGACGCAATGCTCAGTCTTGAAGAGGTAAAAAGAGTGGCTGAAAAAACCGCTGCGAATGTCAGGACAATGGGTGTGGCATTAACTCCATGTACGGTGCCGCGCGTTGGAAGAGCCGGATTCCATATCGCTGAAGACGAGATGGAAATAGGCATGGGAATTCACGGAGAGACGGGAATACGCAGGGGGAAAATACAGCCAGCAGATCAGATTATTGAAGAAATACTTGAAAAGATAATTGCAGATGTTCCTTATGTTAAGGGTGATGAAGTTGCAGTTTTGATCAATGGCCTTGGTGCAACCACTTTAGATGAACAATACATTGTTACCAGAAAGACAGACGCATATCTTAGAGAAAGAGGAATCAGAGTTTATAAGTACTATGTAGGCGAATTTGCTACTTCTTTAGAGATGGCAGGCTGTTCAATATCTTTACTGAAACTGGATGAAGAACTGAAAAAATATTTAAGTGCGCCTGCTGAAACACCGTTTTTTGTACAATAAGAAATACAGGAGGGGATATGAAAAGCGTTGAGTTGAAAAATTATCTTAAAGTCTTAAAAGATATAATGGCAGAATACAAAGTGTATTTAATAGAATTAGATAGTGTTGTTGGGGACGGCGATTTAGGACTGACTATGAGTGATGGGTTTCTGGCAGCTTATAATGCGATTGCGGATGATGAGGAAAGAGATTTGGGAAAACTCCTGTATAAAGCAGGGAAAGCAATGTCAGTTGCCGTGCCATCTACCATGGGAACGCTTATGGCGTCCGGATTCATGCAGGCCGGAAAAGAGTTAAGAGGTAATATTGAACTTCAGGATAGAGAGGCTTACCGCTTGTTTCAAGAATATGAAACAGGGGTAGCCAACCGTGGGAAAGCAAAAGTGGGTGAAAAGACCTTTTTAGATGGTATTGCTCCGGCTGTGAATGCAATGATTCAATCCGGACAAAGAGGTGAATCAATAAAAGAAATTGCAAAAAAAGGGGCAGAAGCAGCTAAAACTGGTTTTGAAAATACAACGACTATGAAAGCTATCCACGGCAGGGCAGCAACAAGAGGTGAGGAGTCAGTGAGACTGAAGGATCCGGGAGCAGCAGTTGCAATGCTGATGTTTGAGGCATTTGAAATGAGCTTGGTGGAGGTTTCGGGTAAGTAGCGAGGCGGAGGAGCCTTCCTTGGGGTACGCTACCTCTTTTAATGATTATTATCCTGCGAAGAGGGCTTCTTTAAACCACCCTTTGCCCATGTTAGACGAATCTGCATCCTTATACCAGCCCTTTTTACCTTTCGAATTTTTTATTTGAATATATCTTTTACCGTTTTTGGTAGTGAATTTTATTATTTTTACTTTATTTCCGGTTTTTATTGTAAATGCTTTTTTACCACCTCCGGCCTTAGTATATGTTTTAATAGTCCTTCTGGCAGTCCAACTATTCTTCTTATATAAACTTACCTTGTAAGAAGTCCCTTTTCTTTTGATATTAGCGCCAGAAATCTTATAAGTAATGTTTACATAAATAATCCCCGTTGAATTAGTAGTTTCGCTCCATTTTACAGTTATTTTATTTTTTCCAACACTGGTCAGGGTTCCTCGAGACCAACTTGATAATGGTGAATATTTCCCCCAATCATTTGCTCTTGAGATTTTAACAAGATCGCTTATTAAGGTCAACTTACCATTTTTATATTCGTATATTCTCATTAGGTTATTGTAATCATTTTCTGTATAATCTCTTACATATAATAATGTTCGCGATGAAGAAATTTTACATAAGGTCACATTCCAAGAGTATGCTTGGCTTTTTAACGTCAACTTTTTCTGACCGTCAATATAAATTTTTAGTGTTTCAAAATAATATGAAGAACCATTTCGTGACTGAGTAAATTTAATCTTATTTGTTTTCTTCCCATTTAACTTATAATTATATGTTTTGTTTACTTTCAATTGCTTCATCCTTGAGGCGGCCTCAGTCTTTATCCCTGGAAATAAAATCATACATAAACAGCATATTAGCATAACAAAAAAACTTTTAAAGAATAAATTTTTCTTTCTTTCCATATCACCAATCTCCTTTATTTGATTTTCATATACCATATTTTATCAATTATTCAAAAAGATAACAAGCCCTTACTGAAATGGCAGCAAACACATTTATTCAAGACATTTCTTACAATGGCAATGGTGGAATAGATAAACCAGAGGCACCTCAAGGGAGCTTTCCCAACATATTAACAATGCTTTACGTTAAAGCAAAAACATGTTACAATTATATAAACATTTTAGGACGCTATATAATTAATGTTTTTCCTCAATGTGGGGGTGAGGATAACCAGAGGAAGCAGTAAAAATTATAAGAAACCAAATTAAGTCATTACAAGGAGGTATGAGTATGAAAAAGACAATTATTAAACTAACAGGATTTTTATGTACATTATTAATGGTATTCACATTTGTCATGTCATTAGCTTCAATCAATGTTTTTGCAGATGAAAACGAAGTGATTCAAAATGATCAAACTGGAATACCTGACAAAGGATTATACTCAGCCATTCAAAAAGCACTT
>Ga0153939_1000438_pt1 | contig 15526 bp, 14 predicted proteins | sample TSNJ023MetaG_FD_104734 | JGI IMG/M metagenome (GOLD analysis project Ga0153939, IMG submission 104734) | Attine ant fungus gardens microbial communities from New Jersey, USA - TSNJ023 MetaG | ecosystem: Host-associated > Fungi > Mycelium > Unclassified | place: USA: New Jersey, Brendan T. Byrne... | reverse complement strand
TCCTTTATCGCTGTGTGAATGGTATCTCTTCTGGATTGTATCACCCAGCCGTTGCAGCCCAGCTTTTTAACGACTTTTACAATGTTGGCGTCGCCAATATAGTTGAAAATACCGCCATGCATGTGCGCCAGGATAATTTCATGGGTTTCCTGCTCGTTTTGCAGCTCAATGATCTTTATTTCTTTGTTTATCAAATCCTTAATAACGTCAAAGCCGTAAACGACATTATCATAGCCCACCACAGCTATTTTATCTACATGATCAGGAATTTTAGAATAAGTTTCAACAATGTCATAAGCATCCACCTTGATTTCCACTGTGGGGATGCGGAAGGCTTCCTTGACAAGCTGATATGTACCGCCGCGAGTTACAATTATTTTGGCGCCCTGCTCTACTACCCATTTAGCCATAGTAACGCCCTCGCTCATGCTTCCCATTACCACTTCCACATTGTCATAATCCTGATGCCGCACAATATCCAAAGCAGTGGTATAGATATTCTCAATAGGCGCGATGACTACTATATCCTTCATTTTAGATTCTCCCCAATTTGTTTCAAACTGTTGCAAAATGAAACGTTTTCATATCCTCATGTTGAATCATTCAGGCCGATGGAATTAAACATAGGCAATATTATATCATGCTGATGTGTATCTTTCAAAACACAAAGCGAGAAAGACAGCCGCCGCGGCAATTGACTCATCACTAACCTTGACGTTTTACCTGTTTTTTTCTTATGTCAGCAAGATTGAAATCACCGAAACCATCGTGGGGAAAATCACGAGCACCGATACTTGTCGCACAGTTTGCAATAAAGCGACCTTGGGAACATCCGCGCCTAAATCCTCGGCAAGCAGGCTCATCTCCTGCGTACCGCCAGGGACGCTTGAAAGCATACTAGTCGCGAGGTCAAGCCTTGAGAATTTTGTTATAATCAGCGGTACAACAAACGTAAACGCCAAAACCCCTAACCACATTATGAGAATCGGAACGCCAAGCGACGTCATCATTATCAGGCTTCCCATATCCATCTGCTGTCCTATGTAACTGCCCGAAACAAACCGCATCGGAAGATTGAGCTGCTTGGGGAAGAACGTAAAGCCCGTAGCCATATTCAAAACAGCTACGCCTATCATCGATCCCAACAAGGCTCCGGCTTTGACTCCAAGCTGCCAAAACAGAAACCCAAAACTGATCCCCGCTGCCATTGTCGCTATAAACCGAATCGTCTTCTGCCGCAAAGTCAGCGTGACTTTTGCCCCGGCCTCTTTTTCCGTCTCATCCGAAACGATCCCATCGAGCAAGGCTTCGGCAAGCTGATTTTCCTGGTCTTTTTTCAGCCGCCGGCGGAACACCGGCGGAAGCGCGATATATATGAACAGTATTCTTGAAAGCTGAAGGACCACAATATATACGGCATTTGCCCCCATTTCATCCGCTATTATAGCCATATCGGCCATTCCGCCCGGAGAACAGGAGAACAGCGCCGTGGTGAGGTCCAAACCGCCTATAGTCGCCATGAGTGTTCCAAAAACAAGATCTAGGAGAACCATACTTACTATAAGTATCGCCGTCGGAATAAGTAGGTTTCTTAAATCCAGAACGTCTTTTTTAGATATATTCGAACCTATTTTCATACCGACGAACATTTGAATAAAAACTCTTAGATTTCTTGGTATATACGCAAGCCCGGTCGTCAGAGTGAGTATTATTGCCGCGACCATTGCCCCTATCATAGCGCCTCCCGGCACTTTCAATTTATAAAAAACATATCCTCCTAGGCTGGCCAAAGTAAGAGTCAGCAGTATCCTTATTATATCGTTCATTACTATACCAGTTTATTGATTTCCCGGCAAAAATGGCATGAAACATAATGATCGGGGAATACTTCTTCAAGCGCCGGAAATTCAACAAAACACCTTTCTTGCGCATAGATACAACGGTTAGCAAACCTACAGCCAGGCTTCGGATTAATTGGCGAAGTCAGCTCGCCTTCCAGCATCACCTCAATCCGGGGAACGTCAATATCAGGAACAGGAATGGCTGCCAAGAGGCCTTTTGTATAAGGATGCAGCTGACGCTCAAATAACTCATCCGATGAACACTTTTCCATTATACAACCAAGGTGTATCACAAGGATATCATCAGATATATGTCTTACGACGAACATATCATGCGTTATAAAAATATATGTCAGGTCGTTTTCTTTTTGCAGATCTTGAAGCAGATTCAGAATTTGTGCTTGAATAGACACGTCTAATGATGATACCGGTTCATCACAAACAATAAACTTTGGCGACAAACATAATGCGCGTGCAATTCCTACCCGCTGCCGGCGGCCGCCGTCCAGTTCATGCGGATAACTGGCAGCCAGACGTTCATCCAAGCCGACTGTGCGCATCAATTCAAAAACGCGCCTATTGAGTTCTTTCTTATCCTTGCAGACATTGAAAATGCGCAAGGATTCAGCAATACACTCCGTCACCGTAAAACGGGGATTCAATGAAGACATCGGGTCTTGAAAAATGATCTGCATTTCTTTTCTGAGTTCTTTCCATCTCCGTTTATTTGCATTTGTAATATTTTCTCCACTATAGATAACCTCACCGTCAGTAGCTTCCAAAAGGCCGAGTATTACTCGGCCAAGCGTAGATTTTCCACATCCGGACTCACCCACAATGCCCAACGTCTTGCCGGCTTCTATCGTAAATGATACGTCATCTACAGCGTGAAGAGGCCCGGAGGAAGTCATAAAATATTTTTTCAGATGCTTTACCTCAAGCAGAGGAGCGGCCTTACCGGCACTGCGCATTTCAATCCTCCTCTTATTTTGACAGTCGACAGCGAATCACATGTCCCGATGAAACCTCAAAGGGTGCTGGTGAGGCTTCTCTGCATTCCGCAACAGCATTAGGGCAACGCGGATGGAATTTACATCCTGACGGTAAATCCACAGGATTCGGCGTGAGTCCCTTTATCGGCTCAAGCCGTTCCTTTGCCTTGCCGCCGGACGGTAAAGATCCAAACAAACCTTTTGTATACGGATGCCCAGCGTTCTTGAATATATCATGCAATGATCCGTATTCAACAATCTCTCCGGCATACATGATCGATACCTTATTGCAGATTTCTGCCACCACTCCTAAATCATGCGTGATAAATACCACAGTCATATCGTACTGCTTACGAAGTTCAACCATCATTTTGATGACCTGCGCTTGAATCGTAACGTCTAGTGCTGTAGTTGGTTCATCAGCCAATAGAAGTTTTGGTTCGCAGGCTAGTGCAATTGCAATGACCACACGCTGCTTCATCCCACCAGAAAACTGATGCGGATATTCTGACGCGCGCTCAGCCCGTATGCCAACCTTTTCAAGCATTATGCCAGCCCTTTCCATCGCCTCACGCTGCGAGCATCTCTGATGCTGGCGAATAACTTCAGCGATCTGTACTCCAACCGGAATAACAGGATTCAATGAGGTCATAGGGTCTTGGAATATCATGGATATTTCGTTACCGCGAATTCTGCGCATCTCTTTTTCATTTAGTACCAGCAGATTTTGTCCGTTAAAAAGAATTTCTCCATTGATAACTTTTGCGGGCGGTTCTGCCAGTAACCTGATTATACTTAGTGCCGTCGTTGTCTTGCCGGCGCCTGTTTCACCCACCAACCCCAGACAATCGCCTTTTTCTAAAACTAAAGATACTCCGTTGACAGCGTGAGCGACTTCTTCGGACGTAATATATTGAACGTTTAAATGATTGATTTCAAGAAGACTCATTCTGTAACCCTCCGGTCTTACCGTTTTAATCTCGGATCAAGAGCATCGCGGATGCCGTCGCCTATCAGGTTGCAGCATATAATCGTAAGCCCTATAGCTATACCTGGAAAAGTAACCATTGGCCAATACTGTCTGATATAACCTTTTCCGACATTCAATAAAGAGCCCCATTCCGGAGTAGGCGGCTGGACGCCCAACCCGATGAAGCTCAGCGAACAAATAATAGAAATCGTAATCCCTAATTGAAGCGTGATTTGAACGATCATAGGCGCTAAACAGTTTGGTATGATATATTTTAAGATAATACGTGCTGTGGATGCGCCTCCCGCCTGCGCCGCTTCGATATATTCCTGATTTATAATGGTCAGTGTACTGGAATACATGATACGAGTCAGATTCGATATTCTGGTAATTGCTATAGCGATGATCGCCTTGTCAATACCATCACCTAAAGCCGTAGATATCGCCGCTGCAAAAAGAAGGCCTGGAATGCTCATCATAACATCGATGAAACGCATAACGACAGTCTCGTACGCTCCGCCAAAGAACGCTGCCGTTGCACCAAGTATCGCGCCTACGACAGCAGCGAACATGACGGCAGTGGACGCGATAAGCATCGATATCTGACCGCCCTTTAGTATCCGTGTGAACAAGTCACGTCCGAACTGGTCCGTTCCGCACGGGTGCTTTAAACTAATAGGTGCAAAACGATTTGGAATATCTTGTATTGCATAATCATATGGCGTTAAATAGTGTTGAAAAACGCATGCGAAAACGATGATCCCCAACATAACGAGTCCGATCATAGCCATTCTGTTGCGTTTAAACTGCCGCAAGGCTACGGCAAATTGTCCGTTTGCCATTTTTTTCAGTCTTATCGCATCATCCGCCATATCATGTGCCTCCTTGAGAGGATTACGTCTCTCTATAATTGCGTTTCTTTCCGGATTCAATATACTTCGCCTTTATACGCGGGTCGAGAAAACCATATAAGATATCGATAATAATTGTAGTCAAGCATACGATCATAGAAAACACCAACACGGAACCTTGTACGCCCGGATAATCTTTTGTACCGATAGAACTAATCATATAGGAACCGACGCCCGGGATGTTGAATACAGATTCCACTACCGCAGCGCTGCCGATGGTTGTATTCATCTGTGTGCCAAGCAGGGTAACAATTGGAATTGCCGCATTTCGCAAGGCATGACTGACGATAACCCTTAGTTGACCGATCCCTTTTGACCGAGCCGTACGTATATAGTCCTGATGGATGACCTCCAACATGGTTGAACGGGTCATCCGGCAGAAGGACGCGACCGGATGGAGTCCAAGCGTGATACATGGAAGGATATATCCCTTCCATGTATCCAGGCCGGTCGCTGGAAGTAACTTAAGAATCAATGAAAAAAGGATCATCATCATCATACCGATCCAAAAGCTAGGCATTGAAGAAAAAACCATTGCCAATGTCGTTAGCGAATAGTCTAGGACGGAGTATTGCTTAATCGCGGAGATGATGCCAAGTATAACGCCAATAAATACCGACCAAATAAGCGAAATAGCCGCTATTTTGATTGAAAGAGGCAATCGTGCTATAATTTCTTGTTTTACCGGCCTCTTCGTTATGAAGGATGTACCCAGATCAAACTGAGTCACGACACCTTTCACATACCTGGCAAACTGTATGGGGTAGGGATCATTCAGCCCTAATTGCTCCCGCATCTCCTGATATAGTTCAGGGGTATAGCTATCGCCGAGCAAAGCGGCAACATGATCGCCGGAACTCCGGTTGATAATAAATACAATCAATAGAACGCCCAGAAAGACTGGAATCATTAACAGGAGTCTCTTGATGATAAAACGAAACATTCTATTCCTCTTCCTTCTTAGAATCTATATATTTGTTTGTATCTATTCAGATTTACTCTATTGTCCAGAATCGGAATAACGGAACTGACGCATTATAATACATGGTTGTTCCAAGATATGTACGTATTACATTTGCACGACGGCGGCAGATCATCGGGAGGATATAATGTCCGTCTTGGATAAGCTCCTGCAATTGCTTATAGATTTCAACACGCTCGTCGTGGTTTATGCTGGTAGTACCCTTTCTGATGAGTTCGCTGATTGTTTGATCCTGAATGCCTTTGTAATCGCTAAATGTGCCAATCTCCTTGCCATAAGCTGCAAAGGTTGACAAGAATTCGTCCGGATCGCCGCTGCTTATTGGCGACGCATTAGAAATCAAGTCATAGGTCGGGTCGCCGGTCATCTCATTTTGGACAGTCGATGAAACACTTCCGTCTAAGACTATGAGCTCGGCGTCTATCCCTACCGCAATCATATAGTTTTGGGCAGCTTCTATAGCGACTAGCTGGTCGGGGGTAGTTGTCGACATTATCTTAATGTGGAGAGGATTGCTGCTGTTATATCCAAGCTCTGCCAATATGCTTTTTGATTTCTCCGGATTATATTCATTCGGGCCCAGATTGACCTTATATTTGACGCCTTCAGGAAGAATTGAAGTCGAAACCTTACCCATTGTTTCATCCTGATATGCAGCTATCAATACTCCATATGGATCGACAGAGAGGGCAATCGCCTCGCGAACACGAGCATCAGTCATAGGCCCTTTGATAGATTGCATGAACAATGACGTGGTCCTGGGGGTCATTGACAGCATCAACTCAGAATCAGGAATAGAAGCGTCAAGAATCCGCGTGACGGCGTCATAGTTCAACCCGAAAGCGGCGTCGATAGCGCCATTTTCATAATCAATAAACATCGCAGTCTGGTCGGTGTAAAGTCTGCAAACGATAGTATCGACTTCAGGTTTTCCTTGCCAATAATCGTCAAAGCGTTTAAACGTCTGACTGTTTCCAGTTATGGTTTCAACTAGTGTATATGCCCCACATCCGGCGTCGCCTTCCAAAAAACTGTAATCAGGGCCTACAGATTCCATAAATGTCTTGCTCATTATGCCAGTCGTACCGGTGGCCAGGTAACTTGTAAAAGCGCCGATTGGGCTTTTAAACACAACGACCATGTTGTAGTCATCAACAATGTAGGTTTTCTCAAAATCAATGTTTGAAAACACGCCGGCAATTCTCGGGGCGATCGTCCTGTCCGAGCATCTCTCAAGTGTATAAACGACATCTTTTGTGGTCAGGGTCGATCCATCATGAAACTTAACGCCTTCTCGCAAACTGATATGGAAGTTGCCATCATCATCATAATAAAAATCTTTAGCTAAGAGTCCTTTAATCTCACCAGTATCAATATCGAATTCTAAAATGGAATCGTATACATTATAGCTCGTTGTAACTTCGTTTGAAATGACCGGATCAGCAGGTCTAAGGAACTCTGTATTGCCGTAAATGATTGTGTCTTTTGGAGTTTTCTTAGTCACGGTTCCATTGTTCGTTGTTCTATAAATATCATTTGTTCCTGACATCCATGGTACGCTTTTATATTCGAGAACTGTAATGCGTTCTAATTCTGACTGACGTGAATGCTCGCCTGACGTGGCCCCCGTCGTTGATGATGATGGAGCGGTGGGAATATTAGACGTAGTTGACGAGCCGCAAGCGCTTAATGAAACAATAAAAATGAGTACAAGTAATAGAGCTATTGCTTTGGTTTTCTTTCTCATAAGAAGTTTCCTTTCTTTTTGTTTCTCCAGCTGTTACTCAAGCTCATCAGTTTGTATATATTTTATCGCAATTATCTCCGGCCAATTCTCACTGCAGTTCATATATGAATGGCATAATAAAACTGCCCGCCCGCTCTCTTCATCGCCCCCTGATATTCTGGTAGGCATTATAACGTAATTATTCAGCAATCTCAATATATTTCGCCATTATTGCGGTTGAACTATTAGAAGCCGAATACAAGCTGAGACATGATATTACCAAGCACAATTAAGACTATAGTAGGCAACAAATTACGCTTTACCAAATCCATGGTCTCAACTTCTAACGTTCCGGCAACAAGCAAGTTTACACCGCTGATTGGAACTATCGCCCTTGCCAGCGTCGTTGATGAAACAAACGTCAACCCGCCCAATATCTGGTCAACGCCATATGATTTGCATACAGCAACGAAAGCCGGGCTGAGAGTCGCGAGAGTCGCAGTCGAGTTCGCCGTGACAACAACAAATATTGCGCCTAATGCACCGAAAGTCAACGATGTCAAAAGGAATGGCATTCTCATACCTACCATAGCCTTCGCCAGTATGTCGATGCCTCCTACCATTGCCATAGCCGTTCCAAATACAGATGCAAGCGACATTAGTACAACTACGGTGTAAAACGTTGAACCCATGGATTCAAACATGGTTTTTGAAGCGGCAAAGACCTCACGCGGTTTTCTGGTTCTGATAATCTCAACAACAAAAGCTATTAAAAATGAAAAGAATCCAGCGGCGGGAACTTGCATAATAATAGTTCCGATTCCCATATCTGAAAAGAAAATCGCAAAGAAAACAGGCAGCAGCGGCAAGAGCGCGTAAAAAACAGGCGCGTCTACTTTTTCCGCCGCAACCGCCACTCCTTTCTCTTTTACAGGTAAAGTACCATTTTTACGGTCTAAGTACCAGTAATATACCGCTCCGACTATCGCCATTAAAACAATCAGTATTGGATAGACTTGCAACTGCCCGCGGAAAGCGTCAATCACCGTTCTGCCATCGTCGATATTACTTATATAAATCGCAAGGGAGCCAGGCGCCGGCCCGATATCAATACCTGTAGCCAGTGAAAGCGCCGCCGCAGAGGTGAGTTTATTTATACCGCAGCTAACCAATATCGGATAAAAAGCCCCCATCATTAGCGCTGCGGTGCCGGTTGAGGAGGGGATCGCGATGCGCATTGCTTGTGAAATTATAATGGTTAATCCAACGATCAAATACGGACTCTTTAGTTTTTTTAGAGGTTCGGACAGCAGGCTGGCAAGTTTATCTGAAGCCTTAATCTTACGCATATAGGCAGCGTAGCCTACCATAGTTACAATCAATACACCGTTAGATGTAAAGGTTCGACCAAATTGGGCTGCTACATACTGGAATATGTCCAGGTACATATTGCCGCCGGTATCATCGCCAAGTATACTGGTATTTGTCACAAAGGCGTGTACCACAAGAACAGCAACAGTTATCACGAAAACCGTCATTTGTGGATAGAATTTTTTTAACAACGCAAACAACAGAACCGCGGCGATGAGAATACTTAATAATACGTTTATCATCACATAATCTCCAATCCCTAATATTGTGATTGGTTTTATCACCAAACCACTTATCTAATCTACAGCAATTCCTCTTGAACGATTAAACGGCATTCCTTCTTTAACGTTTTATTATAATTCTGATTTAATGGTTATCGCGAGATACTCTGCGGTTTCCGACCCATCATTTCTTACTGAATGCTTTCTTTCGTCCGTGTAGTCATATACATGCGTATCTCCTTTTTTTAGGATTGCGTCCTCTTCGCCTTCTACGTTAACAATTATTTCGCCATCTATTACATAGAAGATCTCAATCTCATTTTTGTGACTGTGCATACCAACCGACACGCCAGGTTTAAAAACAAGCCGGGACATTCGTTTCAAAGGCGCATCCGTGTACGGAATAGCATTGAATCTCTCGACAATTCCCGTTCCTCCTTGCATGTTAGGCATTTCTTTTTTGTTAAGATCCTCGCTCCTATAATTCATTAACGAACCCTCCTATTTTATACCGAATGGGTTAATTCCTTCCTACAAGTAGCAGGCTTTAATAGAAAACTATTGATAGATCCACTCTGATTAATACTTTATGATTCGCATTACCAAACCGTATAGCCGCCATCAATCACATAGTTAGCGCCTGTAACATACGTGGAAAGATTGCTGGCGAGGAAAAGCACAATGCCCATAATCTCATTCAGGTTTCCTACGCGGCCTAATGGGATGAGTTCATGGTTGCGACTTAGGCGCTTTCTTTGCGCCTCATTATGTAATCCAGAGATGATCGTGCCTGGGCTGATGCAGTTGCACCGGATATTGCGGTCTGCGAAATTTATCGCAATGGACTTTGTCAGATGGATGACCGCCGCTTTTGTAGTCGGGTAAGACATCGAGTGATTACCCATTATGCCGTCAAAGCGCTTATTGATGACGAGCCCTGACATAGAAGCCGTATTGATGATCGAACCACCATGGCCTTGATCACGCATAATCATCGCGCTCGTGCGGTCTACCAGCATCATACCTGTTATATTGACATCCAGTTCGCGCTTCCAGTCTTCAAGCGGTACTTCAACAGGAATAGGAGCTCTTGTAGGGCGGCCGGCGTTTGAAAATACAATATCCAGCGTACCGAACTCTTTTACGGTTTCGCCAAGCATACGTTTGACATCGTCTTCGTTCGATACGTCACCCAACGCATAGCTCGCTTTGCCGCCATACCGATTGATGATCGCCTGCGTATGTTCTTTGAGATCCGCTTCGCGTTCTGGTATGTCCATTAGCACGATATTGGCGCCAACCTCTGCCATGCCTGCAGCGGCGGAACGGCCTAGTCCACCAGCGCCGCCGGTTATGAACGCAGTTTTTCCCTTAAGCGACATCATATCGTAGATGCTTTTTAGTTCCGGAATTTTCAGGGGGTTATAGTTGTCAACGACTTCATTTATAGCTTTATCCATTTCGAAAGTTACCTCCTCTATGCTGCAAAATGATTTATAGGCTCAATCAATAGTTTGTACTAAAGCCCGCTGCTTGAGGAAGAAGTTGACCCATTCATGAAATAAAACGCTGAGTCAAATCTTGTCTAACAGAGCTTTGTTTTTAGCACGGACGCTTTCGTCAATCTCATCTCTGCTCATGCGGAGCTGTGGGATAGATGTTCCATATCCGATTTCCGGGAGACCATCTTCAAAACCTTTAAAGATACCATCAACAAGATCATATACAGATACGCCATCCGTCTTCATGTCTGTGTTTGCGTCCTTATCACTGCTGCCCAAATTGGTTTTGGCAGAGCATGGAACAACTTCTATGACTTCGATCCCCGTTCTTGCAGTCAACATGCGCGTGGACAGAGTCCAGGAGTGCAGGGCTGCTTTTGCAGCGCAGTAAATCGGAGCGTTGATCCTTGGAACGAACGCCAGGCCAGAGGTGACGTTAACGATTGCCGCATATTCTTTTTTAGCAAAATGGGGCAAAAACTGAATGGTGAGGTCAAATGGCGCTTCAATATTAACGGCGACCTCCATTTGATAGAAGCTCCAAGGTTTATCCATTGTCATGAGATTCATATCTCTTTGCACTTGCATCCCGGCGTTGTTAAACAGCATGTTTACATCAGGGAACTCGCTCAGTACCCAGTCAACCAGGGCTTTTCGCTCCTCTGAGCTGCTGAGGTCCGCTATATGCGCATTTAGCTCAGGGAATTCGCGTTTGATTTTTTCATATTTTTTTTGACTACGTCCGCATATAATTACTTTGTTTCCCAGCTTTAAAAATCGCTTTGCCATCTCAAGCCCGATTCCATCGGTTCCGCCGGTAATAAGCATAGTATTGCCTGATAATCTCATTAATCGAATTCCTTTCTAAATCTCACTTAGCACTTTAACAGCACCTTGGGATAGATTGATTTTTCAAACAAATCGAATGCTTCGAGAGCATCGGCCAGCGGCACTATTTTACCTATTACTTTCTCCATTTGCATTCGTGGGATAAGCTCTATTGCCCTCGGAAATAGAATCGTCGCGCCGCGCGAGGTCTGCACAGATCCCTCAAGCATATAAAGATCATGGAGATTCAGCGGCAACTCATATGTAGGAGGGTATACGGCGAAATACGAAATTTTTCCGTCTATCGCTATGGATTTTGTACATGGCAGCGCGGCATGGGAGGAGCCTGACGCCTCAAATACGTGATCAAAGCCGCGGCCGTTGGTTATCTCCTTAGCCCGCTTTGCTACATCTTCGTTAAACGGGTCAATAACGTACTGTGCGCCCATTGACAGCGCAACATCCCGCCTTTCAGCGGAAGGTTCGCTTACAGTGATCTTCGCGCCGCCGGAAAGAATGATCAAGTTGAGCAAAATCAGCCCAATTCCGCCGGCTCCCGACAGCATTACAGTCTCCCCGTGTTTAACCGAAGCAAGATCCATCATCCTGATACAGCACGCCGTGGGTTCTACCAGTGAATAGCTTTTTAAATCGGCATCATCCGGTATTTTATGCGTAACGGTAGCACTCCTTATCACATATTCTGCAAAAGCGCCGTCTCCCCACGCTTTTTCACAACGCCCTATTTTGCCTCTTTTACATGATGCGCACATGCCGCATGCAGACTTTGGGCTAAATACTACTTTATCACCGACTTTAATATCGCTTTTTTCCGTGCCAGGGCCAAGTTCCACGACAATTCCCGCCGCTTCGTGCCCAATAGATCGCGGTGGCTTCCGCCCTCCCATAATGCCTTGTGTTATACTGTGAACGTCTGTCGCGCAAAGTGCGGCGTATTCAACTTTAATCTTTATTTCGCCATAGCCAGGACTGGGTTCGGGTACATCTCTTACCTCAAGTTGACTCAACAGATTGCTTTTGTCGCCTTCAACATGCCAAACTTGTTTCATAATACACTCACCTTTCTTTATTACTTATTTTTTTATTGTAAATCGGGGTGACGCCATTTTTGAATAACTACAGCATCTCCTTTACAGCCGCGATTGTATCTGCTAATCCATAGCCGTATTTGTTTCGTAAATCATCGGAGTTACCAAATCCCGGGTAGGTCTGCGGAATACCCAAACGCTTAAACGCTTTGGGCATAACGCCATTATCCATCAATACGTCACACACTGTACTCGCAAGCCCACCGTACTTCATGTGATCTTCCAGCACGACGATGCCTTTCGTCTCATTCGCCGCACTAAGGATTGCTTCTTCGTCCACCGGCTTGATTGAAAACATATCCAACAACCTGATATCAATGCCTTCTTTTGACAGCTCTTCCGCAGCCTTCATCGCCTGAAACATCATATCTCCGTGAGCCATAATGGTTATGTCCTTCCCCTTGCGCGCCGTAATCGCTTTACCGATCTCGTACTTGACGCTGCCGGGTTCGTACAACAACGTGTCCTTCTTCCACGCCGCCATACGAAAATACATGGGTCCAGGATAATCTATGCTAAGCCGCATTAATTCACCGATCATTTGCGGATCGCCTATGGACAATACCGTCATGTTTGCTATTGATTTCAGAATCGCTATATCTTCCATTCCATAATGCGTCGAACCAGCGCTTGACAACAATCCGCCGCCACTATAGGACATCAAGCGAACAGGCAAGTTCTGATAGCATACTGCCGTCCGAACCTGCTCACATGCGCGCATCGACAAGAATTGAGCCGGACCTAACACGAAAACCACATGGCCTTCCAATGCCAGCCCCGCCGCTGTGCCTATGCAGCCTTGCTCGGCTATGCCAACATCTATAAATCGGTCGCCATAGCTTTCGATAAACTTTTTTGATCCTACTCCGCAGTCCGACACGACTAAGAATACATTGTCGTGTTTTCCCCCCAGCTCGTACAACGTATCGCCAAATACTACTCCTCCAGTTAATTTAGCTCCAGCAGCAACGGATGTCATTACACAACACTCCTTTCCAGCTCCCATGCTTTTTCAACTTCTGCTGTTGCGACCTCCCATTGCTCTTTGCTCAACGAACCCGAATGCCACCCCAAATTTTTTTCCATGAACGAAATGCCCTTGCCCTTGATGGTATTGCATATCAATACCGTTGGCATCTGTGAATCATATGCCGGCAGCGCATCAATCGCATCTACTATCGAACTCATGTCATTGCCGTCCGCTATCTCTATCGCATTCCAGTTGAACGCTCGCCATTTATCCGCATATGGATCCATATTCATATACGTGCCGTCAAATTGCGTCATGAACTGTTTGTTCCTGTCAATAACTGCGACCAGATTACCCAGCTTATATGAGCCGGCCGTATTCGCGGCCTCCCATACCATGCCTTCAAACGTCTCTCCGTCTCCAAGCATGCAGAACACGCGATGAGTTTTCTTTTGCTGCCTCGCTGATATTGCCATGCCTACCGCCATTGCGAAGCCTTGACCCAGCGACCCCGACGAAGTTTCAATCCCAGGCAAATGCACCTTGCACGGGTGCGTGCCGAACGCGCTGTCCAGCTTCCCATACGTCTTTACGATCTCGTCGAAATCAAAAAATCCACGCAACGCCATCGTTATGTACATGCACGCCGCTGCATGCCCCTTGCTCAGAACAAAGCGGTCCCTAGTCGGCGACTTGATATCTTTGGGGTTTATATTCATCCCATAGTGATACAATGCGACAATAGCCTCCACCATCGATAAGCTGCCTCCGAGATGCAAGATTCCTGAATACGATTCGGATAGATCGAGTAGCATTTTACGAACCTTGAAGGCAATTTCTTTCAAGCGTAACACTTCATTTTGATCAGCCATATTTTTTTCTCGCCCTTTCCTTTCATATTTTACAATTTTGTTAAATAAATTTTAACACTATGCAATAATAGCTGCATTTCAAATACGGCATAAATCTATGCCATTTGCTATTGAAACGATTTATATTGTCTAGTATAATTAATGCAAATGCTGTAAAAATCACAATTATCTCAAGACAAATAATGTATTCCAATAGCAGGCACAACAAGTAGGAGGGAATGCTATGAGACTTGATTTAGTTAAAGAATTTATACTGCTTTCCCAAGTAAAAAATTATTCCAAAGCAGCGGATATGTTATATCTGGATCAATCTGTATTAAGTAAACATATGTCTAAATTAGAAAATGAATTGCAGTCAAAGTTATTTATACGCACTTACCCACTTGAGCTAACGGATGCGGGAGCGTTTTTTTTAAAAGCAATAAGCCCGATAATGGCAGACCTTGATGTTGTTATCAACAAAACAAAACTTATTGAAAATGGCTATATTGGAGAGCTTAATGTTGGCATTCTTTATTATGCAAAAGAACAGATTATCTCTTATATTAAAATATTTGAAATGAAATATCCTAAGATAAAGCTTAATTATTTTCTTCAAACGCCTAACGAGCTGATGAATGCTATACTTCGTGATGAAATTGATATTGCGAGGGTCCATATGATAGATGATGAAAAAAACGCTTTATTATTGCCTTTTGAAACCCATAGAATCCATACCGGGAAGCTGACTGTGCTTGTTCACACTGATAACAAGCTTTCTTCAAAGCGAGAAATACATATTTCTGATGTGCAAAACGAAAATTGTATAGTAGTTGACGACAATTATTATCGTCAATATTTTCGCAGCATTGCATTGATTGCATCAAAATATGGTGTAGTGCTGAAAAAGGTAACTTTTGTGCCGACATATGAAGATTATTTATTTAAAATTCTGTTGAATCAAGGTATAGGTTTTGGTACAGATAATACAAAAACATTACTGAACAGAAATATAGTTCGGTTGAGTATTTTTGAAGAAGATTTTACGTATTCTCGCTATCTTATATGGTGCAAGTCAAATCAGAATCAAGCTATATCCAAATTTGTTGATTTGTTTAAATGATTGAAACATATAAGAAGATGACGCCATCACGGAGCTATATAATACTGGCTTATATGCCGCAATGGAAAAAGAAGAGACTAAGGTGTGGCAATATAGTACAGAAAAGCTTTATAATATTTTCTTAAATGA
>Ga0153939_1000434_pt1 | contig 15606 bp, 9 predicted proteins | sample TSNJ023MetaG_FD_104734 | JGI IMG/M metagenome (GOLD analysis project Ga0153939, IMG submission 104734) | Attine ant fungus gardens microbial communities from New Jersey, USA - TSNJ023 MetaG | ecosystem: Host-associated > Fungi > Mycelium > Unclassified | place: USA: New Jersey, Brendan T. Byrne... | reverse complement strand
TCACCGGATAGCGATTATGATGTCCGATTTATTTATGTAAGGAAAAAAGAAGATTATCTTAAGCTCAATGAACCAAGGGACGTTATAGAATGGCAGCTTGATGAAGTGTTAGATATCAATGGGTGGGATTTGAAGAAAGTATTGAGACAGTTTCACAATGGGAATGCGACTTTATTTGAATGGAGTAATTCGCCGATTATATATAAGACGACAGGGTTATGGAAACAGATATATGAAACAGCAAAAAATTATTTCTCTGTGAAAGCCGCAGCATATCATTATTATGGTACTGCTAATAGTACGTATAAACAGTATTTGCAGGATGAAATGGTGAAATATAAAAAGTATTTTTATGCTTTAAGGCCGCTGCTTGCAGGGAAATATATACAGGAATACCAATGTCCGCCGCCAGTATTATTTGATGAGCTTATGAAAATAGATATGCCGGTAGAGCTGTGTAGAGGAATTGTGGAGTTGCTGGAAATTAAGAAAAGAAGCGATGAAAGAGAAAAGGATGTGCAGATTCCTGTTATTCAGGATTTTATTGCAGATGAAATAGACAGACAAAAGGCATATGTGGACAGTATTGCAGATGACAGGAGGGGTGAATGGGGAGAGTTGAATGATGTTTTTGTGAAAGTTTTGGAATTCAGAGTGTAGAGGAGTAAGAGATAATAAAAGAGCTAGAATCTTTGTCTTAATATTTTAATACCACTTGGGTAAGATATTATTTAGCTATTTACCGATCGACTTGTATTGTAGATGGAATGCTTTGATGGCAGCAAAAGTTATATCCATGAAAATTTTACTATTACCATTCGAGTATACTCACTTTGCGGGGAGATTGATCAACGTGTTAAACCAGATAACATCATTGATTAATGAAGCGTTCTTCACAGAGTGAGTATATCCTTGATATAAAGTCAAGAACATGTTTGATTTTCCCCATTCTCCATAAATCCAGCTCTGACGAATAAATATATTACGCAATGAAATTATAAATATCTATCGGATTTTCTCTGTAAATGTAGTAAAATGATAATAGAAACTTTGAGTAGTCTCGGAAACACGATAAACAATTGAAACAATTCGAATGAAGTTGGAGATATTGACAGATTGTATGGTCATAGTTGGAGAGGGTGATGCCTGAATTATAGTAGGATAGAAAAAAGAACATACCAATAAGACCTTCCGTATTTAGAAGATCAGGAACTGATGTATGGGAGCGTGTTCCAAGTATCAGGCTTTTTTCATGAACTGATTATAACGGGCATCCAGATGAATGCAGATTCCAATCATTGTAGTGAGAATAGAATAATGCTTCTTCCCATGGATCTTCATCTGGTGCAGACCATGGGAGTATATACTGACCCAGAAAGAGAGCCGCCAGCCACTATTATCCGAGAGGTATGAATGGATCTGTGGTGGAGGCGGTGCCAACGGGGAAGTGGAAAGGATTGGCAGGGAACTGGGTACGGGCCACTTTGCAAACCACGTGGAAAAAACAGCTGGTAAAACAGAGATGGCGAACATTTTTGAGTACTGGTATGAAACAAAGGATGATAAAGGAGAGGAAGCCGTAATCAGACATCAGTGGATAACCAGTATTGAAATAAATAAAAGGATACTGGAGGAAATGATAGAAGCGGGAAGGGGCAGGTGGCAAATCGAAAACCAGGGGTTTAATAATCAGAAGAACGAGATTTACGATATTGAGCATCTGAACAGCCAGAACAGTAATGCAATGAAAAACTATTACCTCCTGACGCAGATATCAGACATAATCATGCAGCTCTATCTGGCATGGAACTGGAAGAGATTGGCCAGAGCATAAAAAATACATCTTCAAGGTTACTGGAAAGTTTTCGAAGACAAACAGTAACGGATGAAGATGTATGCCACATTCAACGGTACACAACAGTGTATCTTGAATAATAAGTTTATTATACAACAGGAGGTGATAGAATGGAATAGAAAATTAATTAAATATCTAAAAAAAAGCAATTTAACAGTTGCGTTATGAAATATACATAGTAAATGTGGATAACTTTCCATAAATCAAGGATAATGGGGGATATCCAGGCAGTAGGTTTTAATTGACCGAAGTGGCTTGATTTTAATAACTGTATTAACTGTTTATTCTCTGCTGCTGTTGTATAAAATGTATTATATGCGTTGTATAAAAATGTATTATGTTGAAGAATAGAGATTGATGTGTTATATTATAAAAGGACATTTTCAGCTTGAATGAAAGGAACGAGAGATAACTGTCTTTGTTGTAATAAGAGATGCTGTGTATAATAAAAAAAATATAGAACTTAATAAAGAGAGACTCAAAATTTAAATCAATTGGCAAAGTCTGACAATACTATATAAAAATAGGAGCAGTTATGTTTAAAATAAAATGGGATAAAGAGAACAATGGTGTAATACTTTCAGAATATTTGGAAGAGAAAGAGAGAATTGTTGCTCCAAGACCGGTATATTCAGAAGAATTAATAATGCTTGGATTTGAAAAAAGATTTATAATACCAAAGGACAACGTTCCTGTATGCTGGGAAAGCGACAAACGTTATTATTATGCGGGTGAAATTATAGCTGAAGCAAAAAAAGGAAATATTTATGAAGATCCTATAATAGTGTTTTTTGAGGAGACTACAGTAAAAAAATTATTACCGATTAATATATATAAATTAATTGAAAATAATATTGATTCAATTAATATTGTTGAAAATGAAGCGATGGATTTTATAAAAGACAATTATGAGCAATATATAGGGAAAGTAGCTGACTTTGTTGTTGCATTCAGTGGAGGAAAAGATTCACAAGTTATACTGGACTTAGTAAGTAGAGTTATACCGCAGGACAAGTATAAAGTTGTATTTACGAATACAGGAATGGAACTCCCTTGTACGATTGATACTGTTGAAAATACGGAAAAAGTATATAAGAATCGATATCCAGGATTTAAAATTGATCAAGCACAAAGTAAAAAAAATGCAATTGACTTATGGGAGAGTTACGGACCTCCAAGTAGAATGAATAGATGGTGTTGTTCGGTGCTAAAGACAGCACTATTTGGAAGAGAGATGAAGAAGCTGCTTAAAACAGATTCCCAACCTAGATTAGTTGTTTATGAAGGGATTAGGAATGACGAAAGTGTTCGACGAGAGACATATGGAAGAGTCGGAGAAGGAGTTAAGCATGTGAATTTAATAAGCTGTAGAGCAATATTGAAATGGAATGTTACAGAAATATTTCTTTATATGTTTAAAAATGATGTGAAAGTTAACCCGGCATATAAAATGGGGCTAACACGAGTGGGGTGTAGTGTGTGCCCTTTTGCATCAGATTGGTCAGAATTTGTCATTAGAAAAAAGTATCCAGATATAGCAAAACAATATATTAGTGTGATTGAAAAAATGGCAATTAACATTGGAATAAAATCACAGTCCAAAATTGATGAATATATTTCTAGTGGAAATTGGAAAAAGAACGCTGGTGGAAAAGGTCTGACACAGGACACATCACGAATGGATATTATTTCTAAAGAACCTAATTTTGAATGTATAGTATTAAATCCTAAGGTTGACTGGGAAAAGTGGTTTTCAATATTGGGAGAATATTTTTTAGAAAAAAGCGATGAAAATTATTATCGAGGTGAACTGAGATTTAAGGGAGATATTGTTAAGTTTGATGTTCGGTATGGCGAACAAACTACAAGATTCAAAGCATATGGCACCACCAATAAAATTATGCTGATAAGTTGCTTGACAAAGGCTTTTACTAAAACTGCATATTGTGAGTTGTGTGGAGTATGTGAGATTGAGTGTCCGACAGGAGCATTGACAGTAAGAGATAAAATAGAAATAAATTATTCTAGGTGTATACATTGTCATAACTGTTTTGGAGTTAATACTAAAGGTTGCATCATCGCAACAAGACGTTTAATGTATGAAGGAGGTAGTACAATGGGGGTAGTGAAAAAAACTTCTGGTATTGATAGATATTCAACATTTGGATTGAGGGAAGAATGGTTACATACATTTTTTGATTTGATGGATGGGTGGTTTGATGGGTATGGCAATTTAGGACCAAAACAAATTCCTGCAATGATTAATTGGCTTAGAGAAGCTGAATTAGTTGAGTTAAAAGATAAAAAGGTTACTCCATTGGCTGAGGTACTTAAACCAATCTTCAGTACTAATCCATTATTGGTTTGGCAAATTGTATGGATTAATTTAAGTTTTAATTCAACTATAGCAAAATGGTATGTGAATAATACAAAAAATAATGTTGCATATGAAAAACAAGAGCTACTTGAATTGATTAAAGAGGAGTTCCCGACATTAAAAGAAGCTACATTAAAAAACCCAATTGATGCATTAGTAAACATGTTTTCAAATTCTCCTCTGGGTGGTATGGACAGAATGGATGAAAGCAAACTAAAAATTGGTTTCTTAACTAAAAGAGGAGTCGCTGTTAAAACTGTTGAAAAAGTAGGAACGGAGCAAATCTCTTCAGTTGCTGTAGCATATTTACTTTATAAAAACGCAGAGGTAAATAATATGTATGAATTGACAGTAAGGGATATATATGAGAGAGAATGTATGGGAGTAGCCAATATTTTTAATATGCCTTTGGAAATATTTCTTAGAACGCTTCGAGGAATGACACTCAACGAAATACTTTCAGCGGATTTACAAGGTGGATTGGATAATATACACCTTATAAGTGAATATAAATCAATGGATGTACTTTATAAGATGATAAAGAGGTAGGAAAATGAAAGAATGCTATGAGTGCAAAATTGAATTAAAAAATGATGAAATTGCACTAAATAAAAAACTTTTAGGAAAAAAAATACAGCAATTTCTATGTATAGATTGCCTCGGGGAGTATCTCGAAACAGATAGAGATATACTAATCGAAAAAGTCGAACAGTTTAAAGACGAAGGATGCACATTATTTAGTTAGTTTATACAAGAGGAGAAGGACATGCAGTATTCAGAAATAATAGGAGTAGACAAGCATTTTAAATCTGCATTTGACATTACCGCAGATGTTGGTGATTCATGGAAAACATTTATTTCCAATGATAAATTTGAAAATAACTTAAATCAAATTGTTAATGCACTTACCTCGCCAGTGTTTAATAAGAGAAATTCTATTTGGATACAGGGTACTTATGGTACGGGAAAAAGTCATTCATTGGCAGTCATTAAGCATTTACTCTGTGATGATTACAATGTAATTGAAGACTATTTACCTAAAATAAATAAACCACAAACAAGAAACAGCATTAATAATTTTAGACAGGAAAAAAGGGTATTTCCTATAGTATTAAAAGGGATACATAATATTACAGATGTTGCTGATTTAACATATGCAATTCAACAGGAGGTATCAAATGCATTAAAAAAAGAAGGTATAGAAATATCTACAAAAACTGACTATGAATCTATTCAACAGATATTGGAAAACGGAAAGCTAGATACTTTTTTTGAGGAGTTAATAAATAATAATGAAAAGTTACATAGTTATGCTCCTAATAAAAAGCTGCTTATTAAAGCAATGAAAGAACAAGATACAACAGTATTAAGAATCATTATTAAAGAATTAAAAGCTGTAGGATTAGTTGGTTATAGAGCACATAACATTGTTGAGTGGTTAAAGGAAGTAAAAGAAGAGCTTGTAGAAAGAAAAATAGCAGATTATTTGATGATATTTTGGGATGAGTTCACAGCGCTATTGGGTATTTCGGAAAGAAGAGGTATTTTGAATGTTATTCAGGACATAGCAGAACTTAGTAAAACAGAAACATCTGATAAAACGGACACGATTGGAGTATATCTTCTTTTAGTTACACATAAAAGGCTAGAAGCAACAGAAACATATAAGGAACTAAAAGAAGATGAAAGAAATATGGCAAAGGCACGATTTATTGATCTTGACTATGGTATGCAGCCAACAACAACATATCATATATTATCAGGAGCGCTTGTTAGAAAGAATCAACAAAAATTAAATGAATTGATAAAGGAAAATATGACTAATGTAGCAAGTGTTAATGAAGTTGTCGAGAATATTATTGATGCTTCGGCAATAAATGCTTCAGAAGTAAAGGATAAATTAATTAGCTTATATCCATTTCATCCATATACATCATATTTGACTACATTCGTTTCTCGAGTAGTAGGCGATGCAGAAAGAAGTGTATTTGAATTCTTAAATAATGAAGATTATGGATTTAAGAAATTTATAATTAACAATATAGAAGATACTAAATTTTTAACAGCTGATTATGTTTGGGATTTCTTCTATAAAATGTTTGATTCAAACTCTATTGGTCATTTTGACATAATAACAAATAAATTTAAATTATCAAAAGAAACTGTTGAGGAAAAGGGCAATAAGTATACTGAGATTTTTAAGCTTATTCTATTGCTTAATATATTATATAGAGAAACTACTACTGATGCAGATACATCGGAAAGCATGGTTAACCCAAAAACACACAATATTGTTGCGGCTTTCAGTGGGAGGTATAAAAAAGAAGAGGTTTTGGAAGTACTAGATTATTTAGATGACGCACATATTATACATAGAAGTCCAGATGGAGTATTTGAAGTTGCATCATCATCACTTCCTCAAAAACGATTGCTGGAAGAGAAGAAAACGTTATATTCAACAAAAGAGGATATAAGTAAAATAATTGAGGGTTATAATATGTCATGCCTTGGACGATTAGGTAGTGCAATTGCAGGGAATATTCCTAGAGAAAGTGAAGTTCGCGTATTTTGGGGTGGCGAAAAAGAGCATCTTTTAAGAATCAAGATTGGAGCCAAATTTGAGATTGATTATGCAGTACGAGTTGCACTTTTTTTATATAGAGGTGAAACAAAGGAACTAGATGCTATATTAAACAGAAAAGAAATGTCAAAAGACGAATCAAAAGAAGTGCTACTTAAGTTATCAGAGGAGGAAGAATTCAAAAATATTATCTTTGTATCGGTTGATACGGAATTAGGTAATAAAAGATTTGAAGCATATTTAGACAGTTTAGCACAAGAAGCCGTAGCAAGATCTTTAAATATGGAAGAAGAGTTGCAAAAAGGAAAGAGTAATGCTGAAAAATGGATTAAGCAATGGATATCAGATATTATTTCAGCAGGATATGTCGATATGATATTTAGAGGTGATACATTACATATACCATTTTCTCAATGCCATAAGCATCTTCAGGAAAGTTATATATCTGCAATTTTTAAATATGGATTGGATTATTTGGGTGCACCTAATACAGCTTGGAAAAAGCAAAATAATAAGAGTGTAGTCGAAAAAGTTCTAAAGGCATCACAAAAAACTGATTTAGAGGCAGATGCAACCGGCGCAGATGCTGCGATAAAATGTTTGTTAACGAATGGAGTAAGTATAATTTTTGACGAGTCACTTTCGCTTGTGTGTGGAGACGAAAATAACTCAGTGGTTAAGTTATGCAATGAAATATCAAGTAAAATAGATGGATTAAAGAATGAACCATCTATAAATTTAGGAAAAGAATTTCATTATTTAGCTAAGCCTGAATATGGCTATTATCAAAATAGACTATTCATGGGTGCTGTAGCTTTGGCATTTAGGCCATATATTGGAAAACTTTACAAGTCAGGTAATGGCCAAAAGGTTGATAAAATAGTAATGAAAGATATTATTGTTGCAATGTTTGAATACTGGGAAAGTAATAAATTTAAGGATGAACTAATTGTAAGACTAAGCACAGAAGAAGAGAGAGAACTAACAGAAGATCTTAATAAAATTTTTGATTTAAAAGATAAAGATGGATTGCTCGAAACAAAATGGGCAATAAGAGATAAGTTCAAGATTAAGAATAAGGCTCCATTATGGGCATTAAAATATCTTGTTGAAAAACCGGCATCATATAATGAGATTATAGACAAGCTTTTTAAGTTCTCAAAAAGCACAGATGAAAAAATACAACAACAGTTTATCGTGGACTTACTAGAGGGTATTAAAACATATAAAGTTGAATTAACACAAGCAATATCAAGTGTTGAAAGTGAAAAGTGTTTAGATAATTATATCATAAAAGAGTTAAGTGCTATTGAAGAAAACTCTGATAGTATATTAGCAGTAAAAAATTATCTTAATGGAGTGTTGGGAGGAGAGATAGTCTTCTGGGAAGAACGCGATGTACATGATAAAATTTTAATTTGGAAAATTGAAAAAAATAAAAAAGATAACGACAGTATAAGCGGTAGCGGCAATGATACAAGTAATGGAAGTGGTGAGGATGCAGCAGAAGTGAAGATATCGTCATCAAATGGAACAATCGGATCATATAATAATGAGTTAGAGAAATACAAAAAAGTTAGAGAGAGGGTTTCCAAAAAACTTGAAGAAAGTAAAGAAAATTCCAATGTGCTTTACAAGGTAATAAAAAAAATAGTGGAAAAGTACGATGAGGTATTATATGATTTAGACCAATTGTTATAGGAGGTGACAAGTTATGAAAATAGAGGAAGTGGCAGAATCATTAAGTCGTGACTTTGAGAAAATGGGCTCATATGATAGATATCCGGTAAGATTCTTAAGCGCACCATTTGATAATAATACCTCTAATTTTATTATTGAATTATATAAATATATACAGAATAATAGTATTTACAAAAATTGTGTTATTTTGGATATTAAGAACTGGTTAATTGATGTAGAATGGATTACGAAGGAAAAATTTATTGCTAACATTAAAAAACTGGAATGTGATTGCAATTATATTATTGTAGGATTTACGGAATATGCGAGATTTTTGTCAAATTCAGAATTTGTTACTGTTATTGAATCTCTTTTAGAGATAGAGAATGCAGGAGATTATTTGAAACGTAGGCTTTATGTCCCGTGCTTTGCATTATATAGCCAAATTAGTAAAACTGTTGATTTTATTCATCGTAGAATAGATGCATATAATCCATTTTTGAATGAAACGGCCATAGAAGATTTACCGTTAATATATTTCGTTGATGAGGATTTGGACAATACATCGTATGATAATACAATACATAGTTCTCAAGATTGGTTTTCGTTATGGCAAAATTCAAATATCAACTTTAATAAACCTATAATATGTTTATCCAAAACATTACTGTTTTTATATGAGCAGGCTAGTCCAGACAATGTGTATAATATAAGAAAAATTGTAAACTATGAAGATATGCTTCGGTATCTGTACAAAATTGAAAATATAGTCCCGTTTGAAGCGGATCCTGATCAATATTACATTGAGTTGTTGAAGTTAATTAGGCTTAATAGAGACAAATCTCTAAAGAATATAATATTAGAAGCATTAAATATTCAAAATGTTGATGATAAGAATGCACCAATCATATGGAAATCTAGCAATAAATTTAAAAGATGGTTATTGAAAAACTATATTATGCGTTATTACTATTGCGATACTTATTTATGGCACATGATGAGAAGTATTAATGATATGCACGATAATGAGTTTAATAGAATAGCGTATGATTACATTTTCTTTGAAAAAAAATATAAATTCTATGAAGAACGTAAAAAATTGTTAGAAACTATTGTGGATACTGATAAGAATGTAGATTTTGGAAATAAGATGAAGATATACTATGAAAAGTCTATTAAGTCTATTTTATCTGAAAGTTTTAATAATAAAATTGAATATATTGATTTTACCTCAAATATAGGTGTATCAAAAGAAATAAATAGCATGGCAATGGCGGAAATATATAATAATATATTGTCTACTATAACAACATTCTCGACATATGAGAGACAGTTGATTTTATGGATGTATTATAATAGGCTTTTAAGGAATGATGATATAGAAAAGATTTATCCAGAGTTTATTCAATATTTATATGGTGATAAATCTTTGCATATAGATGAAATTCAAATAAATATTTCCAGATATTTTGAGAATTATAGAAAATGCCGTATTGGTATTAACAATCCAGAAAATTATGAGTCGATGCTAAAGGAATGGAATCTTGACTCAGATGGCTTCTATAAGTGGTATTTTAATGGAAAGATATTATATCCGGAAACTATATTAAGGAAAACAGCCTTTTGTGGAAAAATAATTGTCCTTGATGGAGTTGGAGGTGAATTTCTTGAATACATTACTTATTGTCTAAAAAGTAAAGGATATAAAATTGAATTAAGTACGTATGGAAAAGCGCATTTACCGACAATTACAATGGAAGCTAGAAAACATTATCCTTCGGTAGATGAATGGATAGATAAATATGATCGTGAAGTGATACATGGCGAGTATTATTACTGCGTTAAAAGTTTGGAAAAATCATTATGTTATATTAAGCAAATGCTGGAGAGTATTGTTGATAAATATGCTGAAGAAAAAATTGCAATTATTGCTGATCATGGTGCTACAGTTAACCATAAAATCGTGAAAAGAAATAAAAAGTATGAATTTGAATCCGCAGACCATGCAGGAAGGTGCTATAGGAATACAAATTGTGTTGCGATTGACGATTCAGAGGACTATATTAAGTATGACGATGGTGATGGTACAGAATGGTTAATTGCATTGAAAGAGCAATCATTGTACAAAAACTCACCATACGCAGTACATGGAGGTGCAACTCCTGAAGAGGTGTTTGTGCCTGTAATTATTGCTGAGCCAGCCCATGAAAAGATAACAAATTATAAAGTATTACCCCAAAATCTTAGAGTTCACGGAATAGAAAATGAAGTGGTATTCAAAATCATACCAAATCCGACTACTGCTGTTTTACAAGGGTTTGATGGAACAAATGAATACATGAAATATAATGAAACAGATGATACTTGGGTTGGAGTTTTGAAACAAGGAATTGAACAAAGAATCAGTATATGTGTAGGAAAACAAGAGTTTAAATTCACAACGATACCGAAAACTATAATGAAAGGAAATGATGGATTTGATGACTGAGTTAGATGCAAAGATTAAAGATATTTTTCCAGAGGAATCTATATATAAGAACCCAAAAAGATATAATATATTTGCGAGTGTGAATTTACCTTCTTTTATTAAAGATTGGTTAATAAAAAGATATTCTAATGAAAAAGAGGAAATTGATAAAGAAGCATTGTTTGCGTTTTTAGATAAACATATACCAACTAAAAACAGTGACATTAAGAGCTGCCTTATAAAAGGTGAGTCAGTTCAGATTCTTGCAAGAGTTATTATTGAATCAGATTTAAAGACAGGTGTATTTAAATTTTCGATACCAGATATTGGTATAAAAAGTAATGAAGGCAGAGTTAATGACTATGTTATGCGTTCACAAAAAGGTGTAATAAAGGAAGGGGAGAATTGGGGCATAGTTACTTTGGACTATATGCAACCTGAGGGTAAAGAAAAAGGATATGCTGAATTAGTAAAATTCAAACCATTTAAACCGTATATACCAGATTTTGATTATTATTGTAAAGCACGTAAACAGTTTAAGATTACAGAATGGATTGATTTTATAATTAGGTGTATGGAATATAATTCAGATTCTAGACAATTTCAATCCTATACACAAAAGTTACTATTTCTATCAAGAATTCTTGTATTTTGTGAGCCAAATTTAAATATAATTGAACTGGCGCCTAAGGGAACCGGTAAATCATATATTTTTAACAACTTGAGTAAATATGGATGGCAGATAAGTGGTGGTAAGATAACACGTGCAAAATTGTTTTATGATATGTCAACAAATAAACCGGGAATTATTCCTAATTATGAGTTTGTATCAATGGATGAAATAAAGACTATATTATTTGAAAATAAAGAAGAATTACAAGGGGCTTTAAAGGGATATTTAGAGCAAGGAACTTTTACAATGGGACAATCCAAGCAAACATCTACAGCAGGTTTGATTTTACTTGGAAATATTAGCTTAGACCACAACAGAAAACCAATCAATAAAAAGTACTTTATGGAGTTGCCAGATGTCTTTCATGATACTGCATTGCTGGACAGATTTCATGGAATGATAGAGGGTTGGTATTTACCAAGAATTACAGAGGATTTGAAGTTAGATGGATATTCATTAAATGTAGAATATTTTTCTGAAATATTATCTATGCAACGTAATATGGCAAAATACGCATCGGTGGTAACAGACTTTTTAGATATACCCAAAAATGCAGACAGCAGGGATACTACAGCAATTGTACGTATGGCTTCAGCATATTTGAAATTACTTTTTCCATATGTTGAGTCAGTGAATGATATCACCGTAGAAGAGTTCGAAACATATTGCTATAATCCTGCCTATGAAAAACGAAGAATAATAAGAAAACAGTTATCAATTATGGATATGGAGTATAATTCTCAAATGCCAGATATAAAGGTAAGAAAGTTCTGATATGGACTGTCTAAAAAGAAATAGAAATAATGATATATAATAAGAATTTAATAAACAGCTATAAGTTATATTTTTTGATATTAATCATAATGAATATTTCAAAAGGCAAGAATATGTTTATTTTTATAAGTTAGCATGTTGAATGCGAATATGTTTATTAGGTGATGTTTATAAGTTAAGTCTTAGAATTAGGTCACTTGATAAATTATATGATGTTTTTTTAAGCATTAACGAAGAGATTATGCTAGAATCAATAATCTTTTGGTTACATATAATCAGTTAATAAATACTGCGAACAAGGAAGTAAGAAAAGGTGTTCTAGAGTTTGTAAACTATATACCATATAGATTGTTAGCATATTTGTGGACAATTGATTTACGTGGGGAAAAAAAATAAGTTGGTTGCAGCATTTTCAAAAGAGAATAGTAGAAATTTATAAACATTTAAAAAAGAAGAAAAAATAGATTTATAATTGTCCAAACGGTTTGAAGACGTTATTTAATAGAAGAGCGTGGTGATTTAATTAAATGGATTCATATTAGAATAAGACAATTTGTCTGGAAATAGAATTAATGTAATATAAATAATTAAGCATATGATAGAGTGTCTTATAAACATTTATTTAATAAGACACAAGTAAGAAACAGGAGGATAAAATGGATGCAATAAGATCAGATAAATTAATAAATAATTATATGGTGGATATTAAGAAAATTGATGTAAAACAAGATTTGCATCTTATGACATGGCCTTTTTGTTTAAGTACTGAGTTATGGGAAAAGTACTCGTCTTATAACCATATGGCAGACTTAAGCAAATTGAAAAAAATTAAGTATTTTGATGATAATTCTCAATTATCAGAGCAGGTTTTGAGCATACCGAAGGATAAGGGTGGCATATACATATATATAATAGAAAATTCAGTAATACCCATTACCGGTAGCTATATAATGTATATTGGGCGTGCAAGGAAAACTGAAAACGAAAGCCTTTATCATAGAGCAAAGTCTCATTTCAATCAATATAAAAGACATGAAGAAAATGAAAGGTTGGAAAGAGTGTTTGATAACTGGAAAAGATATGTTTATCTATTGTATTTGCCTATAGATGGAAATGAAATTATTGACCAAGTAGAAAATGAGCTAATTTTGGCGTTAGCACCACCATGCAATAAAGACTATCCGGCACCGCAAATAAGACGAAAATTGAGCGCTTTTAACTATTCATAGGAAAGAATGAGGTATTAAAATGAAATTTGCAGCTATAAAAGGTCAAATGGGTAATTGGAAATATTATGTTACAACGCTTTCGTTTAAGGATGTATGCGATAGTGTTTCCCCAATAACCAATGAAATTAGTAATAGCGATAGCTATTCTAATTTATTACAGAGAACGATTACAAATAATGTAGAGAGTATAAAAGATTATTTAATACGACAACCAGAACGATTTTTTAATGCACTTGTATTAGCAGTTTATGATGGAAATCCAGAATGGTATGAACTGGATGTAGAAGTTGAAGAGTATAGTACTTTCAGTGTAGGAGTTTTAGAATTAAAAGGCGATGAAATCATATTTCCTGTTGATGGTCAACACAGGGTTGCTGGAATAAAAGAAGCTGTAGAGCGAGAACCCTCTTTAGAGAATGAAAAAGTACCAATTATTTTGATTGGTCATGAAGATTCTTTTGAAGGAAAAAAGAGAACAAGGAGATTATTCTCTACGTTAAATAGACGCGCAAAGAGGGTGGAGGATAATGAGATAATTGCATTAGACGAAGATGATGTTGTAGCAATTGCAACAAGAGAAATAGCAGAAAATAATGAACTTTTTGCAGGAAATAGACTAATAGACGCTGCCAGCAAAAATATACAATCTTCAAATCAGGTTGCGTTTACTTCGATATTAGCATTATATGAGTGTAATAAGCTAATTTATAACAGTATTGCTTTAGATAAGGGTATGAAAAAAAAAGAAATTAAGGAGTACTTGCTTTATAGACCATCAGATGATGAGGTTGATGAATTTGTATATGCAATTGACAACTTCTGGGTTATGATGTCAGATAAGATTGAGGCATTAAAAACTTACATGTCATTAGATGAAGAAAATATTGCGAAACATAACTTCAGAAATAAAGATGGTGGAAATTTGTTGTTCAGACCTTTAGGTTTAGCACAATTTGTAAATGCAATTTTGGATTATAAAAAGCGTACTAATGCTTCGTTAGAAGATGCTATATATAAATTTGGGAAAATTAGTATGATAATTGAGGAAAAACCATGGAAAAATATATTATGGTTAGATAATAAGAGAATTAATGGCAGAATTAGTAAAGCAGATGTATTTAGGCTAATAATGTTTATGGTTGATGAGAAAGTGTTGAAAGATAGTGAAAAAAATCTATTAATTTCTAGTATTGCGGTGATGAGAAACATTGATATAACATATAAAGATGAAATTTTGGATGAATTAAGAAAATATACTATTCAAAATTATTAGCTTGAAGGGTAAGATGTAAGAATTTATAGTATATGGTTATGAGTAAGATGTTGCTTATTATGTAAATCTTCCTGCAAAGAAGAGCGGTCCTATGGCTTTCTCCATTAATATGTGAAACGTATATTTTATTAAGAATGTAATAGCCAAATAAGTAATGTCAATTTTTGATTTACTTTAGCTACCAATGAGTATATCTACGGATATACAGTATGTCGTTTGAAGATTATGTATTTAAAATTGTGATTCCATTAGATAAGATGGCAGGAGAGTGTTGATTTACACTGAAATCTGACCCGGTTAAATGCTAAAAAGTGACCCACCTGTACAAAAAGGCTTAAGCCCTTACTTATAATACAGCATGGTAGAAATCCATTGTCAAGACTCGCCTTGGCGAAACACAGTGTGCCTTGACAGTGGATTTCTACCATGCTAAGTGGATCAGATTTAAACGATAATGTGGTTCAAAATTATTTATAAATCAACAGAGAGTCTGCAAGAGATAGCAAAAGATTATCTGAAAGAGAACAGAGAATTTACAATATGATTTGCGAGAACATACACTTATCAGTAGAGAAGGTCATGGCTGAATTTGATATTTCAAGAGCAACAGTATTCAGAGATTATGCAAAAATCAAGGAGATAATAGGCGCATCTTTTGATAAAGCCATATCAACGTGGACTCTATATTTATTTAGTC
>Ga0153939_1000433_pt1 | contig 15607 bp, 14 predicted proteins | sample TSNJ023MetaG_FD_104734 | JGI IMG/M metagenome (GOLD analysis project Ga0153939, IMG submission 104734) | Attine ant fungus gardens microbial communities from New Jersey, USA - TSNJ023 MetaG | ecosystem: Host-associated > Fungi > Mycelium > Unclassified | place: USA: New Jersey, Brendan T. Byrne... | reverse complement strand
CCATTTCCAGACAAAAGAAAAAAGCCCTGCACCCCGCATGGATACTGGACTCTTTCTTATTTGGTGGGAGAGGACGGATTCGAACCATCGAAGTCGTAGACAACAGATTTACAGTCTGCCCCCTTTGGCCACTCGGGAACTCTCCCATATTTGGATTCCGTCAGGAATCCTTTTGGAGCTGGTGAACGGACTCGAACCCCTGACCTGCTGATTACAAATCAGCTGCTCTACCAACTGAGCTACACCAGCGCATGGCATTCTATTTTCATCGACCTTTCTATTTCATTTTTTGCAAAAAAATAAAACTTATGAAAGGAAAGTGCTTCCGCTATCGTTCCAGCGACGAAGAATATTATAATCGAAAGCGCTGATTTTGTCAATACTTTTCATGAAAATTCATCGTCAGTTTTTGACAGCATTTTAATCAAGCGAGATAAGCCCGATAAAAACCAGGCCCGGCTTACAGTGACGACAGTAACCAGGCTTGGTTTATTATTTCTTATCACGGCAAGTTTGGTGGACTATTCCTCAAAATACCCTTTGTCAGAAACCGCTACGCGATCTTTCAGATATACGGTATCATACCGCATTATTTTATTATCGAGCCGTTCTAAAGTACTTTGCATTGCATCAATTTTTTCCATCAAACAGAGCCTTTGCTCGGCAAGCAGTTCACGGCGCTCAATGAGAGTTTCTTCTCCCCGATGATATAGACGCAAATATTCCGTCAGCACTTCAATTGAAAGTCCCGCACTGCGCATGCATCGGGCAAACTCAATCCACCGTATGTCGCTGTCGCCATAATCGCGTATGCCTGAAGTGTTTCGTGGAACAGGCGGGATCAGGCCTATTTTTTCATAATAGCGCAGTGTATCCTGAGATACCGCGGTCAGACTGCTTGCTTCTTTGATGGTCATATGAAGCCTCCATTATCAGTTTGGGTTTATTATCGATATGGCACCGCTCAGGATTTGCTTATAGTCCGCAAGGTTTTCCTTCAGCAGTTTCGGAGTGTCCAGGCCGTAAGGGCATTTGGCCTTGCAGGCGCTGCATTCTATGCAGTTTTCAATATTCAGCATCATCTCCCGGGACTTCTCGCTCAGCCAGGTATCTGACGGACTGCGGCGGATCAGCTGGGACATGCGGGCGCACTGATTGATTTGAATCCCTACAGGGCAGGGCATGCAGTATCCGCAGGCGCGGCAGAAGTTCCCCACAAGCTCTTCACGGTCCTTTTTTACGATCTCGGCAAGCTCACCGCAGAGCTTCGGCGGGTTTTTCATGTATGCGATAAACTCGTCCAACTCGCTTTCCCGCTGAACGCCCCAGATCGGCAGAACATTTTCATACTCTGCCAGCCATGCGTAGGCCGCCGCGGACTGATCAATCAATCCTCCAGAAAGAGCCTTCATGCAGATAAAGCCCACATTCTTTTCTTTGCAACGATTTACAAGCTCAATCTCTTCTTTCGTCGCAAGATAACAAAACGGGTATTGCAGCGTGTCATAAAAGCCCGACTCCGCCGCTTCGCGTGCCACATCCAAACGGTGGTTGGTTATACCGATAAAACGGATTTTTCCCTGTTCCCTGGCCTCCAGCATTGCCTCATACAGCCCGCTGCCATCCCCCGGCTTCGGACAAAAAGACGGATTGTGAAATTGGTATACATCGATGTAGTCTGTTTGAAGAAGGCTGAGGCTTTGCTCCAGATCCTTCCAAAAGCCCTTTGGAGTGGTGGAAGGTGTTTTTGTCGCAATATGAATCTTGTCACGGACACCCGACAGGGCAAGGCCCATTTTTTCTTCACTATCACTGTAAGAACGGGCGGTGTCAAAAAAGGTAAAGCCGGCATCATAAGCTTTTCGCAGCAGCATCCCTGCGTATTCTGTCGTGACTCGCTGAATGGGAAGTGCGCCAAAAGCATTTTTATTCGAACGGATTCCGGTTCTTCCAAGCGTTACCATCATGGTCGTCATCCTCCATTTTTATTTTCTGCTTCTATCATACTACTTAGAGTGCACTCAAAGTCAAGCAGGGATTTTACAGAACACTTCGCTGAGGAAGGCAAACACAGCGCCCTACTCATCACCGATTACAATGCCCAATGCATTCAGCAGTTCTATAGCTTCCGGCAAGGTAAAGCGCGCGCCTTTCACACGGTTGGTTTCCAGTGAAAAAAAGTAATTTTTCGCATGTGTAAAATCAGCGCCGGAAAGATCACAATGGGCAAAGGACGTTTTTATCAGCTCACTTTCACAAAATCGGGCATCCCGCAAAATACAGTCGTCGAAATAAGATCCGGCCAAATCGCTTTCCGATAAATCGGCTTTTGTGAGATCCAGCCCGTAAAATACGCAGTGGCGCAGCGTACACTTTAGCAGCCGGTCAAACGGCAAAAGATTCATCGCTCGCTTGCGTTCATCAGAAATCAGCGACCAGTCCACCCCTATCAACGTACAGCGCTCAAAATCATTTCCAATAGCTTGGGTGCGCTCAAAACTCAATCCCGAAAACCGCGTTCCGATAAAATTACAGCCGCTGAAGCTACAGTTACGAAGCTGAAGGTTATCAAAGCTACAATACTCGAATATACAGTCTTCAAACAACGCGCCCTCGATACATATATCCTTTTTCTCCAGTTCACTAAAAACCTCCCCGACATATTCCTTCTCCATACTGTTCTCCCTTTATTTCATCTTTGGTATTATGACTTATACATAAGTAGAATGCAACAACTAGTGAACACCTCCGTCTCTTTGACATATCCTGTCATTATTCCTCGTCCTTTTTCCGGATTTCGCTACCGGTGAAGTTTTACAGAAAGCATGCTGATCGTCAACAGGTTATGATAGAATTCCCCGTACAAAGCCGCATCAAGCGGTTTTCACATGATGCGGCGTCTCTGTTTTGACAATGGATTAATTTTTTCTGAGCCTGCTGATTTTCACAGATTCCTTTTCCTGTTTCTCCTGTACCTTCATCAGTTTTTCCGGAAGCTTGTTTACGCACAGGTGGTAAAGCGCCGCCGCCGTAATGGCAAAATAAGCGGTAACATTCGGGCGCCTGAGCACATTGCCCGAGATTTGGGCTGCGCCAAGCGCCAGCACAAAGGTCATGCCTACCGCACCCATCTCAACGGTGAGAAAATCCTTCGGGCGGCGCAAAAAACGCCGCACCACAATAAATACAAAGTACAGGAAAAACAGCATATAAATGCCGAAACCTATATAACCGCAGAAATAGAAAACCGCAGGGAAGTCGTTTTCCAAGTCATAAATTTTGTTGTTATACAGCATTTCGCTGTATTCAAAGCCCAGCAGTTTTGTTAAAAAATCCTTTTCCTCCCACACAAGCTTGGCGTAAGTGGTCTTCAGTTCCCTGGAGTCGGACAGTGTCGTGGTGACCGCCGTATTCTCATAGGCGTCCATCACATTATAGACGCCAAAGCGTGCGTTGATGTCGGCAAAAATTTTTCCGTACACGTCCCGGTCTGTATAGATCTCCTGCAGGCTTTTGCGCTCCTTACGGAGGCGTTCAGGGGTGATTGCCTCCTCTTCATCCTCTGTTTCTTCCTCCTGAAACAGGCTGCCGCCTTCCTTACTTGCGGCCACCTCTTTTACCATCTGGTCATAAACATACGTCGCATGGTCAGACTGGCTTTCACGCACATTCATCGGGGCCTCGGCCCGAAACACATAACAGACCGCCACAAGCATGAGAAGCGGAGCCGCATACTGTATGGCCTTCAGCTTTAAATTCCATGCAAAAAGAACGATAAAAGCGGCGGCGGCAAGAAAAATCGTATAAAAGGTCAGCTTGGTTCCCGTAAAGAAAAGCAGGGTAAAAGTGATTAGCAGCGCCGACAGAAATACGAGGTATTTTTTTGTACGATAAGCAAAATAAATGGTCAGCGGCGTCAGCAGGCACAATATGGCGCTTTGCGCATTTTTAACGGAAAACCACCCCATAATGCCGATATTCAGCCGTTCATATGTGTAAACCGGCTCAAAAAACACCCAGGGAATCACCGTAAAGAGCACGCACAAAGCAAAGTTTGCCGCAAACCCCAGATAAACGCTACCCCGCACATCCTTGCCCTTTGTGAAAAACGTGATAAAGGATAATGTATAAACCGGCAGGCTGATAATCCGCAGGTAATTGGAAGTATCTTCATAAAGAGACTGGTATCCGATCCGGAAACAGTTCAGAACATGCAAAATCCAGAATATCGCCATCACCGCGTATATGATAAGATAAAGTTTCTTTTTGTCGCTGACAAGAAATCCAATTAAAGCCACCGCGGCCAGCATGGCGAAACGCAGTAGCGTAGACAGAGTATTGTTGCCGGTCTTTTCCGCCAAAAAATACGAAAATACGTCAAAAATTGGCTGCAATATGAGAAATATGAAAATCAGCTTAGCCAAATGCCTGCTGATACCGTTCTGGAATTTTTGAATCATGCGCGATACTCCCGTTACCATTTCCATTTCTATGACAGAATCCGACAGTTTTACCTAAATTTCTCGAATATTGTATCATAACTTCTTAATTGACACAATAGACTTCTTTTTAATCGAACTGAATTTTTCCACCGCAGGCTTATTTACGAAGGAATAAATCAGAGCCAGCGAAAAGGATAGGTAGACCTCTATGCTTGGCTTTCGCAGCACCTGTCCGGAGAACTGCGCCGCCGCAAGAATCAGTACCGCCATCAGCACCGCCACACCCGCTTCGATGGAAAAAAAACCATGAAAATCCTGTATCAACGCACGCAGCGCTATAAACACAAAGTACAGAACAAAGGCCGCATACAGCGCGGTGCCGACATATCCGTAGAAGTTTATGAGCGCCGGAAAATCATTTTCCGGATCGTAAATATTATCTCCATAATAGGTTTCCGCATACTCATAGCCGAAGAGTTTTGTCATGACATCCTTTGAATCCATCGCAAGCGCGCAGTAATTCAGCCTCTTCACGCGGACATCGTACAGAACATTGGCGTCAAGCGTATAGTCATACTTTTGCATCACTGCGTCCACGCCGAACCGGTCGATCAGGTCGCCCAAAAGCGTGTTTCCAAGAACGCCCTCGACGCCGTATACCTCACGGTAGACCCGTTCGATCCTTGCGCGGACAGTCTCGGGAATCTTTTCATTTCGCACATAGACAAAATCCTTGTCATCGCCCATAATGGCGTCTGTCTGCTCCTGATATACCGCGTGGGTGTCGCTTGCCATCTGACGGCGCTCGCTCATGGGTGAAAAGCCCTGCAGGCACAGGAACAGTACGATACTGGCAATGAGGGGAATACAGTACTTATAATTTTCCTGGCTGATGAAAATCAAAACAATGAGAACCGCAGCGATGATGATGCCCGAAAAGTAGGCAAAGCGCGTACCGGTGAAATACAGCAACCCAAAACCGGCCACGCAGGAAAGGCAGAACAGCCAAAGTTTTTCCTTGCGGTATGCCCAAAGCAACAGCGGCGCCGTTAACACGGATACGATTGCACTTTGCGTATTTGCCACACCAAACCAGCCCAGTATGCCGATCTGGATCCCCCTGTCGGGATAATCATAAGTATAGGCGGGTGTTCCGGTCAGGTAAGACAGGCCGATGATTGCAAGAATCAAAAGGAAGTTGAGCGCCAACAGGCCCACAGCATTCACATTCAGTCTGTCGCGCTTTTTAAACATGGAGATAAACGACATGGTCCAAAGGGGCATTTGAATCAACTTGAAATACTCGGCAATGTCCATCGTGATATCCTGATAACCCATGCGGAAACAATTGGCCGCGTGGATAATCCAAAAGGCCACTATCACCATATAAATCAGCGCATAGGACTTTTTCCGATCGAATATGATAAAACCGTAAATGCTTACAACAATCAGCAGAACCATACGCAAGCCCGTCGTAAAGGCGGTCATTCCCGTTTTTTGCATAAAGTACGACAGAACATCCAAAAGTGGCTGAATGATAAGAATAGCTGCCATGATTTCAGCAGAATACTCGCTCAGACGCCCTTTGATTGTATTATCACGCATACTCTCACACGCTCCCGATTCCCTTTAATGACATCCTCACAAGCCCGGAACTGCAGGCCGGTTTTTCAACATACAAATTCTACCTAATATCATAACATAGTATCTCTGAAGCGGCAACAATAATTCGGTAAAGTTTCTTTAAGTGAATAAGTAAGACCGAACAAACCGAAAAACAATTATTTGTTTAGATACCGACACGCAGCCCCATAAAATTTCCCGGAAATACCGGTCGGTTCTTCGTGTATTGTCAAAATATTGAAAAGCCCTTTATATTGGTTATATATCACCTTCAAGATGAGGAACGTCCACATTTTTTGTCGGTATAAAATTCCCCGCGAACTTATATTTTTCCCTGTTCTTCTCATAGAAGAAGCCAAAGAAGGAAAACACCACGGCGCCGATCAGGTTGACAAGCATATCCTTCATCGTGTCGTGAAGGCCAATGTCAAGATAGCCTCCCTCGATCACGGCAATCTCGTTTCCTTCGGCGTCATATAAAACGGTTCGTTCTATCTCCTGAATCTTCACGGCGACGTTCTTGTTTTCAGAGTTCAGCTCCACCGAAGAAATGGACTGCACTACGGTATCCTTCTGCATATCGGTGGAAAGAACATTGTCCGCCGCATATTCGATAAACTCCCAGCACACCCCCACCGTCATGCTGAAACAGAATGCCACGAGCCCCATGTACAGCGGTGAAAGGTTAATTTTTTTGCTATTTTCATTGAGCAGCTCAACCAGAGCAAAGCCAATTCCGGCGCAGATAAAGCCGTTGATGGTGTGCAACATCGTATCCCAGTTGGGTACATTACCGTAAAAGTTGTAAATCTCACCTAAAATCTCCGCCGCGAAAATAAACAGGTAAATGATGGTTTCCAGCAGTCTCGGCAGCTTGATTTTGAAGCGAATCTGCACGAAAACCGGCAGTGTAAACAAGATAAGGGACAGCAGGCAAAGAAACGCATTGTTCAGATCTCCCCGTATCAGCTGAAAAATCATGCACAGGATGACCAATGTCCGTAAGACAAAATGTACCAGGACACTGCTTCTTTTACTTTTCCGGTAAATCTGCAGCAAGGATTTGACTTTTCTTTTTCTGCGCATAAGGCGGGCGCCCCCTTCATTTCCTATCGTTCGAGTTTGATGGAAAAAGTATAACATGCTGAAAAGAGCTAATCAATACCCATCTCCGATGCCGCCTATCACAGGAGCTATCGGATTTTTTGTTCAGGCAGACAGGCTGTTTCTCCCGCAAACAATGAGTTTTCTCTTGTTGTGATGGTTTTTTCATAGTATATCCGCTTTCCTCAGCGCCGTGGATTAATTCATTGCACGGCAATAAGTCCTTGAGCCCAAAATAAAAATCAAAAGACAAGTTTCACTTTTGCTTTCCACGGAATAACATATATCAAAAGCAATTAGGAGGTTCTTATGTTTGGTAACTGTGGTAACAACAATTGTATCTTGATCATCTTGCTTTTATGCCTCTGCGGCGGTTTTGGCAACAACGGATGCGGATGCGGGTGCGGCAATGGATGCAACAATGGATTTAACAACACCACCTTTTAATCCCCGACTCTGGATTAACTGATATAAACAGCTACATATCAGAGTTTTCGAAACGCACGGCAAAATCCCACCAACAAACACCAACAAATAAACATGTAAGAGGCTGTTGCGGGGTGCACGTTGATGCACCCCGCAACAGCCTCTTCAACGATTCTACTATGTAATACTGTGATATATACAAAGTCGAGAAACCGGTTATTGGCATCTCACGGCAAGTTGACTCTGCAAATTTCAGCAGCCTTCCGGCTTCGTCACCGTGGACTTCACTAATCTCGCTTCCGCATAAACGTAAAAGCTCACTCACTCCGTCGCGGTCCCTCTTCCCACAAAGCCCCGTGGCTTTGTGGGAGCCCTAGAAAGCCTCTGCCACAACTTCTTGATACCGTAAATTAAGGCGCAAGCCAAGTGTTTTATGAAAATATGAAAGATTTTTATTATAAGGTAGAATAAAAAAGCATGCGTAGGTCGCTTCACCCTGCCAAAAATTAGAAATGATACCCGTACTTGTCATCAGCTATTGACTTGTTTTCGTATTTTGTGTACAATTGTCGTATACAAAAGACAAAATATTGGCATACATGATCCGAACGCAGAAAGGAAATAGTATTCATGAATGATGAATTTGAAGCTGACTTGCTCACCCTGATTGACGACGAAGACAACGAGCATGAATTTGAGATCATCGATGAACTGGAAAATGATGACGGTCATTTTATGGCGTTGGTTCCGACTATACAAGACCCGGAAGACGTTTCCTCCGATGCTGAAACCTACTATATTTTCGAAGTAGTGGAAGAAGATGGTGAAGAGCAGCTTCAGGAAGTGGAAGATGACGTACTGCTTTCAAGACTTGCTGATATTTTCGAAAACCGCTTTAATGACGCCTTTTACGGCGACGAGGATGAAGAGTAATTTTTTCTGTTTTGTTTCGTCAACCCCCCAAATAACCTATAAAGAATTCCTGCCCTACTCGCGGACTGTGTACGAATAACCCTACACTCAAATTCTCGGGAGCCAGGCTCCTTGTATGGATTGCAGACCTCCCGGAGCACATTTTCCGTGCTTTGGAAGAAGGGAGCGTGAAGCACAAGGGATGGCACCCACCTGCTTATTTGTAGCAGGTTATTGAGAAGCACATTACGGTTGGGTGGGATTTTCTTTAGCATGAATTCATCTGTGTAACCATCGGTCATATAACCGGAAATTGCAGATGTAAAAAGAACAGCACACCGTTCAAATGCGCCCTACAGCATTTGGCGGTGTGCTTTGTATTGTATGCCTAACGGCCGCCCTTGCCTTATGTGAAAATCCATTCTCCGGCTTCACCCCATCCGTGCGGAAAGCTCGCCCTCACACGGAAACATTCCCTGGCACGGAAAGGGCAATCCTTTCCTGTGTCAGGGAATGTTTTATCGGTTCCGGTTCATCACTCGTTTGTATTTGACAGCAAATTAAAAATAAACCACTTTGTTGCCTTCGGCCGATTCAAAAATCGCCTCCATCAGCTTCATCAGCTCCCGCTGCTGGTCATGCGTGACAATTTGCTTTTCCTCTCCATTCACAACCTTCGCAATATTCCGGTAGTAATCCTTGATATCCGTGTCCACACGGGGTAATTCCATTGTTTTGATGGTCTCCGGGGTTCTGGGCGCCATCGTTTTTGTAAGGCCCGCCGCCGTTACAATCGGCACCGCGTCATGGCCCTCGGCACAAACGGCAACAACGATCTCTCCGGTGATATCCCAGTCGCGGATCACTGCCGTGCCATTGAGGCCCAGCACATACCATCTGGGCAGGTTTATAAAGTTGCTTGTACCGACTTCAACTGTAAACTCCATATCATTTTTGAATTTGAACACGGCAGTGAAACCGTCGTCTACTTCCTCGTTTGTTACGTTGGAAAGTGTCGCGTAAACAGAAACCGGCATTTCTCCCATCATCATATTCATCTGATCCAGCAGATGTACACCCCAGTCCAGCACCATGCCGCCGCCCTGAGCTTTTGTGTTTCTCCAGTCTCCCGGTATACCTCTGGAACCATGCACTCTTGACTGAATCGAGTAGACCTTGCCAAGCTCGCCGGATTTTACGATTTTTTCCGCAACGCGGAAATCCTCGTCCCAGCGCCTGTTCTGATGCACGGTAAACACCGATCCTGTGCGTACCGACGCGGCAATTATTTCTTCCAATACCTCGGTGGACATGGTGACCGGCTTCTCGCAAATAACAAGCTTACCCGCCTCCATTGCCTTGATGCATACATCCTTGTGCTGGTCATTCGGAATCGCAACCGTCACCACATCGACGTTTTCATCGGTAAGCAGTTCTTCAAAGCTTGCGTATGCGTGTATGCCGGCGCTTTCCGCCACCTTGTTTCTTTCGGACAAAATGTCATAAACCCCCACAAGCTTTACTTCAGGGACCTCCGCGATGGTTTTGGTGTGCCATCCGCCCATTCCGCCGTATCCAACGACAGCGACATTTACAACTTTGCTCATTTATTACTCCTCCAACTGAATCAATCTCCCAAAGGGATATAGTATTATATGCCAAGCAGAACCTTCGCAATGTTAAAATAGATAATCAGCGCGACAGCGTCCACAATGGTCGTTATAAACGGACTTGCCATAACCGCAGGGTCAAACCCGATTTTCTTGGCAAGCATGGGCAGCGTACTGCCGACGACATTGGCCACCAGCACGACTGCAAAAAGAGTTAAGCAGACAACGAGGGCAATAAGAATCCCCACCCGGTCCAAAAAAAGCAATTTCAAGAAATTGGCGATTACCAGCGTACCGGCACACAGAGCGGAAACGGCAATTTCTTTCCTGACAACACGTCCAATATCCCGGAACTGTACATCCCCCAGGGAAAGACCTCGAATGATGGTGGCAGAAGACTGGCTTCCTGAATTTCCGCCGGTATCCATCAGCATGGGGATAAAGCTTGTAAGCACCACAGCTGAAGCCAGCGCCGCCTCAAACGAGGTGATGATGACGCTGGTAAAGGTGGCGGAAATCATCAAAATCAACAGCCAGGGCGCACGCTTGCGCCATGTTTCAAAAACCGACATCTTTAAATACGGCTTATCAGTCGGCGTAATGGCCGCCATTTTCTGAATGTCCTCTGTCGCCTCTTCTTCAATAACGTCAATGGCGTCATCCACTGTTACAATACCCACAAGCCGTTCTTCGTGGTCCACAACGGGGATTGCCAGAAAGTCGTATTTACTCAGGCTCCTGGCCGCTTCCTCCTGGTCGGTATATGTGTAAACAAATTTGATGTTTGTTTCCATTATGTTTTTGACGCTCTCACTCATGGAAGCAAAAAGCATATCCTTCACCGTGACGATACCTTCCAGCTTCCGTCTGCTGTCGGTGACATAACAGGTATAGACCGTCTCCTTATCCACGCCGGTTTTTCTTATGCGCTCAAAACACTCCGAAACAGTCATATCGCCCTTCAGGTCGACATACTCCATCGTCATGATGCTGCCGGCGCTGTCCTTAGGATAGTTGAGGATCTGGTTGATCATTTTACGCGTATCCGCGTCGACATGCCGCAAGATCCGCTTGACGACGTTTGCGGGCATTTCCTCGATCATATCGACAGTATCGTCGACAAAAAGCTGCCCCATCACCTCGTCAAGCTCTTTGTCACTGAATCCCTTGATGAGAATTTCCTGGGCGTCCGAACTCATATAGGCAAAGGTATCCGCCGCAAGCTCCTTGGGCAGAATCCTGAAAACAACCGGCATATCATGTGCCGGCAGTTCTTCGAGCATGACTGCGGCATCCGCCGGATTCAAATCCTTGACAAGCAGTGCAACAGCCGCGTAATTACTTTCATTCAGCAAGCCTACAATCTTTTCTACCATAAACTGTACCCCCCTCACAATTATGTGGATTATCCGGTGAGAAATACAGCACAAACTCCTAAAGCGCAGAAATAGCGATACCGCAGCTTGCTAGTTCAGTGTGCAAAGCGGTACCAGGCACGACATCTTCTTTTTTAGCAGCCGCGTTCGCCCTTCGGGGTTTACGCCGTCGCTACTTCGACCTGTATCCACCTTGCTCACTCCTTCTATTTATTTTTCGGCATATGTTATTAACATACCAGTACTAAATGTTATACCTTTCCACATGATTTGTCAAGAAAAACCAGCGGAGAATTTCGTGTGAATATTTTATGGATGATCACCATTGACCATAAAAAACCGAAGCGAAAAACTCCGCTCCGGTCATACTGTTATGTTCTTCGTGACGTTATCACCGCTCTTTTCCGATAAAAAACAGCGCGATGGTCCCCGGTCCGGAGTGCGCGCCGATGATGGGGCCGATGTAGTTGATGAATATTTTTTTGATTCCCAGCTTTTCTTTCAGCATCTGTTCGACGTACTTGGCGTCTTCCAGGGAATCTCCGTGACTGATAAAAACAGTTTGCTCCGCCGGGTTGATGGCGGTTTCCTCCATCTTGCCCACCAATGCATCCAGCGACTGCTTACGGCCCCGAACCTTGGAGACCGAAACGAGATGCCCCTCGTTGTCAACATGCAGTACCGGCTTGATCCCCAGCATGGTACCCACAAGGGCAGCCCCCGCCGAAACCCTTCCGCCCCGTTTTAAATGATTCAGGTCTTCCACCGTAAACCAATGGGCAAGCTTCAGCACATTTTTTCCGAGCCATTTATATACCTCATCGATGGATGAACCGCTTTTTTTCATGTTCGACGCAAGATACACCAATAAGCCCTGCCCCATTGAAGCCGCTAGGGAATCAAAAACATATATTTTTCGTTCGGGGTACTTTTCCTGCAGTTCATTTTTAGCAATCATGGCACTCTGGCAGGTTCCGCTGAGTCCGGATGAAAACGCAATATACAGGATGTCACAGCCCTTGTCGAGTATCGGTGTAAACCGCTCGGTGAACACATCGGAATTGATCTGGGCCGTGGTGGACATTTCACCTTTCCTGAGCCGGTCATAAAAGTCCTTTGTCTTCATCCCCTTCTCTTCAGCGGTGGATTCATAGGTCGTCCCATTCATAATAAAGTGAAATGGAATGATTTCCAGCTCAAGCTCTTTCACCATCGCCAATGTTATATCCGTTGTGGAATCTGTAATGATTTTATAGGTATCCATATCGTCCTCCATATGCTGATTCAACTTCAGTATCTCCATTATACACAAAATAGTCCATGCTGTAAACTATATTCTGTCAGGCGACATACCCCTCATTCGCCTCATATCAAGATAGCTTTGTAATATGACTGTGGCGGCCACCGTATCCACCGCCTGTTTACGCTTTTTTCCGCGCGTATTCGTGTCATTCAAATAATTGTGGGCAGTCACCGTGGTACCCCGTTCATCCTGCATGTCCACCGATATGCGAGCTGCTTCAGAAAGAGTTATTGCAAAGGCCCTTGCCGAAACGGCACTTTCTCCTTCCGAGCCATCCATATTTTTCGGAAGGCCTACAACCGCCATTTCAGCGCCGGTTTCCGTTATTTTCGCACATATGACATTCAGCAGCTTTTCCGGATTGCGTTCCGCCACCACACAGAGCGGAACGGCAAGCATTTCCTGCCTGTCACAGATGGCAAGGCCGGTTCTCGCCTTGCCGAGATCAATTCCCAATCGTATCATTTTAACCGCCATGCGGTGCTTTCGCACAAAGGTGTTGCGTAACAGCCCTTTCTGCACAGCACCGTTCATTTTGTTATTTTTTACACGCTTGATTCACCTTACCAGGGTATGACCTTTCCCGTCAGTTCGGCAACGGAAGACATACTGTTTTGCTCAAGATATCCGGTCAGACCTTCAAGGATTTTCTGCGGCACATAAGGGTCTGTGAACAGAGCCGTGCCAATTTGAAGTGCCGAGGCTCCCGCCAGCAGCATCTCCACGGCATCCTCCCATTTCGAGATGCCGCCGAGTCCGATGACCGGGATCTTCACCCGGTTTGCCGCCTGCCACACCATGCGTACCGCCACCGGGAAAATACAGGGCCCGGAAAGCCCGCCGGTATTGTTGCGGATAACCGGGCGTCTCGTGTGTATGTCGATTTTCATACCCGTCAGCGTATTGATGAGGGAAAGTGCGTCCGCACCCGCGCTTTCAGCGGCCGCGGCAATTTCGCCAATATCTGATACACCCGGCGACAGCTTGACAATCAGCGGCTTTTTACAATGCCCCCTCACAAGAGACGTGATATTTTTCACGCCTTCCGGAGATGTGCCGAACTGAACGCCGCCCTGCTTCACATTCGGACAGGAGATGTTAAGTTCAATCATGTCCACCGCGGTATCGTTCAATTTTTCCACAACGGCGCAGTAGTCCTGGGGCGTATTCCCCGCAACATTTGCAATGATGGTAATGCTTTGCTCCTTCAGCCACGGCAGGTCATGCTGTATAAAATGATCCACTCCGGGATTTTGCAGACCCACTGCATTGAGCATGCCGGACGCTGTTTCGGTCACCCGGGGAGGCGGATTTCCGCTGCGCTCCTCCAAAGTCGTTCCCTTGCAGGAAATTCCTCCAAAGGCTCGAATCGGATACAGCTCATTATACTCCCGGCCAAACCCAAAGGCGCCGGAAGCGGCAATCAAAGGATTTTGCAACTCCACACCGGCAATCTTTACTTTTAAATCAACCATTCCCGTTACCTCGCTTTGCCTGGGACGGCATATTCCCGAACACGCCGGTAATCGAAAACCGGCCCGTCCTTGCACACATGGCCATAGTAGGCATTTCCGTTCTCATCCAACAGTTCGCATGCGCAGCCAAGACAGGCGCCCACACCGCAGGCCATGCGCTCCTCCAGGGAAATGTAACAGCGGATAGCCTTCCGGGCTGCCAGTGCGGAAACGGCGCGCAGCATCGGCGCTGGACCGCATGCATAGATCACATCATAGCTGTTCTTCGGTATCTTGTCCGTTATAATGCCGTTTTCGCCATATGAACCGTCGTCTGTAGCAACCACGACAGCCGCGCCGGCCTCGTTAAAATCCTGTTCCAGTATCACTGCCCCGGCGTTTCGGAAGCCAAGCGCCGCGGTGGCATTTGCTCCATAATAATCCGCAAGCGGCAGCAGCGGCGGTATACCGATGCCTCCGCCGACGAGCAGTACCTTTTCGTTGCGGTCGTAAAGCGGAAAACCCGTGCCCAAAGGGCCTAAAACATCCAGCTCGCTGCCTTCAGAGGCTTCCGCCAGTTCGGCAGTGCCCTCTCCCCGTATCTGGAAAACAAGGCGAATCGTGCCTTCCTGCGGATTAACGGCGCAAAGGGAGATTGGGCGGCGCAGCGTTCTGTGGGCCAGCCGTATATGGACAAACTGGCCCGGAACCGCCGACTGAGCAATTTCAGGCGCGCGCAGCACAAAGCTGAACATCTCCCGTGCCAGCTCTTCCCTATGAACCAGCGTGCACATTGTCACATCATATTTCTTCATACTAACCGCCATTCGGTACTTTCCGTATAAAGCGACTCTGAAAAACATCTCTCTATGCCCGGTACCGTTTCCTTCTGTATTTTTATTCCATATTCCCTATAAACGGATTTCTCCGACTTTACTCATAATCTCGTCGCGCATACGAATGGCTTCACGCCGCGCGGCGCCCGCGTAATCCCCGGGGTCGCATTCTTCCTTCTTCCAAGCGCACATAATGGCGCGCGAGGAATTGATGATTGCGCCCAGCCCCCTTTCATCAAAGGCCGGCAGTACATCCTTCGCCCCGGCACCCTGGGCACCGTAGCCCGGCACCAGGAAAAACGTACGTTTCAGTTCTTTACGCAGCTCCAACAGCTGCTTCGGATAGGTTGCGCCGACAACCGCACCGACGCCGGAATAACCGTATTGGCCTTTCAAATCCTCTCCCCACTGCTCACACATGACACCCAGCGTATGGTACACCGTTTTGCCCGTGGACAGCACCATATCCTGCAATTCTCCGGAGGATGGATTGGATGTTTTCACCAGCACAAAAATGCCCT
>Ga0153939_1000431_pt1 | contig 15616 bp, 14 predicted proteins | sample TSNJ023MetaG_FD_104734 | JGI IMG/M metagenome (GOLD analysis project Ga0153939, IMG submission 104734) | Attine ant fungus gardens microbial communities from New Jersey, USA - TSNJ023 MetaG | ecosystem: Host-associated > Fungi > Mycelium > Unclassified | place: USA: New Jersey, Brendan T. Byrne... | reverse complement strand
TTGGAAGCATAGAGGAGGTCGTTTTTTCACATTTTTTCTTGCTTTCTACTTCTTTTTCAGTCCATTCCAGAAAAAAGGAGCTCATGCCACCCCTTGAGCTCCTTTTCGTCTACAGGCTGAAGCGCACCGCATTTTTCATGCGGTGCGCTTTTTTGCCGCCGTAAAATTAGGCGGCGCTGCTCTCAGAGAGAACAGACGAATCGGAGGTGGCAGACTCATCCTCAGACTCGTTGGCTTCGGTGGACTCGTCTTCGGGCTCGACCTCGTTCTCCTCGGCGGAGGGTGCCTCGTCGGCCAGAATGCTCTCATCCTCGGGCACGCTGGGAGGCTCGACCGATGCAACCGGCTCCTCGGAAGAAGCAGGGCTGCTGGCGTTCTGATTGGGGCCGCAGGCGGCCACGCTCATCGTAATCAGTGCTGCGCAAAGAATAGCCAATATCTTTTTCATGAAAAAATCCTCCATTTTCTTTCACACGGCTTTTGTTACCGCGTTTTTCGAGTGTTTTTTGGCTGCAAGCAAAATTATAGCACAGGAGCATGCAGCATGCAAATGACAATTGAGTTGCTATTTGTAAATAAAAATTACATTTCTCGCGATTTCTTTGCAATAAACAAATATACATTTCCCGTTTAAAGCTTGTGTTTTCAGGCCTTTGGAAGAATGCGGGAATGAAACCTATTTGTAACCTTTTGCCGAAAAGAATGGCTTAATTTTGTGCATATATCTTTATATTCAGTACATCTGTATAAAATTCGAGATCATTTTAATTGATTTTTCCTATTCTCTTCTTGACTTCTCGCGGGAACGGTGTTATAATGATCGCGTTTGAAGAAATCATCCGAATGCTTTGCAAACCTTGTGTTCAAACGCATACAGCAAAGCAGATGCTCCACTTTCCTTTTATTTTCTCCCCTTGCTGTAAATTGAATTTTCGCGGGCGTGGCGGAACGGCAGACGCGCTGGTCTTAGGAGCCAGTACCTCGGTGTGTGGGTTCAAGTCCCACCGCCCGCACCAGCGGCAAGTCGCCGCAGGCAATTCGCGCCATGGCCTTACGCTTTAGGCGCATTTTTGTGTTTGCGTACAGGGTTGCTGGCCCGCAAGCAATTTTCATAATAAGCCCATATACTATATGCCCACTTATACATGAATTTATTCGCGCGCCTGTGGTGCGCGAATTCATTTTCTCTGTAGCGCAAATTCATTTATCGCAGTGTGGCGGCGCTTTTGTGCCGTATGCCCGCATAAAATTAAGTTTTTTTGAAAGGGGAGGGAGCATTGGAGCACACCGTTATCACCATTGCCCGCGAATACGCATCGGGGGGGCGGCTGATTGGCAAAGGGGTCGCCGATCGCTTGGGCTTCGCGTTTTACGACAAGGAACTGATCGCCCTGACCGCCAAGCAGACAGGCTTTTCCGAGGAAGTGATCGCCAAAACCGAGCAGACCAAAACCAAGAGCCTGCTATACAATCTGGCCATGGGCGTGCAGGAGCTGCCCATGACCGATCAGATCTTCATCGCCCAGACCAGGCTGATTCAGCAGATCGCGTCCAAGGAGCCCTGCGTGATCGTGGGCCGCGGCGCTGATTACGCGCTGCGGGACCTGGGGCACTGCCTGCGGGTGTTTGTGCACGCGCCGGCCGCGCAGCGGATCCGCCGCGCGGAGGAGGAGTACGGTGTGAAGCAGGACAACATGGAGGCGTTTGTGCGCCGTCAGGACAAGAGCAGGGCCTTGTACTACAGCCATTTCACCCAGCAGAAGTGGGGAATGGCGCGTCAATATCATCTTTGTATCGACAGCAGCATCGGCATCGACCGCGCCGTGGACCTGCTGGTAAATCTGGTTGGGGGTGAAGCTTAGGTGGCTGAGCGCAAGGAAAACATCATGGGCACCATGCCGGTCAACCGGCTGTTGATGAAGATATCGCTGCCGATTATGGCGTCGATGCTGGTGCAGGCGCTGTACAACGTGGTGGACAGCGTGTTCGTGGCCCGCATCGGCGAGGACGCCCTCACAGCGGTCTCGCTGGCGTTCCCGCTGCAAAATGTGATGATCGCCATTGGCACCGGCACCGGTGTGGGCATCAACGCGCTGCTTTCGAAAAGCCTGGGGGAGCGCAACTACAAGGAGGCGGACAACGCCGCCTTAAACGGCCTGTTCCTGGCGGTGTTGAGCTGGCTGGTGTTCCTGGTGCTCGGTCTGCTTTTTTCCAGGTTCTACTTTGAAACACAGACCTCCGACACCCGGATCATCGCCCATGGTGTCGATTACTTAATGATCTGCACGGTGTTTTCCTTTGGGCTGTTCGGGCAGATCACGCTGGAACGCCTGCTGCAATCCACCGGCAAATCCGTTTACGCCATGATCTCCCAGGGGGCGGGGGCCATCATCAACATCATATTGGACCCCATCATGATCTTTGGGTACTTCGGTTTTCCGCCCATGGGCGTGGCGGGGGCGGCCATTGCAACCGTGATCGGCCAAACCTGCGGCATGTTGCTCGGCATCTGGTTCAACGTCAAAAAGAACAGCGACATCACGCTGCGCCTCCGCGGATTCCGCCCCAAGGCCGGCACCATCAAGCGCATTTACGCGGTGGGCCTGCCGGCCATGGCCATGGGCTCCCTCGGCTCGGTGATGGTCTTCGGCATGAACCGCATCCTGCTGGCTTTTTCCACCACCGCCGCCGCCGTTTTGGGCGTGTACTTCAAGCTGCAGAGCTTTATCTTCATGCCCGTGTTCGGCCTGAACAACGGCATAGTGCCCATCCTGTCTTTCAACTACGGCGCCCAGCGCAGGGACAGGATGTCCAACGTGATCAAGCAGGGCATATTGTATGCGGTAATCATTATGACAGCCGGCATGCTCCTCTTCCTGAGTGTGCCGGGACTGCTGCTTTCACTGTTCAAGGCGTCGCCCGAGATGTCCCGCATGGGCAGTATCGCGCTGCGCATCATCTGCGTCAGCTTCCCTTTCGCGGGCTTCTGCATCGTGTGCACCGGCGTGTTCCAGGCACTGGGCCAAAGCATGCTGAGCCTGATGACCTCGGTGGCCCGGCAGCTGATCGTGCTGTTGCCGGTGGCCTACCTGCTCTCCCGCTTGGGCAACGTGGACCTGGTGTGGATTGCGTTCCCGATAGCCGAGATCATGTCGCTGATCACCTGCGCGATCTTTCTGCGCAAAGTCCACCGGGAGGTCATCGAACCGATCCCGGAGCATATGCTATAAACGTAACAACACCAGGGGTAACCGCGTATGCGGCTGCCCCCGGCGTCTTTGTGTGCATTAATAGATTAGCCGCGCTACATTTTTGCCTCCAGCCGCTCAAGTATTCCGTCGGCCATGGCGGTGAGAATCAGACAGCAGGAGGTTGCCCCCGCGTCCAGCACCCCCCGGGACCGCTCGCCCAACCGGGCAGACCTGCCAAACTTTGCCACCAGCTCCTTGGTGGAATCCCGCCCGGCGGCAGCGGCGGCTTTCATGTCCACCAAAGCCCCGCCCAGGGGTTGACTGCTTTCCGCCGCCTTTCGCAGTACATCCTTGGCAGGGGACAGCGCATCCACCAAGGTCTTGTCACCCACCTTGGCGTCCACGATTTCGCAGAGACCGCGCAGGCCGGCATCCAGCATTGCGGCTAGACCAGCCGTGTCGATTTCGTCCAGCTCTTCCCCGGCCTCGGCCATATCCGAGAACACCGTGCCGTAAATCGGCCCCATGGAGCCGCCGATTTCGGTGAACAGCAGGGTGCCCAGCTCATTCAGGCCATCTGTAAAGGTGATCTTCTTGTCAGTGATCCGGTCTGCGAACATGGTAAAGCCCTTGTTCATGTTGGCGCCATGGTCACCGTCGCCGATCAGGCCGTCTACCTCGCTGAGGTAGGCCTTGTTCTCCTGGATAACCGCCACCATTTTCAGGAGCACCGGCTTGCCGTTCGCATTTTTAAAATTGCCCATTGCCAGGCCTCCCTTTAGTTCTGCTTCATGCCCATGCTATAACAGGGCATATCGATCAGCCTTTTCAGCTCCTCATCCAGCTTCATGATGGTCAGGGTGGCGCCCATCATCTCCAAGGAGGTGAAGTAGTTGCCCACATAGCTTCGGTGGATCTTAATGCCTTTTTCTGTCAGGAGCTTGTCGATTTCGTCGTAGAGCACATACAGCTCCATAACCGGGGTCGCTCCCAGGCCGGAAACCAGCACCACGACCTCGTCGCCGGAAACAAAGGGGTAATCGGGCAGAACCACATCCGCCATTCGTTTTGCCATCTGAGCCGCTGTCTCCAGGGGGCAGACATCAATGCCCGGCTCACCGTGGTGGCCGATGCCCACCTCCATGGTTCCCTCCTTGATCTCGAAGTTGGGGTGGCCCACGGCGGGCAAGGTGCAGGGGGTTAGGCCGATGCCGACGCTGCGGGTATTGTCAATGGCCTTTTGCGCAGCTGCGATAACCTCATCCAAATCGGCTCCGGCAGCGGCTTTGGCCCCGCCCACTTTCCACATCAGGACTTCTCCGGCCACGCCGCGGCGTTTGTCCGGCTGATCCTTGGGGGCCGAGGCCACGTCGTCGTTGGCGATGACGGTTTTGACCTCAATGCCTTCTTTTTTCGCCATCTTCACGGCCATTTTTACATTCATATTGTCGCCGGAATAGTTACCGTAAAGGCAGGCAACGCCCTTACCCTGGTTGGCAACCTTAAACGAATCCAGGAAAGCCGCCGCAGTGGGGGAGGAACAGATCTCGCCCACCGCTGCCGCGTCGCAGAGATTTTTGCCGATATAGCCGATAAACGCGGGCTTGTGGCCGCTTCCGCCGCCGGTGACCACACCGACCTGCCCGGTGGGCATATCCGACCGCTTGAGCACCCGGGGATTGCCGGTGGTGGCGACAATGTCGCTGTGGGCCTTGACAAAGCCTTTCAGCATCTCATCGACGATGTCGTCGGGGTTATTTAAAATGCGCTGCATCTTCATTTTCCTTTCTAAGTAAAGTCACGGAATAATGGCGACCTTGAAAGAATTGTCCGCGCCGGTGGCGGCCATATCGAAAGCCTGCTTCCAGTCGTCCAGGCTGAATTTGTGGGAAACGACTCCGGCGGTGGGCAATGAGCCATCCTGAATCCATTCGATGACCGGGGGATAGCAGTAGGGACTGAGATGGGATCCAAGAATGTCCAGCTCCTTGCGGTCTCCGATAATACTCCAATCCACAGTGACAAGATCGCCGAAGACAGAAAACTCCACGAACCGGCCCATTTTGCGGATCATTTCCAGACCCTGCTTCACGCTGGAGGGGTGACCGGTTGCTTCAATGTAAATATCGCAGCCATAGCCGCCTGTCATTTCCTGAATCTGCTCCACCACATCCACCTTGCCGGGGTTGAGCACGATGTCCGCTCCGAATTCCTTGGCCTTGGCCAGGCGGTTCTCGTTCATATCCAGCACTACAAACGCAGAGGGGTTCCGCTTGCGGATCGCGCCCACCATGCCCAAGCCCAGAGTGCCAACGCCGGACAGCACCACAAAGTCCTCGTTGGAGATATCGGCCCGGTCTACGGCATGCTTTGAGCAGCCATAGGGCTCGATGAGCAGGGCCTGCTCCAGGGGCATGCTGTCGGGAATTTTGTATTTTCGGCCTTGGTGGGGATAGCGCATGTACTCGGCCATGCCGCCGTTGACGTTGTTCTGGAAGCCGTAAAGATCATGCTTCTGGCACATCCAGTACCGGCCGGATTCGCAATATTTGCAGCGGCCACAGGGCACGATTTGCTCGGAGACCACCCGGTCGCCTACCTTGAAATCTTTCTGGTCGGGGCCTACCTCGACCACCCTGCCCACAAATTCGTGACCGGGAACCATGGGGGCCTTGATATAGGCTGGGCTGCCGTCTCCGCCCCAGAAGCTGGGCGCTCCGGCAAAGGCTTTGGTGTCGCCCGCGCACACGCCGCAGCCCTCTACCTTAACGATTACATCGTCGGCCTGCGCCCGGGGGGTGGGGATGGTCTCCAATCGGTAGTCGCCGGGGGCATATGCTACAAGGGCTTTCATTTTCTCGGGAATTGTCATCATCATATCCTCCTGTATGTAGTTTAGCCGTGTGGTTTACTGCTTCGCGCGAATGCGCAGACCGCTTTCCGGGTCGAAAAGATGGGTGCGCTCGCCGTGGAAAGACAGCTGCACGATCTCACCCCGGCGGTAGTACACGTCCTCGCCGGTAGTGATGTTCAGCAGGGTATCGCCTACCCGCACGCTGATGCGCCGCTCATCGCCGAGATTTTCATAGACCGCGACCGGCGCGGAGCTGGCGGTTGAGCTTCCACCCGGGGCAATGAATACATCTACCGGCCGCACGCCCAAATTCACATGCATGCTGTCCCGGACCAGACTGTTATACTTCTCCGGCACATTGATCCGCAGGTCGCTGTCCTTGAATGAGAATTGGAACCTGGTTTCGGTTTTCAGGATGGTGGCGGGCAGCAGATTCATGGGCGGTTCCCCGATGAAGCCGGCTACAAATTCGTTGGCCGGGTCGTCGTAGACCTCAAGAGGGGTGCCCATCTGCTGAAGAACGCCGTCTTTCATGATGACGATCTTGTCGGCAAGGGACATGGCCTCCAGCTGGTCATGGGTAACAATAATGGTCGTGCATTTGATCTCGTGGTGCATCCGCTTGATTTCCTGGCGGAGGGTCTGGCGCATTTTCCCGTCCAGATGGCTAAGCGGTTCGTCCAGCAGCAGCAGCCCCGGCCGGCGAACCAGTGCCCGCGCGATATTGACCCGCTGCTTCTGCCCGCCGGAAAGGGCCGGGGGCTTCATGTCCAGAAGATCGTCCACCTTGAGCAGGGGGGCCACATAATTCACCGCTTCTTTGATTTTTTCCGGGGGGATTTTCTTGGCACGCATATTAAAGGCCAGATTCTCATAGACGGTCAAAGGCGGATACAGGGCGTAGTCCTCGAAAGCCAGACCGATGTTCCGGTCCTTGGGGGGCAGATCGTTGATCCGGGTTTCCCCTATGTAGATATCTCCGCCGGTGATCTGCTCCAGGCCGGCCACCATCCGCAGGGTGGTGGATTTGCCACAGCCGGAAGGGCCAAGAATCCCCACAAATTCGCCGTCCTGACAGGTAAAGGAAAGGTCGGATACCGCGTAGCCGTTTTCTTTCTTTTTCTTGAACAGTTTTTTGGGGCCGTCGTCGTAGCGCTTAAAGATATTGTTGAGTACAAGCTGTGCCATTGTGTCACCCCTTTGCGGTTTGCGGCACGGGGGCCCTAGTATACCGTTCCGCGTCGCTTCTTATGATATAGGTTTTATCCTCTGCGTTGAACAGGATCGCATTTTTCATGTTGAGGCCCAGATAGACCGGCTGATCCAGATCGGCCCGGGTATCGTTGGGGGCCACCAGGCGGATCTTGGTATCGCCCACATCGGCGGTCATAATCACCTTGTTGCCGATGGGCTCGTTGGCATAAACTGTCCCGGCAATCCAGCCCGGCTTCTTCTCGAAAGAAAAGCCCACATCGCCGCCCCGGATCCCGATATCGCAGGCCGGGCAGTTCTGGTTCCGCAGGACCGCCTCCACATCCGGTTCCAGGGGAAACAGCACATCCTGCCCCAGGGTGGTCAAATACAGGCGGTCGTTGTCCCACACCGGGGAGGCGGGAAAGATATTGATTTCCGGCTCGCCGAACAGGGTAGCCACAAACTCGTTGCAGGGGGTGTAGTACATTTCTTGTGAGGTACCCAGCTGCACGATCTCCCCGCTGTTGAGGACAGCAATCCGGTCTGCCAGGGACATGGCCTCCATATAATCGTGGGTCACATAGATGGTGGTGGAATTGAAAGCGGCCTGCATTTCCTTGAGCTCGCCCCGCATGAAGTGCCGGAGCTTGGCATCCAGGTGGGCAAGGGGCTCGTCCATGAGGAACACATTGGGTTCCCGTACCAGGCACCGGCCGATGGCAACCCGCTGCCGCTGCCCGTTGGACAACTGGCTTGGCTTGCGCTCCAGGAGCTGATCGATCTTCATCATCCTGGTGACTCTCTCAACGGACTCCTTGATGGTGGCTTCGTCTTTCTTGTAGAGCTTGCTGCGCATAGGGGAAGCAATGTTGTCATAGACGCTTAAGTGGGGATAGAGCGCGTAGTTTTCGAATACCATGGAAACATTGCGGTGCATGGGCTCCACATGGTTGACGATTTCACCCCCGATCTTTACCAGGCCCTCTTGGGGGAACTCCACCCCGGCGATGGTTTTAAGCAGGGTGGTTTTGCCCGCGCCCGCCGGTCCGAACAGAACAAAGAATTCGTTGTCCGCAATGGTGAGGCTGACATTGTTCAGGGCCTTGGTACTACCGTATTGTTTGGTGACACCCACCAGTTCAATCTGTGCCATACAAACTCTCCTTATCCCTTGACCGCGCCGAAGCTAAGGCCGCGCACCAAGTGCTTTTGAATAAACAAACAGGCGATAATTTCAGGGAGCACCGCGATGGTGGACGCCACTGCAACCTGCCCGTAGTGGACGGTATCCGACGCAATATAGCGCAGGGAGGTGATGGTAATAGTCTGAATCTTAAACCCGCTAAGCACCAGGGGGAAAGTGAAGCTGTTCCAGGCAAAGATGAAAGCCAGCAGCCCCGAAGCCACCAGGCCGGGCTTGATCAAGGGCAACAGGGTTTTGAAAAACACATCAAACCATGAGTAGCCGTCCAGTTGCGCGGCCTGCTCCACCTCGACACTGATATCCTCGAAATATCCACGGACCACCCAGATCAACAAGGGCATGGTGATCAGCTGATAAACCCAGATCAGGCCTAAGTAGGTGTCATAGAGGCCAATTTTCTGGAAAATCAGGAACACCGGAAGAATGACCATTATTTCCGGCGCGAATTTGAAAGAGAGAATTTGAAAGGCAATGCCTTCTTTGTTTTTAAAATCGTATCGGGCCAGGGCGTAGGCGGCCGGGACTCCGGCAACCACAGTCAGCAGCACCGCGCCGCCGGATACCGCCAGATTTTGCAGGAAAGCCTTGAAGTAGTCGGTGCCCAGAAGGACCGCCTCGTAGTTTTCCAGGGTGGGGGTAAAGCGAAAGACAGTGTTGTACATCTGCGCGTCCGACTTAAAAGTGCAAAGCACCATCCAGACCAGGGGGAACAGGGCGAACAGGGCATAAAGGGAAAGACCGGCATTGCGTCCCACAGCCTCCAAAATTTCCAGGCTGCTTTTGTGGGATTTGCTCTTGGGCAGTTGGTTTGGGTTCATTGTGGCGCCTCCTTTAGTAGCCTTGGGCTTGTTTGGCCAGCTTCCGTTGGCGGCCGACCAGGAATTTGGCGGTGAAGTTGATAATCACCCACAGAATCAGCAATCCTGGCAGGGCAACGCCCAGCTTCTGGAACTGGAAAGCCGTGAGATAGGCGGTCAGGGAAATGTTCATCAGGGTATCTCCGGGGCCTCCCTTTGTCAGGGCAAAGATGATGCCGAATTCTTGCAAGGCCGCCATCAGCCGGAAGAGCAGCGCAATGTACATAAACGGTTTAAGCATGGGCAGGGTCAGGGTTTTAAAGGTAAACCAGGCGCTGGCTCCATCCACCTGGGCCGCCTCAAAGGGGCTCTTGGGCAGGGACTGTATCCCCGCCAGCACCAGCAGCAGCACAAAGGGGGTGTTGACCCAGGTGTCGATGAGCACTGCCGTAAACAGCGCGGTGGAATGGGATGCGGCCCAGGGGAAATTGAAGACGCCAAAAACATTGAGTAGTTTTTCCAGAACGCCGATGGAGTTGGAGGTCATCAGCTGCCAGATCAGCACCGCGATGGCCGGGGCCACCATCAACGGGAACGTGAACAGCACCTTGAGAATCCGGCTGAACTTGGTGTCCTTTTTCAGCAGCAGGGCAATACCGGTTCCCAGCAGCATCTGGGACACGGTGGTGCAAAAGGCATATTTCAGCGTCACCCACAGGGAGTGGTAAAAGGCCGCGTCGGTTAGGGTATTGATCCAGTTTTTCAGGAATACGAATTTGAAGCTGGGCAGCTTAAAGGAGTAGTTTGTCAGGGAAAGAACAATGGCTGCCGCAAATGGTATCATGATACCGATGAGGATGAGAAGACCGGGTGCGATAATAAAGTAGGGCCGCATCCGGACATTCCTTGGGATTTCGTTGTAGTTGATGGTCTCATCCTTTTTCTTAGTCGCTGTGGACATTGTTGGGGGACCCCCTCTCGGTTTGTCTTCGAATCTGTGTTCGGCCGCGAAAAACCCGCCGCGTCGCAAAACGCGGCGGGTTTTCAGTCGCATTCGGATTTAGAATTCTATGTCCTCCACGGACTTATCCATCTTGGCCTTGAGGGCGTCCATGGCCTCCTGAACCGAGCCGTATTGCCCGGCGATCATATCTTGGAGGGTAGCGGCCCACTCGGTTGTGGTCTCGAAGAAATAGGGCTGGGGGGTAAAGAGGATGGTGGTCTGTTCGATAGTCTCGTTGTAGGCGTCAATGTATCCGGGCTGCCCCTTCATCTTTTCCTTGAAGCCGTCCGATTCCCATACCGAGGTGCGGACAGGGTCCAGGTTGTTGCCGTCCACCGAGGAAGCCATGCAGAAATCCTTGCTGGTGAAGTAGAGAAGGAAGTACCAGGCGGCCTCCTTGTTTTTGGAGGAGGCGTTCATTGCCAGGGCCCAGGTCCAGTAGTTGGAGCTGGTTTTGTCGCCGGCAGTAACAACGGGGATGGGCGCCCAGGCGATGTTGCCGGCCTCTTGGGAAGCGCCTGCCCAGTTCTGCTGGACAGTGACAGCGTCAGCGTCGATCATCATGGCCGCCTTGCCCGCGCCAAGATCCGCCGCGCATTCGTACCAAGTGTACTTGGACCAGGAGGCGGAGCCGCCGCGTTTGATCAGGTCCAGGAAGTACTCGTTCATCTTGACCGATTCGGGAGAGTTGAGCTTGGAGACCAGCTTGCCGTCCTCCTTGGCGAAGTCCTTGGCGCCGAAGTTGTTGAAGGTGCTCATGTAGCCGGGATGGATGGTACCCCAGTCACGGGCGCCGCGCATGGCCAGCGGGTAAGAGCCGGAGCCGTTCCAGTTTTGCAGCTTGTCGCAAATTTCCAGAAGCTCGTCATAGGTAGCGGGCGGGCCGTCGATTCCAGCCTCGGCAAAGGCACGGGTGTTGTAGGCCAGGGTATAAATCTCAAACATCAAGGGCAGCCCCAGCTGGGGGCCGTTGCCCACCGCGTCACCGGGAATGCCATCCCATTGCAGGGCGGACACCGCGCTGGGCACCAAATCGTTGAAGTCGTAATCGGAGGTGATCATTTCCGGGTCGCTAAGGAACGTGTTGAGATCTTCCACATAACCGGCGGTGGAGTAATCCCAAAGCTGGTACGCGCCGGACATAAATACGTCGGGGTCGCCGGAGCGGCTGGAAAGGGAGGTGGAGATTTTATCAAAGTAGTTTGCCTCCGGGGTAACAGATTGCTCCACCTTGATGCCGGTCTTTGCTTCAAAATCCGCGATTTTGGAGATGACCGCGTCCGAGGCCGCATGCTGCACGAAGCTTACCTTGATGGTGGAGCCTTCGTACTTTTTCCAGTCGAAGTCAGTGGAATCCTTCGCCCCCTCCTGGGCAGTGTTGATGTCGGCCTGGGCTTGGGACGCATCGGTGGCGGGCGCGGTACTGCTTTCGGCCGGAGTGGGCGCGGAGCTGCTACAGCCCGCCGCCACAGATAAAATCATGCTGGCCGCCAAAAGGGTGGCCAATCTCTTTTTCAATATGCAAGCGTTCATGTTTTGCCTCCTTATATGTGTTGGGTTTGATCCTTGTAGCAACTGTACCACAATTGATACCCTACGGCAATTTATTATTTTACTACTTTCATAAAAATATTTTGTTAAAAAAATAACGACCGGTTCTCTTTTCATTAATTAAAAGAATTTTACGCTAATTATAAATATATTGCAATAAAACAGCCCTGCCTCCTAAAAAAGAAAAGCAGGGCCTGGGGCGAAGAGCTAAACCGGAATTTTTTCATCCCGGGCAATCGGACAGATGGGCAGGATCAGCTCCGCTATGGTGCCAACATGGGGCTCGCTGTCATAATATACGTCGTATTCCTCGCCAAAATACAGCTTGATTCTCTCACGGATGTTTGCAACGCCGATGTGGTTAAACCGGTGCTTCATGTTCTGTGTGGAGTTCAGCTGCTCCACCCGGCCAGGTGCAATGCCCGCACCGTTGTCGATCACCTTGATATGCAGCTGCTCTTCGGCGAAAAAGGCCGCAATGCAGATGGAATAGCCCTCCGAAACATCCTCAAAGCCATGAACAATACTGTTTTCCACCAGGGGTTGGAGGATAAACCGCACCACCTGGCAGTCCAAGGCCTCCTCATCCACGCGAATGCTGAAATCGAAATTGTCGGAGTAGCGAAACTTTTGGATGGTGATATAGTTTTTGACACTTTCCAGCTCTTCCCGCAGCGTGGTGGTGGCGTTCATACTGGAAAGGTTGTATTTGAGCAAATTAATGAGGCTGCTGCACATTTCCGCGATACTGCCAATGTTTTTCATCACCGCCAGCCACCGGATGGAATCCAGGGTGTTGTAGAGAAAATGCGGATTGATCTGGGCTTGCAGGATCTGAAATTGCATATCCGCCTTTCGTTTTTGACTGGCGATTTCCATATCCAAATTGCGTTGGAGCTGCCCAAGCATCATATTAAAGGTGTGCCCCAGCTTGCCCAGCTCGTCCTTGGTGGAAATATGCACGCGCACATCCAAATCCCCCTGTTCTACCAGAACGCAGGCTTCCTTGAGAGCCTTGACCGGCCGGGTAACCGCCCGGGAAATCCAGAAGCTGTAGCCGAGACAGACCAGAAGCAACAGAATGCCCGCAATTTCCAGGGTGCCGATCACCTGCCGTGTTTGGGCGGTAACCTGTTCGGTTTGAATGATCCGCATGATGCGCCAATCGGCAAGGCGAAGCTTTTCCGAAACTATAATGCTGTCCACACCATAAACATTGCCCTCCTCCTGGATAAAATCCGACTGGAGCAGCTGGGGATACTGGTTCAGAAAGGGCTCGAAGGAGGTGGTGTGGGGAAAACCGAACAGCGTATTGCCCATGGAATCCGCCACCAGCACCTTCTCATTGAGCTGAATGGCGGAAAGCAAAAACATCTCCCGCAGGTATTCGTAGTTGATGTCCAGGACAATCAACGCCGATAAGCTTTCTTCGTTGTAAACGGGGCATATGTGGCTGATGGCAATTTTTCGGCTGGACCAAAACCGGCCGTTTTTTGCTGGCTGCGATTCGGTATCCCAGTAGGAGCGGTAGGTTTCCAGCAGATCGCTCCAGCCGGATTGCGGACTGGTGGAAAACTGTACCCCATTGGCGCCCAGTATGTGCACCCCTTCAATAAACGGCTGCATCATCCGGATATTGTCAACCAAGGTGCCAATATCCAGCGGGTGCGGCGGTCCTGCGCTGATGCCTTCCAGAATAGTCCGGTTGGTGAACAAGGTATCGGCGGTGCCTTGGATTAGCTCTATGGTCATGTCAAATCTGGATTTGATGGTATTTGTGGCCAGTAAATTATATTTAATTTCATTTTCCCGCATAGATTCGGAATATGTTGTATGGATCGTAAGCACGATCAGCACCATGCTGAGTACTGTCAGCAGCACCATGGAAAGAAACAATTTATAGGCGATGGAGCCGTTCTGGAATAGCGCTCCTAAACGGGCTTTCACGGCAAGTCCCCCCTCTGCAGAAGATTCCGGTTCTTAGGGACAGTATAGAGTACGGTGGCGCAATCGTCAACAGCAAGATTCAAGGGAAGCTTATCTTTGACTGTGCATTGCAGTTCTGTTATACTTAATAGAATCGGATGGAATGAACAATCTTTTTTGTTTATATAGTGGGAGATATGGTATGAAGCGAATTCTGATTGTGGAAGACGAATTTCTAGTTCGCATTGGCCTTAAAACGACTATTGACTGGGCGGCCCACGGCTATATTATTGTGGGAGAAGCCAGCAACGGTAAGGAAGCCCTGCAATTGTTCGATGAAGTCAACCCGGATATTCTAATCACTGATGTCAAGATGCCGGTCATGGACGGCTTGGAGCTGCTCTCCGAAGCCAAACAGCGCAAAAAGGAGCTCCAGGTGATCATTCTGAGCAACTACGACAATTTTGAGTATGCCCGGGAAGCCATGCATCTGGATGCCAACCAGTATTTGCTGAAATCAGAAATTAATGAGGAAGGGCTGTTGCGGGCGCTGGGGTCCCTGGTGGTTGCCCCCACACGGTCCGCTGTCAACGCCCAGAAGCTGCGCACCGCACAGGAGCAGTATCTGCGCAAGCTGTTTGACACTGCCCTTGATACACTAAGTGTCCACCCAAAGGATATGGTGGCCGTTCGCACGATATTCCCATTGGAAACTTACATAGCCCTGCGCTGTGATGGGGATGTTGCCGTCACAGAGGAAACGGATATCGACTCCGATATGAAAAACATAACATCCATCATCGATTCGGTGGTGGACGACGCCGTGTACCATAGCGGCTTTACCGGTGGGCGCCTGCAAATTCTTGTGGTTTGTCCTGTGACTGACAGCCCGGAGGATGCAGAGGAACGGTACAAAAAGAAATGCGAGCTCATCGTACGAAACGCACAGAACTATTTTGACACGGCCCTACACATCGGAATTAGCAGCGTCGGGAGCGGCCAGTCCATTACAGCTCTCTTTGCCCAGGCTGAAAAGGCCAGGATCAATTGCTTTTTTACAAATCAGTCTCTCTGCCTATTCAGCAAGCTGGAAAAGCGGGCTGAGATTCCACCGCCAAAGATTAGCAGTAAAAAATTAACTATACTGGTAGATGGGGGCGTTCAAGAGGAGCTGAATGCCTATGTTGACCAGGTATTTGCCTCGTTGCTGGAGCTGGGCAGCTTTTCCCAGGTGCGTACCGCCTTCATTGACTTTGTCTCCATCGCAAAATCTATGTGCGAAGCCAAAAATATTGACCTGGCAGACGGACTCAGCGGTGTAAAGTTCAGCTATGACAACTTAATGGCCATGTCTTGCCTAAAGAATGTCCAGAGCTATATAATCGATCTTTACAGTGCCATTTTTAACGCCATGGGAGAAAGCGGCGACCGGTACAGCCACACCATCCGCTATTGCCTGGAATATATTCATTGCAATTACTCCGAGAATATCTCTCTGGACAATTTATCCCAGGCAGTGGACATCAGCAAAAGCTACCTATCCATGATCTTCAAGCAGGAAATGGGTATCAATTTTATCAATTATCTGAACCAATACCGAATCGAACGGGCAAAGGAGCTGCTTTTGGGCACTAACCTGAAAATATATGAAATCGCGGATCAGGTAGGTTTTTCCAGCCCCTACTATTTCAGCAAGGTGTTTAAGGACATGACGAATTTTTCTTGTAAAGAGTATAAGGACCGGTATGCGGAGGCTGGCCGCCAATAAGAAAATAAATCCCCAAAAGCATAGTGTTGCTATTTCCTGCATGACATGATAGGATTGTCCGCAGGAGGGATGACGATGGATAGAGTAAAATCACGCAGGAAAACGCCATGGGACGGAGAGAGCGATTT